>VAPL010092124.1_pt1 | contig 33396 bp, 32 predicted proteins | sample 3395061 | NCBI WGS metagenome assembly VAPL01 (sample SAMN08290444, study PRJNA428436) | hydrothermal vent metagenome | isolation source: Deep-sea hydrothermal vent chimney 2 | place: Pacific Ocean: Juan De Fuca Ridge | depth 2182 m m | reverse complement strand
TTATTATCAGCTTGTGGATGAGGGTAAGGTATCTGTTAATCGCGGGATGGTCAGAACGCACGATGATGAGATACGCAGACGATTTATTTTGCCGTTGAAAAACAGTTTTGTACATAAACAATCATTTAACCGGGCTACAGGCGAGACCGTGGAAGCGTTTTTTGGCGACACAATTGCTCGCCTGAAAAAATTGGGCTTGCTGGGTGAAGATGATGAAAAAGTTTTCTTGACACCACGTGGTCGATTTTTTGCGGATGAAGTGGCAATGCAGTTTTTTAATAAAAAGTATTTGCCGTTTCCTGAGTTGGCTCATGCGTCCTGATTTGGCATTTTTATAATCCTTTGTCGTTTTTGCGAATTGAATGTGATGACAAGGTAGTCCAGTATGGAGAAGATATTCACGCTTGGAAATTTATTCAATAAATGTTATTTAATTCTCCAATTATGTGTCTTTTTCTCGTTAAATACGGCCTGCACGACAGTAAAAATTGTTTGGGATGCGGATACCGGTTCTGTATTTAGAGATAAGTTAAATATAGGGCTGCAGGGGCCTGAAATGGTGTGGATACCATCAGGTATTTTTCGTATGGGGAACATTAGTAGCGACCAGACAGATGGCGATGAAGAGCCTATTCGCTCGGTGAAAATGTCACAGCCCTTTGCGTTAGCGAAATATGAAACGACGGTGGCAGAATTTCGATTGTTTGTGGAAAAAACCGGTTATCGAACAAGAGCCGAGTTGAACGATGGTTGCATTGCACGCAAAGTCGTGTGGCATGAGCAAAAAGAAGCCGCATGGTATAATCCTCTTTTTCGGCAGAAGGATAATCACCCGGTTGTTTGTGTGTCCTGGGGTGATGCAATTGCATATATCAATTGGTTAAGTCAGCAAACAGAAAAGCAATACCGTTTGCCAACGGAAGCGGAATGGGAGTATGCCGCTCGTGGTGGCACTGAAACGAGCTACTGGTGGGGTAACGGTAACAGCGGCGATTGCCAACAAGCCAGGTGTCGGTTTTTTTTTGCGCATTGGCGTACAGTTGAGACCGTGCCTGTGGGCAGCTATTTAGCGAACCCATTCGGGTTATATGATGTTAGCGGAAATGTTTGGGAGTGGGTCGCGTCAGACTATGTGGGGTTCTATGACGGTAGTGAGCTGGTTAGTTCAAATAAAGGGCTTGATGAAGGCGTAAGGGTTATCCGCGGTGGTTCCTGGTATAATTTTATTGTAGATATGCGATCTGCAAATAGAGGCGTAATACTGCCGCACGAAGCGTGGAGTACAGTCGGGTTTCGTGTGGCAAGAACAAAATAAATTTACTGTCTTCGTAGGGTTTGTTTTCTACGCCGAGTAATTTTATTCCGATCGGGCAATTCTAAAACCTAAGTTCATGTTACGCGCCTTCGGTGCGCCATAATACCGAGATGAAGAACGGTTAAATTTTTCCTGGAGGTTCCAGGCGCCCCCGCGCATGGCGAGTTGTGCTGCTTCTAGATGGTTAGCAGCAATTACAACTTCATTGTTGTTAATTTGTTTTAATTCTTCTCCAAAATACGTTTGAGTCCATTTTGACGCCGTCCATTCCCAAACGTTGCCGACGACATCATATAGTCCAAATGAGTTAGCTGGAAAGCGGCCTACAGTAATTGTTTGGTTTTTTTCTATTGTGTCACCGCATTTAAAACAATATGCCATGCCTGGCAGCATTTTGTTTCCCCACCAGTAGTTCGTTTTCGATCCAGCCCGGGCTGCATATTCCCATTCCGCTTCCGTTGGTAAGCGATACTTTTTTCCTGTTTGCTGGCTTAACCACTCAGTATAGGCTATCGCATCTAACCAGTTAATATGAATAACAGGCCGCTTGCCTCTTCCCCAGCCATGATCATATGCTTTAGTACGGTTTGTTTTTTCACAAAACAAATCATATTCTAAAAATGTGATCGGGTATTTTCCAAGAGCAAAACGTTTTTTAATATTTATTTTATGAGGCGGCACTTCATCATCCAATCCAACGCCTTGTATGTCGCCCATCGTAAAATTACCCGCGGGTATCCAAACCATTTCAGGGCCATCAGTGCCATCAGTCAATTTGTCTGTGAAATAATTAATTTCTATAGTGGTATTGTTTTCTTTTGCCAGGGCAGAGGCACTGAATAAAAAGTAGAAAAAAAAAGCTAATAGGGGCATACGAATTTATTTAGATACATCCTTTGCACAACGAAACCCGATATCATTAAAAGCCTTGTCCGCAGGATAATTATATCGATACGCCGTACGGAAATAATGAGGTATCACGTAATGGCCGATGCCACCCCAACTACCGCCACGAGCCACTTTTCGTTGTTTGCCATAGCGCGGGCTTTTATAATCCGCGCCAGGGTATGCTTGGTACCAGTCTTCAACCCATTCCATTAGGTTGCCTGCCATATCGTATACGCCGTAAGGAGATTTGCCTTTTTCATATGACCCTACTGGCATCACATCAATTTCTTCACCGCCGGCATTTAGGTAGTCAGGCTTCCATTCATTGCCCCAGGGAAATTCCAGTCCATCAGGTCCACGTGCTGCTTTTTCCCACTCTGCCTCAGTAGGCAATCGCTTTCCTATTATTTTGCAGAAGCTGCTAGCATCGTGCCAATTGACGTTCCTCAAAGGTTCTTTGCTTTCTGCCAGGTTAAATTTTTTCAGGATATCGTTTATTTGCTCTGTATTGTATTGACCAGTTAACAGCAGAAAAGATTTATAATTCCCATTGGTGACTTCATTTTTATCAATATAAAATGCATCCAGAAAAACCGTGTGTTGTGGATGTTCGTTCAAATACCAGGGTTCGTTAAACCCGAATTCTTCGGATTTACCACTTGCATCAACATCATTACTGCCCATTACAAATTCCCCTGCTGGGATGTAGACCATGCCGGTTATCGTTGGCGCAGTTTGTTTTGTTTGTAACGTAAGTTGTGACGCCGTAGGCGAGGAATTTTTTTGTTGCGAGCCATCATCCTTGCTGCATGCGGCAAGGGTTAAACACGCACTAAGAAAAATAGGAAAAATAGGCTCAAAAAATTGTTTTCTCATAATTTCCCTTGGTGTTTGGGGTTTGATTTTTGTAATTTGGTGTTATGAAACAATGTTATCCATCTTTTGCACAACGAAAACCAAAACTGTTATTTTTTGTTTTTGGATGAAAGAAGCTGCGATTATACAGTGGTGCGGAGATACCACATTGATAAAAAGAACAATCCCACCATGAACCGCCTTTAAGTGTGCGATAATTACCACCGTAATTTTCAGATTTTCGCTTATTGCCAGGATAGGCTTCATAGCGGGAAGAGGTCCATTCCCATACGTTACCTGACGTGTCGTGTAGCCCGTATGGACTTACCCCGCCATCAAAGGCCCCTGCGGGCGTTGTATCACCGATCAGATTCAAATTTGACCATCTAACAGGTGAGTTGACACGTTCAATACTGAATTCGTCACCCCAGGGGTAACTGCGCCCATCGGTACCACGTGCGGCTTTTTCCCACTCCTTATCATCAGGTAAGCGCTTGCCAGCCCAGCCACAATATTTTTTAGCATCAAACCAGGAAACATAAACGACTGGGTGGTCTACTTTGCCTTTTGGGGGCATTCCTTGGATAAATAAACTAGGTGGTATATGTCCCGTTGAATCCAGAAATTTTTTGTATTGAAGATTGGTTACTTCGTATTTGTCGATATAAAATGCCTTCACATTCACGACATGCTGAGGCCCTTCATCGGGTAGCCTATTATTTGTCCCGCGAATAAAATCACCCGCAGGAATCAATATTAATTCGTTGAGTTTATCGCCAAGTTTGCTATTTTCATAGTACATCGGCACGTTCATACCAGGACCCTGTCCACTGGCTTTTTCAGTGGCTAACGAATTGGACATGTCGGGTTCTTTAGCTAATTGCTCCAGCTTTCCCTTCACCCAGCCGGATTTATGGCATTCAATACAATTATTTTTCAAGATTGTTTTGAACGCCGGACTTTCAACATCCAAATGGCATTCGAAGCATTGTCGAGAGCGCTTATGGTGGGTATCTACGAGTGTCTTTTTATCATTGGTAGCGGCGGCATCTTCGGCAATTACGCTGCCGAAGCTCAAAAAGAACCCGACTATTAACAATAATATGAGTAATATTTGCGACAAAAAAAGGCGGTGTGATGCGTGTTTTATAATCATTTGTTGTTTAGTAGTACTCGTTCCTGTTCTAACCATTTGTTTTTTTAAATGTTATATTCTGTTTGATTGTTGGGCGTCCTGCATTATACCTCAGGTTAAAGTAGATGACTTACATCTATTATTGTTTCCAGGGAATAAGTTTTCGTTCGATATATTCTAAGGTATGAGCAAATATAAACCCTAATGTGCCTATCACAAATATTCCTGCATACATTGCTTTTATAGAAAATGTTTCCCAGGATTGCCATATCAGATAACCTATTCCAGCATCAGCACCGGAAAATTCTGCTGCAACGACGATAACAAGGCTATAGCCAATAGCCAGCTTTAATCCTGTGAAAATCGCAGGCAGCGCACCGGGTAGCACTACGTGAAAAATAAAATTGGTTTTTTTTATACGGTACACATATGAGACATCATGATAGATTTTTTGCAAGTTGCTTACACCATAAAGTGTATTCAATAGCACTAAAAAAAAACTACCAATGAATACTACGACAATTTTTGACATTTCACCAATGCCAAAAATTAGCATAATGAGGGGCAGTATTGCGATTTTTGGAATGGGGTACAGCATTGCCACTAGCGGGTATAGGAAGGCTCTGGTGGTTTTGGACAGCCCCATGCTGACACCTAATGCGATACCCGCTAAAGAGCCAAACAAATAGCCCCAAGTGATACGATTAAGTGTCGCAAAAATATCAGTGATAATGCCCTCGTCGGGGCTGATAAAAATTAAATGGTAAAATATAGAGCTGGGGGGAGGGAAAAAACGCACATCTATTAAACCGGTTTGACTGCATATTTCCCAAATGAGAAATAGTAAAGCAGGGGACATAAGTTTAATTGCGTTGCTTTTCATTGTTGCTCATTTAAATATCAATTTGTGTTTGTTGCTGTGATGCGATTATTTCATGCTTGATCAGATCAGTAATGTCATTTACATAATTGCTGAATGCAGTCGATTTTCTGATTTCAAACATATCTCTGGGGCGAGATAATTTGATTTTTATATTTGCTTTCATTGAACCGGGGTGGGCGGTCATTACTAGAATACGGTCCGACAGGGATACCGCTTCATTGATATTGTGGGTAACAAATAGAACGGTCTTGTTCGAGTCTTGCCAAAGTGTCAATAATAACTCTTGCAATAGCAGTCTGTTTTGATAATCCAGAAAAACAAACGGTTCGTCCATCAATAAAATATCAGGATTAACAGCAAAGCTTCTTGCGATACTGATACGTTGCCGCATGCCGCCTGAAACCTGGTGCGGAAAAAAGTTAGCGAATTTCAATAAGCCGACTTTTTCTAAAAATTGTATGCTAAGTTGCTCGATACTTTTTTTACGGAAACTTTTTTTACGGAAAGAGTTATCCCCGAAAGAGGTGTCATTTTTTAACGGAAATGCAATGTTGTCCTTTAAAGACATCCAGGGGAATAGCCCGTGTTCCTGGAACACCATACTTATTTTTGTTTTTGTATTGCTACCACCATCGTCAATGATTAAATCTCCGGTCGTGGGAGATTCCAGTCCGCAGATGGTGTTCAAAATGGTGGATTTACCGCAACCACTGGGACCAAGCAAACAAAGAAATTCACCAGAATTAACCTGAAAGTTTAAACCCTGGAACGCGGTTATTTTATTGTCGTTGTTGCAGAATTCTTTGCTTAAATTTTCTGCAACAATAATAGCGTTAGTTGTGATATTGAATTTCCTGTGAGATTCACGTACAAAATATTAGCAAATTGGGGGGCTTGTTTTTGATTTCGCGTGTTTTATTTATAGCTGCCCAGTTTCTTTACCGCATATTCTGCAAAACTTAGATCGACAATGGAATCAATATCCGGTAATTTTTTAACATAACCATGTTCAAAGTACCAGCGTGCATCATTTCTAAGGCTTTCTATATTCACTTTTCCATTCGGATCCAGGCCAACAGGTACCACTTTTTCATATATTTTGCGGTTTTTTATTCGAGTGCTTTTTGCCAGCATAGAGATGACGGTATCTTTTCCTATGTTTTTTTCAAATGCATCGTTGTAATCGCGTAGACCCTTGACATAAGCTACCATGAAGGCTTTAGCTTGTTCAGGGTGTTTTTCAATAAACACAGGTGAATACATAATCGCTGCGCTTTGTTGGTTCGGATAAACCAGGTCGTTTCCGGCAACCCGAATAGCGATATTGTTTTCAACAGCAGCTGCGACAAAGGGTTCAATCTGGATAGAGGCATCAATGGATTTGTTTGCCAATGCTATGTTGATATCAGAATAGGCGAGCGTTACCAATTTTATATCTTTGAGGGTTAGCCCTGCTTTCTTCAAAAATCGTTCTGTGACAATTTCCTGAGATACACCCTTTGCGGTGACGGCCATAGTCATACCTTTCAAATCAGCAAACCCGCTGTATCGTCTGCTTTTGATGTGATCGGCTCGAACAATAAGCGCAAGATATCCATGACCTGGCGTTACTGTGCCTTTGTCCGACACAATTTTTATTGGAATATCATTGGCAATCGCGTTATACATGCCAGCACTGATATTTCCGCCGCCTACCATTAGTTGCCCGGTAGCCAGAAAAGGAACCATTTTAGCGCCAGAGGCTTTAAACGGGTTGATAATTACTTTGATTCCTTGTTCTTCAAAATAACCGCGTTCTTTGGCAATAAACATTGCCGACGAACTCATAACAGGTGATATACCCACCGAGACTTCGAACAGCTCTTTTGCAAATGCGCTGTTTAACGGGATGAAAATCCCGAACAACAAGAATAAAAAAGAATGAAGCAAATGCGAGCACAGTTTTACTGCATTTAATTTTACCACTCCCCTTTTTATTACACCCATCTTTATTACACCCATTTTTATTACCCCCCATCTTTAATTACACTCAAACCATCACAAAAACTGACTGCGACTTTATTACTAAGCCTTGTGCAGAGCGTGGACTATTATACTATGCTAATAAAAAAATGCTCATAAAAAACTGTTGATAAAAAAATAAACATGATCTAAATCATGTGCCTTATATTCTTTGGTGGCAGCTTAAAGGTTAAAGCGTGAAAAAATATAGGGCTATACCGCCAACTGCCATCAATGCACCTGCGGTCGCTTTTAGAGAAACATGTTCTTTGAGGAAAAAAGCGATTAAAGGCAGAATAAAAATAGGGCTGGTGGAGTTAAGTGTTGCGGCGACAGAAGTGTAGGTGTATTTTAGAGCGATAACGGATAACCAGGTGCCCAAAAATGTGCCAATAATTGCGGCGAATGTAAGCCAGCCTAATAGCTGCAAATTTTTAAGTGGCTTGACCCATTTCAGTAACGAATGCGACATTGCTCCCCAGACAGCGAGTCCCATCACTGCCGCTGATTCGCGTATTAACGTTGCTTCCAGGGTGGGAATATTTGCAACGCCCAATTTTGTAAGAATGATGCCAAGCGCATTTGCCAAGATGAAAATCAGCGCGAATATTACACCGCGACCAATGTGTTTAGGCGCCTCGGTGTGCGGTGATTGTTCCCACAGGACAGTGGCGACACCTGCAATGGTCAGCGTGATGCCAATCCATGCGATAGAGGTTATTTTTTCATGTAAAAATAAAACTGAAATAATGGCTACGCAAACGGGTATCAATGTGCCGATTAGCAGAGTAATTCGTGGACCCATACGCACCAGGGTTGCGAAATAAAATGTATCACCCAGGCTTATACCAATAATGCCACTTATTGCAAGCATCATCAGGCTGGTTTTATCTAGCGACAAAAGATCACTGGGTATTATAAGAACCGTAAGACAGAGTATCGCAACGATTCCCTTGGTAAAATTCATGGCAATGGGTTGCATGTTATTGCCGATTTTTTTAAATAGAATAGCCGAGATTGCCCATAGCAATGCGGACCCAAGTGCAGCTATGCCGCCGAGGATGTGAGAGCTATATTCAGAGATGGGTTCGGTAATAGTCTTATTCTCTAATTTGTAGCTTGGATTTCGCGCCTCATCCCAATTTACGAAAACCGTGTTTTGCGACAACCAGTATAAATGGAGGTACAATAATCTATTGTCGCAGTTTAAATAATAACAGAATTGACTGGAAAGGATTGATTACATATGAATGGATTATCGCTTGTGTTACGGCTACAGGGAATTAAGTATTTATTTTTAGCTATGGCACTGGGTTTTTTATTAGCTTGCACACATCAAAAAGACCCTGGCAAGAATTTTGTCCGCATTGATTATCCGGGCGAAATGACGCTGTATTATTCGCAACGGCCAGGCAAAGTTGATCAGCCGTTTATTGTGTCCGCGAATCAAAAGACATTTCATGTCTATGGTAAGGCTGTACGGCCTTCTATTCAGAGTATGTTCTTGCTTGAAAACAGTGTGATAAATGAAGGTGAAGCGGTGCTGGATATTGGTACAGGTTCGGGTATTCAGGCGATTTTTGCTGCTAATAAAGCAAGTTGGATCGTGGCGACGGATATTGGTGAGGATGCTATTAAAAGCGCAAATATTAATATAAAGCGATTCGGTTTGGAGAATAAAATTGATGTGCGTTTAGGTGATTTGTTTGAACCTGTTAAGTCCGGCGAAAAATTTGATGTCATCATTAATAATATTAACTATCCTGAACACCTGGACAATAGCGATGATCCTTTGTGGGAAGTTCATGAACGGTTTTTTAGGCAAATATCTAAGTATTTGAAACATAATGGCAGAATAATTTATGCATCAGGGTTTTTATTTAATTTTCCCAGAATACAGGAAATGGTAGAAAAAAACGGCTTGCAGATAATGGAAATGAAGATGCAAACGTCGCTAGTTTATAAAAAGGAAATGATGGTGTATATCATTAAGCGTAAAGCGTTTTAACTTAATACATCAGATCGCTAGAATAATTTTGGGAAAAACCGGTATTTTACTTTCTTTTTGTATTCGATATATTCTTCATGTTGGCTAAGGTGGCGTTCTTCGGTGAGTGCACGCAACACGTATATTGTTGCCCACATAAAATAACCAAAAATAATTTTTAGGCTCCAGAAGCGTTTATAAAAAACAGATTGTATAAGCCAGAAAAGCAATTTGAATGTAGTGCCCGGGTGACGTATTAACCCATAAAAACCCTTTGTTTGCAGTTTTTTAAGCGTTATATTGGCAACAGAGGGTCCAAGGGAAATGTCTATGTAAATGTGAGTGGCCAGTAATAGTATTTCAATTATTTTTATGGTATATAAGAAATTAATATTTTCGATAATTAGCTGGCTTTCATTGTTTGTAACCACTGTCGGCGCAAAAAAGAAAAAATAAGAAGGGATCTCATTGAGCGGGGTGTAACAGATCAAACAAACAAACCAGCCGCCCAGCGTCAGATCGATGGAGCGGGTGCGGTTTTCCATCCATCTCGATTCTATGCAATAACTAAGACTGGCATTTATCGTATCGGCAAGCCACAGTATCCCGGTAATTCCGAACAATATGGACAATAGTTGGTAGTTGTTAACTGGGTTATTCAGAAAATTCACTGAGTATACCGTGTAACTATAAACCTGAACGACCATGATGGGGACGAAGTAGGTGCGCATCAAAAAGCTTAGCAACACTTTTCTATTGTATTTTTTTCTAAATACTCTAAATATTGAGTTTACATTATCACCCCGTAACGTGCGTAAAAAAACCTGCTTTAACATGTGTATGATACGTATTGCGGGATCGTAATAGTCTTCTACGCGTGATGCTTTGAATTTGTTTGTTAAAATAAAATAGGGCAATCCAGCAATGAGGTAAATATTTAAAAAATATTCAAAAAATACTGTGTTAGCTCTGACTGTGCTCGCAGAGTAAGGGGGTAAACCATAAAATGGTGCTAGCCTGAAAAATGTGTAGGCAAGATAGATGATTGTCAGCCACACAATATAACGAGCGATTGATTTTTTAACTAGCGTTGCTAAATTGATTTTTTTATCCGTAGAGAATGCACTCAGTCCTCTTCGTTGACGTATAAAATTGAGGGCAGCATAAATTATTGCGAGTGAGAAAACAGGAATATAAAAATACTGTTCTTTGAAACCATAATATTCAAAAAAAAGCAATGTTGCCGCAACAACAAATAACGTAGACAGGACATAGGTATGTGGCGAAATATTTTTGTTCATATTTAATAGCAAATTATGCGGTACTAAATATCTTATGACGTTCTTTTTTTCAGCTTATAGATTGCACAATGGCAGATTTGTAACGTAATTTACGGCGAAAGTAACAATAATTGAATTTCCCCTGGTTTTCGTTAGATTTCCGCATGATTTTCGGTTGATTCCCGCTTAGATCGTATTTAGTGCCTTGATATAGCTGAAAAAAAGACGAATTTTTGCTAGACTGTTTTCACTATAACCTGAATTCGGGATTTAGGTTATAGTTTATTAGTAGTTTATTACAAGGATGCAGTTTGGGCTGGTGCCTATAAATACTTGTTAAGATGAAGCTTACTTGAAGCTAATATTAATATGAAGATAGCATGAAGATAATAAGGGCCATAGCCTCATTAAAAGTTACTTTGGTAGGCTTTGTTTTGTTAGGCATTGGAGCTGCGTTGTCCTATGACAATCAGCCGGGTGCGGTGGTTTGGGTGGTTGTAATTCCGCTGGCTTTGTTAGCCATTAATCTGCTGGCAGCCATTTTTTCTAATTCACGCATTAATTCCCAGCCCGGCCTGCTGACTTTTCATCTGGCCTTATTGGGTATAGTAGTACTTGCCGCAATAGGACGTTTGATTTATCTGGATGCACATATAGAAATAGTGGAATCCCAACCGTTTGATCCGAGTCAGCTAACCGAAGAATTCAAGGGTCCCCTGTTCTCTGGCTCATTAGAGAAGGTGCATTTTATTCAAGGCCCCTTTACTGTGGATTATGGAGCAGGGATGCTCAGGGGGTTGACCTTTAGTCAGGTGTTTATACCTGATGAACAGGGGAATCTGGTAAAAAAAGTTGTTGGAGATGATCGGCCGCTGATCATCGAGGGGTTTCGGTTTTACACTACATTTAACAAGGGGTTTTCCGTGCTGCTAACCTGGATTCCCGAACAAGGGTCACCCGTTACGGGGACGGTTAATATGCCTTCTTACCCGTTATTTGATTACAAACAAGGTAATACCTGGACAACGCCAAATAATCAGGAAATAAAGTTTTGGCTGCAATTACAAACCGGTATGACGGCGGATGAAGCTTGGCGTCTGGATGGCAGGAACTCATCGGGTGTTTTGGTTGTCTCACAAAATAAGCAGCGAATTGAGTTGCAACCAGGTGATACAATTCCGATCGTCGGTGGTCAGTTGCGATATGACAAGTTGCTCACCTGGATGGGCTATAAAGTTTTTTATAATCCGACTATCCAATTGTTGTTTATTGTTTCTTTAATTAGTGTATTTGGGCTTAGTTGGCATTACTGGGAAAAAATGGCGTCCAGGCCATGGCCTGACGGTGTTAAACATTCCAAAGAAGAATCCAAAGAAAAATCTACAGCGGCTAAGATGCAAGGAGATGTTGTTTGAATTCCACTGATATAGTTGCAGAATTGCCCTGGTTGTGGTCTGGGTTGGCCGCGTATGCGTTGGCGACGTTTGTTGCTATTTGGGGTGTGGTGCCTCGTCACCAAATTGGTATGAATAATATCGGGGGTATCAATGAAGCAGGTAATAGTAATACGAGCGGTAATCAACATGAGAGGTTGATACTTGCTCTTTTAGTTAGCGCATTAATATTTTTGACGATTGCAATCGCAATGCGGTGGGTGCGTATTGGCCATGGCCCGTGGATTAGTTTATTTGAATTACTCATGAGTCAATTATTAAGTTTGGGAGTGATTTTTACCCTTGCTTATTGGCGTTTGCCGGGGCTGCGCGCCAGCGCAGTCATTGCGCTGCCAATTTTATGGATACTGGGAACTTGGGTGCTGTTGCTTGAACCAAAAGCGAGCCATTTTCCAGCGACATATTACAATCAATGGAAATGGGCGCATGTGTTGCTGGGCAAGGTGTATCTAGCGTTGCTGTTACTCGGTGTCGGGCTTTCCGGTGTAATGATATTGCGACAGTTTAAACGCACTGTGGTTTATTTCGAACGTATGCCGGCAAACGAAATTCTGGATAAGATTGCTTGGCGTTTTATGATGTTGGCGCTGGTATTTGATAGTTTGATGTTGATCGCGGGTGCGGTTTGGGCGCAGGATGCCTGGGGTCGTTATTGGTCCTGGGATCCGTTGGAGACATCGGCATTTCTTACCTGGCTTGCGCTAGCGCTGGGCTTGCATTTGCGATTGACTTACCGAATTCCTGCCTGGCTGAGTGGTGCGATGATCATCGGCATTTTTATTTTGGCGTTTACAACCTATTTTGGCGTACCGTATTTGAGCGCTTCTGCGCACAAGGGAATGGTATGAACAGCGAGTCAATTGAGACGGGGAGTGAACGCATTGATTTAGCAAACAATTCTGAAAATATTGTGTCCACGCTGTCTGTTGCGGTGGTGCTTATCATTATCGGTTTGGTTTCATTTTTAATCAATAATTCTGATTTGGTTCCTGCTACACAACCTGCTTTGTTAAATAAGAATGCGTCGCCTGCAAATCAAGCGGGCGATAGACGATTGCATGAATTACAAGTTCGCTTTGATCAAGCGATTGCGCTACTGCATGCGAAGCAATATGAATATGCCGTTACCGCATTAGACCAGGTGATTGCGTTAGCCCCAAAGTTACCGGAAGCTTATGTCAATATGGGGTTTGCGTTGTTAGGTCTGGAACAATATGAAAGTGCAGGTAATGCTTTTAATAAAGCCACTGAACTCAAGGTAGATCAAACTAATGCGTACTGGGGTCTGGCCTTGTCACTGGAAGGGTTGAAAGATTATGAAGCCGCATTGGGTGCGATGCGATCTTATATTCATTTATCAACTCCTGATGATCCGTTTTTACCAAAAGCACGTTCGGCATTATGGGAATGGGAAGCCAGGTTAGGGCGTATAGAGGGTGTAAAAGAGCAGCCAGATGGGACATTAAAGAGCGAATCGAATTAATTCAGACGTGCTTGATGCAATCTTCTTTGAACTATTTTTTTATCATTATCCTGGTGGTATCGGTATTGCCCGCTTGTGAAGATAAAACCTTGGCACCGTTAAACGTTGTTGCTTCGGGCCAATCTTTTCCGGATATTGTTGTGAAAGATCTTGAAGGTAACGATGTTTCACTTGATTCATCTTCGGGAAAAGCACGGGTTATCAATATTTGGGCGACTTGGTGTGGCCCATGTCGGCATGAATTGCCCAGCTTGCAGCGCCTAAAATCCAAACTGGATGATGAAAAATTTGATGTTATTGGTATATCGGTGGATTACGATGAACATCTGGTGCGTGAGTTTTTAATTGAGCAAAAGGTCAGCTACCCAAATTTTTTGGATATCGACTCAATTATTGCAAATGATGTGCTTGGTGTTCGCGTTTATCCCGCAACTTATCTGGTGGGTTCAGACGGCATCATTCAGGAAATTATCTGGGGATGGCGAGAATGGGATAGTCCTGAATTAGTCGTAAAAATTAACCAGTTATACAAACAATAAAAATATTGCGAACCCCGTTCATGTGCCATTAAGCAAATAGGGAGTAGTATTTAGTGGATAGTTCGTCGTGAGCAAGAGTTGCGCGGCGCTTAACCGTTATTTTATTAGGTTATTGGTAACGGGCTTCATTATTTTGCTATTTTGATGTCCTATGGCCTGCACATCGGATGTGATAAACTTGGCCGCGATACGCCCATTAACCTCAATAAAATTAGATATTTGGGTGTTGGTGATAATGATAAGTTGTATTTGTGAGATAAGAATTAAGGATTTTTCACAACATGTTAGAGGCCCGGAATCTCGAATGTACTCGAGGAGACCATGTTTTATTTAGAAATTTAGGCTTTTCTGTTAGCGCCGGGGAACTTGTTTATTTGCGCGGATCCAATGGCAGTGGAAAAACCAGTTTATTGAGGATTTTATGTGGTTTATTTATGCCCACTGAGGGTGAAGTTTTTTGGGAAAACGAAAATATAAGTGAGTTGCGTGAGGAGTATTATCAGGAACTTAGCTATTTTGGCCATCTAAATGCGATCAAGGATGAGCTAACCGGCATTGAAAATTTGAGGATTTCCAGTAAGCTCGCGGGCATCGAATTATCTGAAGCGCGAGCACTTGAGTCCCTGGAAAAAATGGGGCTAATGGGTCGAGAGGATTTACCCACCCGATTTTTATCGCAAGGACAAAAGCGCCGTGTTGCTTTGGCCAGGTTACTGGTCAGCGAGACAAAATTATGGATTCTGGACGAGCCTTTTAGCGCCTTGGATGTTGCGGCTGTGGAATTATTGCAAGGATTAATAAGAACACATCTCGAAAATGGTGGGATGGTGATATTAACTACACACCAGGATGTTGCTCTGACAACGGGCAAACAAGCTCGACAAATTAATCTGGATTCGTGAGCGACGCAGTGGCAGAATCCACAGGTGAAATGGGGTTAATTGCTGCCTTCCGCTTTATGGTGGTACGTGACCTGACTCTGGCGATGCGACGGCGTACGGATGTGTTTACGACGCTGTTTTTCTTTATAATTGCCGTCACACTGTTTCCATTGGGTGTAGGTCCGGAAATGGAACTGTTGCGCACGATGGCGCCAGGTGTTATCTGGGTTGCCGCGCTATTGGCCTCAATGTTGTCATTAAGCACGTTGTTCGCCAGTGATTTTGAAGATGGCACATTGGAACAGATGGTGATCGCGCCATACCCATTGTCTGTTTTGGTACTAGCAAAATTATTTGCACATTGGCTGTTGACCGGTGTGCCACTCGCATTGCTCTCACCCCTGTTAGGTATGCAGTTGGGGTTAAGTGCAGATACGATACAGATATTGGTGATTACCTTGTTGTTAGGTACACCTGTTTTAAGTTTAATTGGGTCCATCGGCGCGGCACTTACATTGGGTGTGCGCGGAGGTGGTATATTGTTGTCGCTGTTAGTGTTGCCGTTGTTTATACCAGTGCTGATATTTGGTGCCGGTGCGGTGGAGGCGTATAGCGCGGGCATCAGTATCGATGGGCATTTATCGTTACTGGGTGCGTTTTTAGTGGCATCTATTGTGTTTGCACCGTTAGCAACCAGTGTTGCTTTAAGAATTAGCGTTGAATAGATCAGCGCGGAATAATAGAGAAGTATTAGTTTATGGCCACATCACGATTCTGGTTGTATTTCTCATCACCAAAAACATTTTATCCGGCTGCCGGTAAAATTATACCTTGGTGTATGGGTATTGCTGTTGTTCTCACGGCGATTGGTTTGTATTTAGGATTATTGGTCACGCCTCCCGATTACCGAATGGGTGACAGTTATCGCATTATCTATATCCACGTGCCTGCGGTGTGGATGTCGATGTTGATTTATATGGTGATGGCGGGCTGGGCCGCAGTTGGACTTATCTGGAATGTAAAGCTCGCAGAGATGATGGCAGGTGCACTGGCACCCACTGGTGCGATGTTTACTTTTGTTGGATTATGGACGGGTGCGTTGTGGGGCCAACCTACATGGGGTACTTATTGGGTATGGGATGCAAGACTAACTACCTACCTGGTGATGCTTTTTCTTTATATGGGGTTTATTGCATTACGCTCGGCGATTGATGATCCACGACGTGCATCAAAAGCCAGCGCATTGTTAGCCATTGTGGGTGCGGTTAACGTGCCTATCATCTATTTTTCGGTGAAATGGTGGAATACTTTGCATCAACCTTTCTCGGTTGCGCCGGGTCAAGAATCGAAAATCGACCCGACGATGTTATGGACGATGATGATTATGGTGTTTGCGTTCTGGGCGTATGCAATCGTGGTGGCGCTGATGCGCGTTCGTTGTGAAATTCTTGAGCGCGAAAAAAATGCATCTTGGGTCGCTGATTTACTGGATGGTCCTGTACAAGACAAGACAGAGCAACAGAAATCTGTCCAGAGAGAAGGGGGCAGTGCATGAACTGGTCCAGTTGGTCCGAGTTTATACACATGGGTGGCTACGCCAGTTTCGTTTGGTGGTCATATGGCGTTACGGCCGCCTTTATGGTTGGTGAATTGATTTTGCTGAGTCGACGCCGACGCACATTAGTGCAACGTTTGTTTCGCTTGATTCGAGCTAACAAACGCAACCAGACTACAGAGTAATATTAGAGAAACAGGATTATCGAATATGAAGGCAAGAAATAAGCGTTTAATGTTTGTAGTGATTGGTGTATCCGGATTGGCTGTTGCTGCTGGATTGGTGTTGAATGCATTGAATAGCAATGTTTCATTTTTTTACAGTCCTACAGAAGTTAAGTCTAATGAAGCGCCGCGTGGTAAAACCATTCGAGTAGGCGGCATGGTGGAAGAAGGTAGTTTGCAACGAGAAGATGATGGTTTGACCGTGCATTTTAAAGTGACTGACAAATTACAGACCATTGACGTTACTTATAAAGGTATTTTACCGGATTTATTTCAGGAAGGTCAGGGGGTTGTTGCACAAGGCAAACTTGACGATAGTGGCAGCTTTTATGCCAAAGAAGTGCTCGCCAAGCACGATGAGACTTATATGCCACCCGAGGTTCAGGATGCGCTGGACAAAGCGGAAAAAGCAAAAGCAAAAATGAATACTACAAACCTGGCAGAATAGTTTTAGCCAAACCTTATGTTAGCAAGGTCGTTAGGAAACATATTCAAATCAAAAACATAAGTTAGCAACTGCAGAAAGAATAGGGATTCAAGAGAGGGATTATGATACCAGAGATCGGTCATTTTGCATTAATTATAGCGCTATGCATTGCGTTGGTACAAGGCGTGTTATCCATTGCGGGTGCTGCCAGAGGTGATTATTCCTGGATGGCGATGTCTCGCCCTGGTGCCCAGGCTCAATTTATGTTTGTTGCGGTGGCATTCGCCTGCCTGGCTTATGCGTTTTTAAATGATGATTTTTCTGTGACTTATGTCGCGACCAATTCAAATTCTGCCATGCCGATACAGTATAAAATCGCAGCTATCTGGGGTGGTCATGAAGGCTCATTGTTATTGTGGATGCTGATGTTAGCGGGCTGGGCGTACGCGGTATCCATTTTCAGCAAAAATCTACCGTTGGATATGGTCGCCAGAGTGCTGGGTGTAATGAGCCTGATTTCAGTAGGCTTTTTGTCCTTTATGATTTTTACTTCCAATCCTTTTGACAGATTATTACCGGCTGCAGTAGACGGGCGAGATTTAAACCCCTTGCTCCAGGATTTCGGATTAATAATTCATCCGCCGATGTTGTATATGGGGTATGTTGGTTTTTCAGTTGCGTTTGCATTTGCGATCGCGGCGTTATTAAGTGGACGTTTTGATGCTGCGTGGGCTCGTTGGTCGCGTCCCTGGACAACCATTGCCTGGGCATTTTTGACCCTCGGCATCGCATTAGGAAGCTGGTGGGCTTATTACGAATTAGGTTGGGGTGGTTGGTGGTTCTGGGATCCGGTAGAAAATGCGTCATTTATGCCATGGATAATGGGGACTGCGTTAATTCACTCACTGGCGGTAACAGAAAAACGCGGTACCTTTAAAAACTGGACGGTGTTGTTAGCTATTTTTACGTTTTCACTTAGTTTGTTAGGTACGTTTTTGGTGAGGTCGGGTGTGTTGACGTCAGTGCACGCGTTTGCAACTGATCCTGAACGTGGTTTATTTATTCTTATCTTTTTGTTAGTGACGATTGGCACTTCACTCGCTTTGTTTGCCTGGCGCGCACCTAAAGTTGGGTTAGGCGGTGAGTTCAAGTTAGTTTCCAGGGAAACCATGTTGCTTATTGCTAACGTTGTGTTGGTGGTTGCCTGCGGGTCGGTTTTATTAGGGACAACCTATCCATTATTGCTCGATGCTCTGGGTATGGGGAAAATTTCGGTGGGTCCTCCGTATTTTAATGCGGTATTTGTGCCTTTGGTCGTCGTGCTGGTTGCTATGATGGGAATAGGTCCCGTTGCTCGCTGGAAGCAGACCAACACAGCAGATTTGCTTAAGCAAATGCGCATTCCTTTTATTGCTTCAGTGATAAGTGCTTTGGTTGTTCCATTTTTGGCGGGTGAATGGTCCGCTTTGGTCAGCCTGGGCTTGCTAATGGCTTATTGGATTATTTTTAGTGTGATTGCCAATATTTACCAACGCGTATCGGTGTCCGCCTATAAGGGCAGTGTGTTGCACAAATTGAAAAAGTTGCCAAGAAGCTATTATGGCCACAATCTCGCACACTTTGGCGTTGCGGTGACGATTATTGGTATCACCTGTGTTGTTAATTATGAATCCGAACAGGATGTTAGAATGGAAATAGGTGACACCATTGGTATCGGTCCGTATGTTTTTCGTTTTGATGGCGCGCAGGATATACAAGGCCCTAATTATACCGCCAGCCAGGGACTAATTTATGTAACAAAAAACGGTGAGTTCGAAACTATACTCAAGCCTGAAAAACGATTGTATACCGTACAACGCATGCCGATGACCGAAGCGGGTATCGATAGCGGTTTATTCAGGGATCTTTATGTCTCCCTGGGTGAACCACTTGCGGGCGGTGCCTGGAGTGTGCGTGTATATTATAAGCCCTTTGTAGGCTGGATTTGGGGTGGAGCCGTTTTTATGACTTTAGGTGGTTTTCTTGCAATTTCAGATCGTCGCTATCGTTTGGCACGGCGTAAGGTTGGACAACCGGAAGTGAAGAAAGAAAGTGAAGTGCTGGCTGGCCCTAAAGCTGATCCAAAGGGTTTGGGCGCGACTGAATAATACACTAATTTGCGATATTTTTACCCTATTTGCCTGGTTCATTGTTTGCATTAATACGGGTAGGTAGATGAACGGAGTATTTTAATGGCACGTTATATTAAGTTTTTACTGCCACTCATTATTTTTGCTGTGATGGTTGGATTTTTGTGGAAGGGTTTAAGTCTTAAGCCCAGAGAAGTGCCGTCTCCGTTTATTAATAAAGCGGCGCCGGCGTTTAAGCTTTCTCAGCTACATGATTTTCAGTTGTCATTTTCACCAGAGGAAATGCGTGGCAAGGTATGGTTATTAAATGTTTGGGCTTCATGGTGTGTAGCGTGCCTTGCTGAACACCCATTGTTGATGGAATTTGCGCGTCGCGGAGATGTGCCTTTGTATGGCTTGAATTACAAGGATGTGCCCAAAGACGCGAAGCAATGGTTGCAGCAACATGGTAATCCTTATAAATTAAGTGTTGTGGATTATGATGGTAGAGTCGGCATTGATTATGGTGTATACGGCGTCCCTGAAACGTTTGTGATAGATAAACAAGGCATTATTCGGCACAAAGTGATTGGACCTGTGACTAGACAATCATTAGTAGAAGATGTGATGCCATTGCTTAAGGAGTTGGAAAAAGGATGAAACATCTAATCAAAAATGTTGAATTTTTCCTAACCGCACAAGTTTTGCTTGGGGTCTTGATTGGGACTATTTTGCTTGAAATAATGGTAAGCAATCCGGTATTAGCCAAGGAAGCCACGCCAATGGCTAAGGATCCGGTATTGGAAGAAAAGGTAAACACCGTTTCCGCTGAATTACGTTGTTTGGTTTGTCAAAATCAGACGATAGCCGATTCCGACGCTGCGTTAGCCGTTGACCTGAAGAATCAGGTACGGGAGATGCTCTCGTCTGGTAAAACAGAAGTTCAAGTTATTGATTATATGGTGGAACGATATGGTGATTTTGTGCGTTATCGACCGCCTATTAAAGCAACCACCATGTTACTTTGGTTTGGACCTGCACTGTTTCTTGTGATTGGTGGCACACTACTTTTTATAAATTTAAAACGGCGCAGTAAACAAGTTGTTAGCTCACCTACGCTATCAGATGACGAAAGCAAGCAAGTGAACGAATTATTGCGCGCTGAAGAAAAAGGTGCTGGAGAAAAGGATAAGTCATGACAGTATTTTGGATTGTCGCTGTATTATTGTTAGTTGCAGGATTATTATTTTTATTGCCCCCCTTATTGTACGCGGGTAAAAGGCAGGAAGATGTAAAGCGCGACAAGATTAATATTGCTATTCATAAAGATAAAATAGCCGAGTTGGATGAAGATTTAAAAAATGGTGTACTAACCGATGAACAGTTCGATAGTGCTCGCAAAGAACTTGATCGAAGTTTATTGGAAGATGTAAAAGAACCGGATGACCCGCATTCACAACAAGTTTCCAAAGGCAGTACCACAGCCATCGTAATTGGTTTAGGTATTCCATTGGCAGCAGTACTTATTTACAACGAGATAGGCGGGGGGCTGGCCGCGATTTCACCTAATGACCCCTCAGTAGTAGCAAGTTCTGAAGGTCACGAAGGGTCTATCGACGATGTGATCCTAGGGCTGCAGCAGCGTTTGGCATCAAATCCAAGCGATGTAGAAGGATGGATTATGTTAGGGCGTACTTATTATTTTCAAAAACGTCATCTTGAAGCCAGTAAAGCATATGGTGAAGCGATAAAATTATCTGGTGAAAACAACCCGGATTTACTGGCTGATTTTGCTGACACACTTGCAGTTGCGAATAATCGGCAGATGGCAGGCCGACCCTATGAGCTGGTCAAGAAAGCACTCACATTACAACCGTTTCACCAAAAATCACTCTGGTTAGCGGGAACAGGCGCATATCAAGCAGAAGATTTTCCAGCGGCGCTTGCCTACTGGGAAAAATTAGTATCTCTTTTTCCGCCCGAGTCAGATAGCGCTCAACAGATTCAGCGTAATATTGGGGAAGTAAAAGAATTGATGGTGTTGCGCGGTATGTCCGTTCCATCACCAACTGCATCTGGTGGTTCTGCCGCGACGCCCTCTGAAAAATCGTCTGCTGTACTTTCTACGGCACTTCCTACGGCACCGGGCGCGGCGGCGGGAGCCAGCAGCGTCAGTGGTGTAGTGACAATTGCACCTGTTTTTGCGAGCAGCGCCGCGCCGACCGATACAGTTTTCATCTTCGCCAGAGCAGCGACTGGTCCGCGTATGCCGCTAGCTATATTGAAGAAACAAGTAAAAGATTTGCCGATTACTTTTGTATTGGATGATTCGTCATCAATGAATCCAGCATTTAAACTGTCGAAATTTAAAGATGTTATAGTCGGTGCCAGGATTTCTAAGAGCGGCAATGCGACACCACAAAGTGGAGACTTTGAGGGCAAAAGCCCGGTCATTTCTGTTGGCACTACCGAAATACCATTGTTGATAAACTCAGTTAGACCATAGGTATTCAAATAATAATTTTAACTCTTAACAAAAATACTTAATAAAAGAATAAATATAACGACAATCAAGGCTGATTAAAATGAAGTTAAAAGCGTTGAATCAAAATTTTACCATACTGGTTTTTTTCACAGCCACATTGTTGACTACCGGGCTGTTGGTCTCGGGAAAGGCTGTTGCGGGTAACCCATTTGATGGTAGGCCGATATATTATAAATATTGCTTTGATTGTCATGAAAGCAGTGGTAGTACTCCTATGTTAAATGCGCCAAATTTCAAAAAAAGAGAAGGCCTCATGGCAACTGATCAACAATTACTGGTGATCATAAAAAACGGAAAAGGGATTATGCCAGGATATAACGGCATTCTTAAAGATGAACAAATTATGGATGTTATCACCTACATAAGAAATATATTTTAGTTAATTAATTAAAAGAATAAACAAATGAAAAATGCATTAATATTTTTAATACTGAGCGCGATGGTTGGTTTGAATGCCTGTGGCGATGATCGGGAACAAGACGAAACATCATCGTCGAAACCACAACCCACTGCGACGCCACCGTCTTCTGCGCTTTCTCCTTCGCTCTTCCCTGAAAAAGTCCCTGAAAAAGCGGCGAACGCCAGTGGTTATAAAGTGTTGGAAACATTTGATGTGGGTGAGACTGTCTTTGTACGGTCCTTGGCTATCGATGAATCGAAGAACGAAATTTGGATTGGCACAACGGTCGGTGCGTTACAAGTTGATATCGCATCACGAAATATGCTCAATACTTACACGCGTGATACTGGTTTTGCGAACGAATATATCTTTGGCATTATGGCGGACAGTCACGGTGGCAAGTGGTTCGGCACAAATGGCGGTGGTGTCTCATATTTAAAAGATGGTAATTGGAAAACTTATTTCCCGATGCATGGTTTGGCCGATTATTGGGTGTATGCCTTTGCTGAACAGGCAAACGGCACGATCTGGATTGGCACCTGGTACGGGTTAAATACCTATGATGTAAAAACAGAGGAATTTAATACCTATTTAACTGAGTTGGTTAATGAATGGGTTTATGGTTTGGCAGTGGATTCTAAAGATCAGGTTTGGATTGGCACCGAAGGCGGTGTGAACATGTTTGATGGTAGCAATTGGCTGACTTGGACACATGAGGATGGACTAGGTGCAGCAAACAAAGGGGGGTTGTCAGTAAGTGAAAACACAGGCCTGGGCACACGATCGCGTCACGATTTAAGTGTCATGTTAGAAGGGCGAACGACCTATAATCCAAATTATATATTTACGCTCGAAGTCGCCGCAGATGATACTGTTTGGGCGGGGACCTGGGGCGGTGGTGCAAGTCACTTTGACGGCAAAAAGTGGACTAATTATACGCAAGAGCAAGGTTTGGCCGGCGATATTGTTTTTGCGCTAGCGATAGATAAAAAAGACGGCAGTATCTGGTTTGGCACTAACAATGGGCTGTCTCGCTATGATGGGAAAAACTGGTATACGTTTACAATGAAAGACGGGCTGCTTGATAACAATATTTATACTATTGCATTATCGTCCGACGGTGGTGTCTGGGTTGGTGGACGAGCAGGTGTTGTTTTATTGGGGAAATAAAAAAGGTTAACAATTTAAGGTAAGGTGTGATTTTTTAGCACTGATTAACTCCGGAGGTTTTGAAGTGAAGCTTGATTTTAAAGGATTGGCAATTTTAATTATCGTCGTTGGTGTAGTTGTCGCGGGCGCATTTTCTTTAGGCGTGAAACAAGGCGGGCAACAGCCCGTTGTTACAAGTAGTTCAAACAGCGCGAGTGGGTCAAGTCCATCTACTCCGGGTCGTACAAGCTTGCCTGGCCTCTCGGGACAGAACCCGACAGAGAATTTGCCGCCCAATCACCCTACTGGGGGGACCGAGTCAACGATGGCCCGGGCTAATGAGAAAGGTGTTGGTTTCGCGCATTTTCGTGTCGGTAACCGCAATGTTAAAGGTATGCTTGCGGATGGTGACAAAGTGTGGGTAGGCACTTCAGGCGGTATTATTCAGTATGATCTGAAATCTGATCAGTACGAATTATATGATGTTAAGAATAAAAGCTTGCTGTCAAACGGCGTATTTCATGTAAGTAAGCTGGACAATCGCATTATGGTGGGTACCTATGGTGGCGGCATGTCTACTTTTGATCTGACGACTAAAAAATGGAAAAATTATAATATTCCTGATGGACTGGCAGATCAGTTTGTTTACGATGTGCTTAGAGATGGAAATGGCGATGTCTGGATAGCGACTTGGTCTGGTGCTAACTTCGTTAAGGGAGGTGATTTAGATGATCCATCCAAGTGGTCGAACTATACAACTGAAAATACCGGTGGTGGATTACCCAATGATTGGGTTTACGGCGTAGAGGCTGGTAAAAACGGAGAAATGTGGTTTGCCACCGAAGGCGGGCTTGCCAGACTAAAAGAGGGTAAGTGGAGCAATTGGCAGCATAAAGATGGTCTTGGTGCAAAATACGAATTAGTGCAAGCCGATATTCCTTATAGAAATGATCCTTCAAAGGTATCACAACATCATGCGGCACAGGCGGCGGAAGCGGGCAGTGATATTGAGGTTGGTTTCAATCCGAACTATATCGTTTCAATAGTTGTTGATGACGATGGTATCGTCTGGTGTGGTACCTGGGGGGGTGGACTATCGCGCTTCGATGGTACCAACTGGAAAAATTATACTGTAAAAGACGGATTGCCGGGAAATCATATTTTTACACTTCAGTTAGATGAGAAAGATCGCCGCCTTTGGATTGGTACAAATAAAGGTTTAGCCAGACCCAATGCTGATGGTAACGGTTTTTCTATCATGACGAAAACTGATGGTTTGTTTGCAGATAATGTCTTTTCCCTAACAAAGGCGTCTGATGGCACTCTGTGGGTGGGTAGCTTTGGTGGTGTAGCACGGATATCTAATTATAAGCTCTAAGTCAGCCAGTCGGACTTAGGTAATATTATTCACCACAAAGTACGCAAAGGTTTAAAATATTTCTTTGTGTACTTTGTGCCTTCACGATTAAACTCAATGCTTCTATTCTCTAATATTTAATTCAATTATGCATAATCTAATAACAAGATTAATCATTGTTTCTATGTTCTCGATATTGTTTGCTTGCGGCGATAAGCAAGCCGACAAACAACAGAGTTCTGATTCTACTATTAGCTCTGATATGAGTGCTGATTCGAGTTCAGCTTCTGTTTGGGTGCCGGGTTGGCAAGAAACGATGGCGATGCCGACGCCGCGTGCGGGTGGTGCGGCAGTCGTATATAACGACGTTATTTATCTATTAGGGGGTGTTGCAGGCCGGGAAATTTTTAGAGATTCGATTTATGCGCGTATCAATAAAGATGGTTCCGTTGGTGAATGGCAGCAAGGCCCGAATCTGTTAGAAGAGCGTGTATTCATTGATGCGGCGGTACGTAATGGCTTTATCTATGTAGTGGGTGGTGGTAATGGCCCGAATGGCGAAAATTATTTGAGTACGGTGGAACGCGCGCAGATTCTTGCGGACGGCAGTTTAGGACCCTGGGTGGTAGAATCAAAAATGGCGTTACCACGTCGTTGTAGCAAAGTGATGATTCTCGATGATGCACTCTATGCGCTTGGTGGTTTCGGGGGCGCTTTACTGGATAGCGTGGAATACAGCACATTTAATGCCGACGGTAGTTTGAGTGCCTGGAAAGTGGATAACGAGAAATTGACCATACCACGTTATGTCACGGGTGTGAGAAAGTGGCAAAACAAGGCCTATGTTATTGGTGGTCATGATCAAACTAAGGGCGTCGGTATTACCGATGTTGAATGGTCACTTGGCGCTGCTGCTTCGAGTGGTATGCAGAAATGGCAAACTACTAACTCGTTGCAAACCGGCCGTTATGGTCTGGCGACCGCAGCGCATGGTGATTATGTGTATGCTTTGGGTGGATTGACAGGGGCTGAATATCTGGACAGTATCGAAAAAAGCAAGGGTTCAGACAGTGGGTTAGGCGAGTGGCGTGACACCACCGCAATGATTCGGCCCAGAGCGACATTTAGCGCATTGGTTTATAAAGACTGGATTTATCTGTTGGGTGGCACCAATCGCGAAGGGTATTTAAACAGTGTTGTGTACGCTACGTTTAACAAAGAAGGGGATATTGGTTTTTGGGGCAGCAAACAACAAGCACAAACCTATAAAACCAAGCTGCAAGAGCGTAAAAACAAGAAATTAATTTTACCCAATGAAGGAACAGTTAGAAAAGTGATCGAAGCGACGGCATACAACTATATACAAGTTCTGGACTCCAAAAATGGTTTGATCTGGATAGCGGGTCCAAAGACCAAATTAAACACTGGGACGAAAATTCAGTATAGCACCGGCGTATTTATGTCGAATTTTTTCAGTAAAGAACTGCAACGTAATTTTCCCACTGTGCTTTTTGTCGGCACGATTCAAATCGCAGATTGATGTGAATGTGTAGCTGATAATTTCTTCCGCTACAATCAGCCGAACTTATTCTCCTCCTTAAAATCAGTTGAACCTACTCGGCAACTGCTCTGCGTCCATGCAGTGCGGACGCCTAACGCACAAAAATAAAGGATTTTTCAGAACATGTTGACCGCCCTACAGGGAAGTAGGCGAGGGGCGTGAGCAGGAGCGGAAGCTTCGCCTATTTCCCTGTAGGCGATACGCTTTCGTCCAAAATAGTAGTACAAAAAGTCTTTTAGACTCAGCACCTTATTATTTAGGTTTAATCGACAGAAAATTAACGTAAAAAAAAGCCCCGCGATGCGAGGCCTTTTTTTATCATAAAATATTAAAACTTATTTATCATGGCAAGTTAAACAAAGCGCACTCTCGGTTAACCCTTGAGCCGTGACTGACGGGGCGATGCCGGCTACACCGGGTCCGCCATTATTGCCAGCCGGGCTGAGATTGTTCACGCGAAGAAAACTGGGGTTAAAGCGCGAACCTTTACCTGCTGAAGGAATACCGTGTGGATCATGACATGAAGAACATTCTACTTCTGGTCCGTCGCCAGTGTCATACATGCGAACTTCGTTTGTATCTGGCCTGCCGTCTCCATCGGTGTCGAAGAAGTCCATTTTTCCCTCTCCAGACGGAGTAGTGAAAGTGCCAGTAGGCACCCAAAAGTCGGTGCCTGGAATTAAGGATTCGCCGAATAGGTAAGGAAACAAGATACCGATTGGGTGATCATCTCGTAGATCTTCTTCGATACCGAACACAGTAAAGTCAGGCGCTGGGGCAGCACCTGCTGCCACTTCATTGGGATTGTGGCAAGCCATACAACTTTCTGCACTAGTATCACCGCGCCGCATTCGTTTATGAGAAGTTGGTCCGGTAAACGCAGGGCCAATGCCACCAAATTCTGCACTCCAACGATCGAGAAAAGCAGGATCCCAAACGGTCTCACCCGCTTTATTGTAGCGCCCCGAGCCAGGCATGTTAATAACGGAGTCGGTCGAAATCGTGCCATCATGGCATGAAAGGCAGGTTAATGAACCTGGACCCGGTTGTGTAATGGGTTGGTTTATCATCCTGGGCTTGTCAAATACTGTGTATTGACTGGTGTTAATTGTGCGGTTCCAAATGGGTGCAGCGATTTGTGAGTTAGCCCCGTGAGGTGTGTGACAGTACACACAAACCTCGGGGTAAAGATTCATTGATACCGCCCCCATCAATTCCAACTCAGCCGAGCTATAAAGCATCGAGAAATTGTGCCGAGTATTAAATATAGAACCTTGGGCTGAGGCACGCGACTGCGGATCCCACCCTTCACCACCATGGTTATCGGCAATTGCCGTATTCAAAGATAAAACTGTTATAAGCGCAACTACGCATAATATTAGCCTTTTGTTCACACTACCCCCTTCTTCCTTAATAGCTAAAACTGTGGCTCTTATTTGACAAACCTGGCCTTACAAATGGGGCAATCCGTATCTTTTTATAAATCATTACCAGCTACTGACTTGTGTTTGCTAATTAATGATCTAACCCTTATCTAGTCTAGTGTTAGTAATTAGATAAGGTAATACGTCGGGCTTCCTAGCCATGCAAATGAGACTTAATTAAATTTCTTACAATTGCTCATGTTCATGTAGTAATTAATTCTATCTAATTACTACATAAGCATATTGGAATAAAGTACCCAATTACTGAGTCCGTGTCAAATTTTTAAGTAACTAGGTGGTTGTTTTTAATACTATTTTTTGAGTATTTATTAGGCAGTTGAAGCTTATTAGCGGAATTGCTGCGGAATTTTAAATGGCCGCAATAGTGGACTTTAATACAAAGATATTATTATTTTTCTTTTTTCTCTTTTCGTATACTGGATAACCAGCCTTCATTTTCCTTGAGTTCGTAAGGTCGATAGACATCGACCTTTTTAAAGAATTGATCGACCATGTAAATTCGGCCGTCTTCATCAACGGTGACACCCGCAGGTAACATATATTCGCCAGGTCGCCCGCTGTTACCGCGGTTGCCTACCCACATGAGAAATTCGCCATCTGGGCTGAAAATTTGTGTGTTACCAAATGCGGTATCAACAACATAAATATTACCCTGCGGATCCGTTCCGATACCTTTAGGTCGGGAAAACTGGCCCCCGCGCCGACCTATTGTGCCAATACTTTTGAGGTAATCACCATCAGCGGTAAACGCCTGTACCCGAAAATTGCCGCCATCGACGACATAGACGGTACCATCTGGTGCGACCGAGGCTTGTAGTGGTAAATTAAAATTCCCAGGCTCGGTACCCCGACTACCCACGGATTTAATAAGGGTACCTGTTTGCGCATCCCATATAGTCATACGGTGGTTTTCGCGGTTATCCACGCCGCCAGTGTCAATGACATAGAGTCGACTGCCATCAGGACTCACCGCAACGCCAGAAGGTTTTCGCATATACTCACTGCCACCAATGGCACGCAAAAAATCACCGTCTTTGTTATAAACCATGATTCTTTTCGAGGTATGGTCAGCAACATATAATTCACCCTGGTTAGAGACGGTAATGCCGATGGGTTTAGTAATTGTACCCGGACCCTCTACGCCGATTGCCTTAAAATCCTTACCCGGGACGTCAAACATTAGTATTGCGCGAGATACGGTGTCGGTGACGTAAACGCGCCCCTGATATACCGCAATACCATACGGTTTCGCTATTCCCCGGCCTGAACTCATTGTGCCAGTGACTGCTTGTTTAAAACGATCCATTCCGGTTATTTCCTTTACATCAAGGCTTGAACGAAAAGTACGTTCATAAACAAATCGAGGTTTTTCCGGTGGAGCAGGATAGACAGGGGGGACGAACTCACGTGCTGATCGACTGCCGCCGCATCCAGAGAGCGATGTGGCGACAAAAATGATTACAAAAAATACTGGCAATACAGGTGCAATGCGTCTCATCATCTTATGGTTCTTACTGATTTTTTATATTTGAAATTACAAGTTGGAATTACAAGTCACTTCAGATGGCAAGTAAAGCACAGTGTTTCGGCTTCGGTTCGTAATAGCAACTCGTTTGTTGGGTTGTGTACATTGTGGCATGTGGCGCATTCTACATTACCATTATAAAGTTTAACACCATTATCAAATCCAGCCGCGTGATCAGGGGGTCTGAAGTCTACATCCAGGATGCCGCGCCCTGTATCCAGGCCAGCATAACGCATCGAGATCGGGTGGTCATTGTTTAAATCGGTGCCAATTACTTTAGCTGAAATATCGTGGGCTATTTGACCATTATGGCATTTGCCACAGTTTTCTATATTGTCAGTGTTATTGAGTTTCATATGCATTGCTTCATCAGCGGCGCTATCAAATGTGGCGGGTTTGAAAACCACCATATCGACCGCCATTGTGCCATCGTGACATGACAAGCATAACATGCTGATTGGGTTGGGTTTGCCAGTAATCGAATCAAGCGTCTGGCTTCGATAGAGTTTGTAGTTTTCAGTCGCGGGTTCGAATCGGTTCCAGTCCGTTATACCGCCAAAATCAGCGGGATTTGCGCCGGTTTCTTCAGGTGGTATGTGGCAATAGACGCAGGAATAGCCATAATCAGAAAATGCGACGCCTGCCATTGCAGCGACCCCGGCACGTTCGTTGAGGCCTGTAAAATCATGCTTGGAGCCGAGAATAGGGTCGTTGGCGCCTAATACTGGATCACCAATGATTGTTTCAGCAAATGTTGTGGATGCCCAGATCCCCCCGATAAGGAGGAGGGTGATCACAGGTACTGCTGTGTAAAACAGCTGACTGACCTTATATTCCTTCATCTGAACACCAGTTGTGTGGTTTTTAGCTATATGCTTCTTTAATATACTTTGTAATATGCTATTTGTAATATTCTACGAGATAAATATATTCGTAAAGACGCTAAAAAATAGTGCCTATAGCAATTAATCCTATTTATAAATATATGTATAATACATATCGAGGTAGGCTAAATTAGCGTAAACTTATAATAAATAATAGATTTATATAATTTACTCTTTAATACAAGTTATATTTTGCTGAATTTACCCACTTGGTTGATTTTCACCCTCTTTAACTACTGTAACAGAAAAATTCTGTATCTAGATATAATTTTGTGTAATAAAATCACGCTATTTGTCGGGTGAAGGTAATTAATGTATTAAACACGTTCTCAGTGTATTTCCTTATAGTATATATCGGCGTGCCTGGAAATTTCTGAATTTTTATGTTCAGTTCATTAAGGGCTTGATTTTTCAACTTTTAATTTCAAAATATCACTCTATTTCGAAATCTAATTTAATTTAGTCAATGGTTTAGTCAATTATGAAGATCAAATTCAAATTAATCTGCTTGTTATTGCTGCTTATCTCAGGTTTAGTTTTCACCAGTTTCAGTTTCGCAGCACAAAGCGAGACTAATACTGCATCCGCAACCGCAAAAGGGGCTTCGCCAGAGGTGCTTTTTCAGAAATACTGTTCTATTTGCCATGGTGAAGATGGCAAGGGCAAAACACGGGTAGTAAGAAGCATGATTCCGCCACCACGCGATTTTACCAACGCACAAGCAGTGCAGGAGTTAACTCGCGAGCGCATGATTGATGCTGTTGTCAATGGTCGGCCGGGTACCGCCATGGTGGCACACACACGCACGTTGAGCACCGATGAAATAGCATCGATCGTAGATTATATACGAGACAATTTTATGAAATTTCCACAAGTGCCAGAAGTAGCCAGTAATGAAATGGCTGCCGTCAGCGAGCAAAGTGCCAGTAGCGAGAAAAATCCGCCAGGCAACGCGTTAACAGTAGATACCAAAGGAAACGAATTAGGTAGAGAAATTTTTGAAAAGAATTGCTCATCTTGCCATGGTGACAGAGGTACCACTGCCGTTTGGGCTCGAAGTGGTCTGAATCCGCCACCGCGGGACTTCACTGCGCCACATGCAAGAGTTGAACTTTCGCATCAACGCATGATTGATTCAGTTACCAATGGTCGCCCAGGCACAGCCATGGTGTCCTTTTCGTCCAGGTTGTCCGCTGCAGATATTGAAGCGGTTGTATCCTATATCCGCACTGCGTTCATGCAAATCGCTGATAGTGGCGGTGCGAATAATAGTGGTACTAATGTTGCTAATAACGTAGCTGAAGCTGCCGCAAAACAACAAAGTGCGCCTGAAAAAGAACTAAGCAAATCGGCTGCAACGGCGGCGGCACCCAAGTCCGCTGCGCCAGAAGTAACGCCAGACCAGCAGCATGCCGCTGTGGATATGGATGCTGTCATGCCCAACGGTCTGAGGGGTGATTTTTCTAAAGGCGAGGGTTTCTTTTTGACTAATTGTCACGTCTGCCACGGCACCAAGGGTGATGGAAAAGGACCCCGATCGCATTTTATTATACCGCGCCCCAGAAATTTTACCAGTGACGCTTCTCGCCAAATATTTAATCGACCGCGTTTGTTTGATTCTATACAAAAAGGCAAAATAGGGACGGTGATGCCGGCTTGGGATAAAGTGTTAAATGAGCAACAAATTGCCGATGTGACTGAGTTTGTATTTAAAACATTCATTCAACCCGAGAGTGATTCCAAAGATGCGTCCAAAGACGCTGACAAAGAAAAAACCTCAGAGCTTACTAATGTGAATGATGGCGTCAACGTTGCCAAAATTGAAGAAAAAAGTGAAGAAAAGAACGCTGAGAATATTGCTGAGAACAATGAGAACAATGAGAACAAAGAGGAGAAAAAAAAAGTAACAGAGCCAGTGGTCAATCAAACGAAGTAACTACAACAACGACTCACATTATTCACGCTGCTAATACTGTTCAGAAAATAAAAACAAGCCCAACAAAAAGCCAGCCGCAATCGCTTTCAAATCACGAATTAGGGCGTAAAATTTATAATTTTCGCTGTTATTTTTGCCATGGCTATTCTGGAAATGCCAAAACATTGGCAAGTTCCTTTGTGTCGCCGCCGCCGCGTGATTTTACGCTCACGTCACCTGATCAGCTTAAGCGCGATGCTATGATTATTGCGGTAAGCCAAGGTAAATCTGATACTGCGATGAAGGGATTCAGCAGTATTTTGAATGCGAAGGAAATTGAAGCCGTGGTGGATTTTGTCCGGCAGGAATTTATGACGGATAAAAAAATCAACACGACGTACCATACAATAGAAAACGGCTGGGAAAACCATGAACAATATGCAGTCGCGTTTCCCTTTGCCCTGAATGAGGTGCCATTGGATAGGCCCTGGGACGAATTAACGCCACTGCAACAGAAAGGAAAACGGCTTTTTATGTCTGCCTGTGTGACGTGTCATGATAGAGCGCGTGTCGAGTCCGAGGGTGCCGTTTGGGAATCCAGACCCTTGTCTTATCCGCGGAATAATTATTCTCATAAAGCGCCAAGGAAAGTGGATGCAAAGTCTGGCGCGACGCCGTATTCCGTGCATGAAATTGCACCGGTAATAGCGTCGTTAAGCGAGCAGGAAAAACAAGGCGAACGATTGTTTCAACAAAATTGTGCATTTTGCCATAGCGCAGATGGTACCGGTAAAAACTGGATTGGCAGTTTTTTAGATGCCCACCCGAGAGATTTAACCTCAGTCAGCATGAAATCAGTCACTGTGGAACAATTAACCCAGGTCATTCGGGATGGGTTGCCCGGTACGACGATGTCTGCGTGGAAATCGGTATTAAATGAAGAGCAGATTCAGGCTATTGTTAAGTATGTAATGAAAGCCTTCATTCACAATGAAAAACGTCAAAATGATGAGCAGTTACAAAATGAGAAACAATCTACTCACATTCAATAAAGATTTTTTAATCGAAAGAGCCTAGGATCTTGAAGGTTTTGTTTTTTTGCTTCATTTATTGCCGAATAATCCTTAACATCAGAGATTCTCCGGCAACAAATTATTGGTAATAATTCTTATGATTAAAGTAGGCATAGTCGGCGCGACAGGTTATACCGGCGTTGAATTACTTCGATTGCTTGTTACTCACCCCGACGTGAAGATCGAGATTGTGACGTCCAGGTCAGAGTCAGGTAGATTTGTAGCAGAGTTGTTTCCGAATCTTCGGGGGCATCTCGATATTCAATACAGTAAACCCGATCCCGCTGTTTTAAGCGCTTGTGATGCCGTTTTTTTTGCTACCCCAAATGGGACGGCGATGAAAATGGTACCTCAATTGTTGCGAGCTGGTGTCAAAGTCATTGATCTTGCTGCTGATTTCAGAATTAAGGACAAATCTGAGTGGGAAAAGTGGTATGGCATGGCGCATGCCTGCCCTGAATTATTGGAAGAAGCGGTTTATGGCTTATCCGAAATCAATCGTGATGCGATAAAAACGGCTAAACTGG
>VAPL010013216.1_pt1 | contig 33659 bp, 31 predicted proteins | sample 3395061 | NCBI WGS metagenome assembly VAPL01 (sample SAMN08290444, study PRJNA428436) | hydrothermal vent metagenome | isolation source: Deep-sea hydrothermal vent chimney 2 | place: Pacific Ocean: Juan De Fuca Ridge | depth 2182 m m | reverse complement strand
GCACTTGAATTAGAGCCAACTTCAGGATCTAGTTCCTTATATCTAGACCACGTTTTAACATTTTGACCTTGCACATATATCCTAAAATTGTTAATTCCGATCTTTTCTGTAATATCATTTGGAAGATTATAGGCCAAGGTTATATTTCTTAGCTTGATAAATGATCCATCTTCTAAAAATCTTGTTGAGGGTTCCCCTCCGGTACCATTACCTGCAATATATCTTGGAACATCTGTTATGTCTCCCGGTTGCTGCCACCTGTCTAAAGCTTCAGCGGATTGGTTTCTAGGAAATCTTGAACCATCACTAACATAAGCTCTGGCTGAGTGCCTGAATATTTCATTCCCATAATTAAAGAAGAACATGGTTGATAATGTGAAGTTTTTGTAGGTAAAATCATTGGATAAACTGCCAAAAAAGTCAGGATTAGGATTGCCCACAATTACTCTATCGGCATCACCGAAATTAGTTACTATATTATTGTCTGCATCATACCAAAGTGGTGCACCATTAGCAGGGTCTACTCCAGCCCATCTCGGCATATACCAAGAATAAATAGCTTCTCCTTCTTTTATAATCGTATTTGCCCTAAATGCGGTACTCCCTAAAGATCCAATTATTTCTATATCATCGGGTAAATCTGTAACAACATTTTCATTAAATGAGATATTAAAATTGGTATTCCATTTAAAATTATCGGTTTCAATATTTTTTGTGCTTAATGAAAATTCCCAGCCTGTGTTTTCCATTGCTCCTATATTTGATGGAACAGTATTGAAACCGGAAGTTAAACTGATAGGAAGATTAAGTAACATATCTGATACTTCTCTTTTATAATATTCTGCTGTTATTTGAATTCGATTATCAAACAATGCTAGATCTAAAGCAATGTCAAACTGCTTATTTCTTTCCCATCCTAAATCAGGATTTCCTATTTCTGAAGGAAAACTTCCTGTATATGTACCTCCATTAGTATTATAGGTAGCTCCGTTAAAACCGTATAGTCTTCTCCAGTCATATTCTCCAAATTTTTGATTACCTGATGTACCATAACTACCTCTCAATTTAAGGTTGCTAATTAATTTACTATCACTTAACCACTTGGCATTTGAAATAATATAGCCTCCTCCAACAGACCAAAATGTTCCGAATCGGGTATCGGTTCCAAAACGAGATTCACCATCTCTTCGTATACTTCCGTCTAAGAATAATGTGCTTTTATAGCTATAATTCAATCTCCCGAATAATCCCCAGATGGCTGATTCAACAATATCTCCAGATGCTTCTAATATTTCCGGACCTGCATTTACTGCGTTAAGGTCATCACTTGCAAAGCCAGTAACACGAATGCCAATAAATTCTTCTTTATGCTTTTGAAACTCATTACCTGCAAGCAATGTAAAGTCATGATCTTCGCCAACAGTAAGATCATAAGTTAGTGTATTGGTCACAACATAATCAAAATTATTGGTTGAAAAGTCTCTTAATTCTGCCGGAGTTGGTGTACCGGTAGCTATAGCATTAAAATATAATTGTGAAAATCGTTCTCTTTCACGAATATCAATATAATCTATACCGAAGCTATTATTGAATTTTAGGTTAGGTAGTATTTTATAATTGGCATACAGATTTGTAATGACTCTATTCGTTCTAGTTTCATTAAAATTCAGGTTTGCATACGCAATTGGGTGATTTCCGCTTGAGACTCCACTTGGGATATCAAAATTATATCCGGTACCAAAATCTTCGCCATTAGCAATTTGTTCATCAGTAGCATATATTCTCATAGTTGGAGGCATAAAAAGCCCTCCGTATAGGGGTTCAGATGTATTTGACTGTCCAAATCTACTATGTTGTATATTTCTTGTTAAACTCATTTTAACGCCTAAATCTAATTTTTTAGTAGCAGCATAATCAACATTGAATTTTGCAGATATTCTTTCAAAATCAGTGGTAATGGCTATCCCATCTTGATTCAAATAGCCTAAAGAAGCATAAAAATTAAGTTTTTCACTACCTCCGGAAACAGAGAAATCTATTTTATTGGTTTTTGCTGTTCTTAAAACTTCATCTAACCAATCAATATCTGTAGCTGTTGAACTTAAAGGAAAATAATCTGAAGTCCCTGGAATGTCAGGGTTGCGCCCGGCATTGATAACACCTTCTCTCATCAATTCAACATATTCGCTAGCATTTAAGACTCTAAAATCGCTAAAATTTTCCCAATCAGAAAAACCGGTTTGAGTATTTAAAATGAATCTTGCTTTGCCGGATTTTCCTTTTTTAGTGGTTATTATAACTACCCCATTGGCTCCTCTAGAACCATAAATAGAAGCCGAAGCAGCATCTTTTAAAATAGAAATAGATTCGATATCATTAGGGTTAATTGTTGATAGCGGATTATATGTTTGGGTAGTCCTATCTAAATTTCCGGTATTTATAGGTACACCATCAATTACATATAAAGGACTTTCACCGGCTCCTATAGAACCTGTACCTCTAATTTTAATATCCATACCAGCTCCCGGTTGTCCATTATCCGGAGAAACAGCTACACCGGCTGACACCCCTTGTAATGCTTGATCAATACTAGTAGATAGCGTTTCATTAATCTCACTTGCACTTACTGTAGAAACTGCCCCGGTTATTTTTTTCCTACTACTTGTTCCATAGGCAATAACAATAACTTCATCTAAGGAATCCGTAGCAGGATCAAGAAGTATATTAAGCTGTGATTGGTTGTCTACCTGAACTTCTTTTGTTGTATATCCCAGATACGAGACTACTAAAATAGCATTTGGTCCTGAAACTTTAATAGAAAAAATTCCATCAAAATCAGTAGTTACCCCGTTGGTTGTTCCTTTTTCGATAATATTGACACCGGGGAGCGGATTACCAAGTTCATCTTTTATTATTCCGTTTACCTCTTGTTGTTGAATAGTTTTAACTTTTTTAACAGGAACAGTTTTTACCTTAGTGATCAGCACATTTTTCCCCTCAATAAGATATCTGAATTTAGCTGTTTTTGATAAGTCATCTAAAATATGACTAAGTGATTGGGCATTATATACGGCTGTATATTTATTTTTGTTGTGGAGGATATACTCTCCGTAAGAAAAATTATAACCTGTTTCATTTTTTAATTCTGAAAAAATTTGAATAAGCTCAACATCGGTCAGATTAATGCTTACTTTTGTTTTATCTGTGGTTTTTTGACTAATAAAACCATAACTTATGTTAGTAACCAGTAAAATAGTTAGTAACAAAAAAAGTTTTAGTAAATAGTTTTTTAAATTCATAATTTATAGGTGTTGTTTTTTTAGTTACGATCAGCACTTAATTTGGGGATGGAGTCTGTTACAGCAGACTCTTCCTTTTTTTAGTTTTTTAGTTCTACTTCTATCATATTGTTTCGTTTTTGAGTTAATTCTACTTCGCTTATAAAATTTATTCTCTTTACAATTGAGACTAAACTATCATTTTTATCAATAGTAATTGACATTCGGTGTTGTTGAGCCTGAGTACTTGAAAAGTTAAAGTTTACCTGATATATAGATGTAAGAAAATCTGCCAATTCTTTCATTGAAACATTTTCAAGCACAGCAATATCCTTGAACCAACCAGTATATAAATTATGGCTTATATTTTTTGTTAGTAAGGATTTCGATTTTAAATGGTATACAGCTTGCTGATTGGGTTTTATATTTACTGAACTTTCCGAGTCAAATACTTTTACTAATCCTGAAGCTACTGTTACCTTGGTTATAGAATCTATTTCTTCAATATTAAAAGAGGTTCCTAATACTTTCGTACTTAAATTTCCTGTTTTTACTATAAACGGTTTTTCAATATTCTTAACAACTTCAAAGAAGGCTTCACCATTAAGAGCTACATATCTATCTTTTTGGTTAAAGTCTTCTTTATATTTGATTTCACTTCCTTTATTGAGTATAATAACGCTCCCATCTTTGAGTTCAATTTTTTTCGTTTCATCTGAAGTATTGGTTACTATAATAAAATCTATATTATTATCTTGGTAGTATAAAAAAGTATATCCCATCCCCAACAAAATAATAATTGAAGCCGCAACCTTCATCCAATTTCTTCTTTCAGTACGAATCCTTCTTTTAATCTTCGTAAAGATCTCTTTTTTAATCTGTCTCTTTTTAAGATCACTTTCAAAGGCTATACCCTGATTTTTAGTTATAAAGTGTTCTTCAAACTTTTTTAAAAGTTTTTTCTCTTCAGGAGTTGCTTTCCCTGAAAGGAACTTTTCCAACAAAACATAAAATTCTTTTTCTGTCATTTCTCTATTATTATTATCATTATATACCTAGAAATGATAATCACACGTAAAAAAAAATTAGAAAAACATAAATTTTAACATATTAATCTATAGATACTGTAAAAGAAGTAGCGTTAAATTCAAAGTAGTTTAATCTATCAAATTCCCCGATGGCTTGCCTCTGGGATAGCTTAGTTTCAAGAAATTTTTTATTTGTAGAATGAAAAGTGGTTTGTCATAAGTAGAGAACTCATCTTGAGTTCAGAGTTAAAACATGAAGTTCAAAAAAAATAGCCATAAAAACAATGCAACTTTACTTTTAATTTGCTTAATGGCGTTTGAGATGTGTGTTTCTACCGTACGCCTGGAAATTCCTAATTGATCGGCGATTTCTATATTTTTCAAACCTTCAAAACGACTTAACTTAAATACCTGCCCACATCTTTTGGGTAGTGCGTCAATTGTTTTGTGAATTAAATTATTGGCATCAAAAAAGTTTAAAGCATCATCAATATTGTTGGAAGTTGGTATTTGCTCTATATATTTTCGGTGATAATTTTTCATCTTTGAGTCTCTCAGCTCTTTATACACTCTGAACCTTACTGCTTTAAAAAGGTATGCTTCAATTTTATCATTTTCAATTTTCTCTCTCCTCTCCCAAAAGCTAATCCATACTTCCTGAACCATATCTTTTGCAATATTTTTATCTTCAAGAATGGAAAATGCCAAAACATACATAGAGTCCCATAATCTATCAAATAATATTTCCAAGGCGCGTTCATCAGATTGTTTAATCCGATTCATTAAATCATGGTTGGTAATATTTTTGATAAACTTATTATTCATACTCATCGCAAAGTAAATAAAAATATTAACATTAAAATTATATAATGGTAAAATTCAGATTGGTTGATCGAGAAATCATAGATTAAATTTTAAAAGCAAGCTGATGCTATTTTCTTTCGAAATCTTCTAAGCTATAATATTCATTTTCAGTTTCTAAGTCCATAATTATTTTATAAGCTCTGCTTTTAAATATATTGAGCAATCTATTTTTTTGAATATAATTATTACTTTTTATATTGAATTCTCCTATATTTGCACCCCATTCATTTTCTAAAGCATTACATGGGGTTTTAAAATACTTAGACCTTCTGTTTTTAGTAACACATAATGCTATAGGAAATTTTTGTAAAAAAATGCTGATATTGAGGCATATGAAATTAAATGAGACTAAAAGAAAGTAGAAGGTTAATTTCTCATAATCAGGGGTCGAAGATTCAAGCTCTTCCAGGTTCACAAATTGAAGTAAAAGGTAATAGGCAGTTATAGTATTATCTCATTTTTTGAATAGAAATTAAGAACGTATTTTGTTAAATGAAAATCACTTAATTCAGTATAAAGGATTATTTTTTTGTAAAAAACGAATTTTTGTTAGTATTTTACTCGCCTGAGTTGTTTTATAAATGAGAATGCTTTTATTTGGTAATGATTGCCGAAGTAATATAAAATGAGCATTTAAATGTATAGTAAAGAAAAGAATTTATATATTTGCAATTAATTGACGATTTTTTCGTTAGTTCATAGTAAAAAGGGAAAATTCATGTTAAAAAAGTACGCTATAGTAATCTTATTGATTTCATTTATTGCTTTTACAGGCGATGTTATGGCTCTAGTACCCCCAGGCCCTTGTGGAGGCTCAGGTCAACCTCCTTGCCCTCCAAGTGCTCCTATTGATGGTGGTGGTATTGGCTTATTACTAGTGCTAGGCATAGGTTATGCTGTTAATAAATTAAGAAAAAAAGAATAATTATTTTAGTGTTGCTATCTTGGCAACATATTTCCCAATAATATCAAATTCCAAATTTACAGTATCGTTTATTTTTAATTTACTGAAATTAGTATGGCTATATGTATAAGGTATTATGGCGACACTAAATTTATTTTTTAATGAATTAATTACAGTTAAGCTCACTCCATTTATTGTTATTGAGCCTTTTTCAATAGTAATGTTTTGAGTTGAGCTATCATATTCAAAAGTAAAAATATAGCTTCCATTCTCATTTTTTATATCAATACACTTACCAATTTGATCAACATGGCCTTGAACTATATGTCCGTCTAGTCTATCTCCCAATTTCATGGCACGTTCTAGATTGATGTGGTCATTTACTTTAAGTGATTTGAAATTGGTTTTTGCTAAAGTCTCATCAATTGCCGTCACAGTATATGAACTGGTTTCATTGTTAATAGCTACAACCGTCAAACAAACACCATTATGAGCTACACTTTGGTCAACTTTTAGTTGATCTGCAATATCGCTTTTTATTGTAATATGTATATTGCTTTTGTCTTTAACAATTGAGGTAATTTCTCCTATATTTTCTATAATTCCTGTAAACATATATGTTAATATTAATGACTACTTTTGTAAGCTCAAAAATAGCAATTATTTTGTTGTATGAATAGAATTGAAAAAATAAAAGTAGGTATATCTGTTGGTGATATTAATGGTGTAGGTATAGAAATTATATTGAGAACTTTTGAAGATGCTAGAATGTTAGAGATTTGCACTCCAATTTTATTTGCTTCCAACAAAACAATTGCAATACATAAAAAAGAATTGAATATCAATACTCAAATTCAAGGCATAGAAAATGTTACTAAAGCAATAAATAATAAAGTTAATTTGGTAAATGTTTGGAAAGAAAACATCAATATTGATTTTGGTAAAGAAACAAAAGAAGGAGGTAAATATGCCTTTTTATCATTGCAGGCTGCTGTGAAAGTATTAAAAAGTAACGAAATTGATTTATTAGTAACGGCACCTATTAATAAACATAATATTCAATCAGATGATTTTAACTTTAAAGGACATACTGAATTTTTAGAAGCCAACCTAGAAGGTGAAAGCTTAATGATTTTAATGACAGATGAAATTAAAATCGGGCTTGTAACCGGACATATACCAGTTCAAAAGATTGCTGAAACAATTACACCAGAATTATTAATAAAGAAAGTAAATATATTATATAATTCATTAATTCAAGATTTTGGAATTGACAGACCAAAAATTGCTGTTTTAGGTTTGAATCCACATTGTGGAGATAATGGAGTAATTGGTACAGAAGATGACGAAATTGTTAAACCTACGCTAGAAAAAATACAAGCAGAAGGGAAATTAGTATATGGACCTTATTCATCTGACAGCTTTTTTGGAGCTGAATCATATAAGAACTTCGATGGTGTTTTAGCAATGTATCACGATCAAGGTTTGGCACCATTTAAGGCATTGTCATTTGGTAATGGCGTTAATTTTACTGCAGGATTGGATAAAATAAGAACTTCACCAGATCATGGTACTGCTTATGAAATTGCTGGTAAAGGCGTTGCAAATAATAATTCATTTAAAGAAGCGCTTTATACGGCACTAGACATTTATAAGTTTCGTAAAGAATATAATGAGTTAGCTCAAAATAAATTAGCAATTAGAAAGTAATTGTTTTTTACAAGAAATTTATAATAATTTTATATATTTGCGCGCTCTAATTGATATGTAGCCATGGAAAAGAAAATGTATGTGATTTCTTTTAGAGGTTTAAAAGAAGGAAAGCACCAATTTGAATATAAAATAGACAATAAGTTCTTTGAAGTTTATCAATATGAAGATATTTTAGATGCTGATATACAAGTGCATTTAGAATTTATTAAAAAAAGCACATTATTAGAACTTAATTTTAATATTGAAGGGAAAGTTAAAGTTGCTTGCGATATTACCAATGAAATTTACAAACAACCAATTAAAGGAGATTTAGATTTAAAGGTTAAGTTTGGAGATGAGTATGATAATGAGTATGAAAACATTCTAATTATTCCTCATGAAGTATATGAAATAGATATAGCACAATATATCTATGAAGTTATAGTACTTGCTTTACCATCAAAAAGGATACATCCAGGTGTAGAAGATGGAACTTTGAAATCTGATATATTAGATAAATTAAAAGAATTACAACCAGAAACAAAAAGTAATAATAAAGGTTCTGACCCTAGATGGGATAATTTAAAAGGGTTATTAACAGATAAAAAAATATAAAGATGGCACATCCAAAGAGAAAAATTTCTAAACAAAGAAGAGATAAAAGAAGAACACATTATAAGGCAACTGTTCCTCAAATTGCAGTTGACCCAACAACTAAAGAAGCGCACTTATATCACAGAGCTCATTGGCATGAAGGTAAATTATATTACCGCGGTCAAATAGTAATTGATAGTGAAGAAAGTGCTGCTTAAGTAAACTTTCTAAAAACAGTGAAAAACCCTCATTTTTGAGGGTTTTTTTATGTTTTTAGACAAAAAATAGTCAAAAACAACACTTTTTTGATAAAAAACTAAAATAAATTTCATTACTTTGACCCACTTTTGTCAAGGAATTATCTCTAATTAAGATAGAATCATGAGTAAAATTACTGCTGCAATTACAGCTGTTGGAAAATATGTTCCAGAATATGTGTTAACCAACAAAATGCTAGAAACGATGGTAGATACCAATGATGAATGGATTACTACGCGTACCGGAATAAAAGAAAGAAGAATACTCAAAGAAAAAGGTAAAGGAACTTCCTTTATGGCAATCAAAGCTGCTGAAGATTTGATTTCTAAAACAAATCTAAATTCCAAAGAAATTGACTTAGTTATTGTAGCAACCGCGACACCAGATATGCAAGCTGCATCAACATCAGCTTTTGTAGCCTCAGAAATAGGAGCTACTGAAGCTTTCTCATTTGACCAAATATCGGCATGTTCAAGTTTCTTATATGGAATGTCTACTGCAGCCAGTTATATAGAATCTGGCAGATATAAAAAAATATTATTGATTGGTGCTGATATGAATTCATCAATGATCGATTATACCGATAGAACAACGTGTATTATTTTTGGTGATGGAGCAGGAGCAGTTCTTTTTGAACCTAATCAAGAAGGGTTAGGGCTTCAAGATGAGTATTTACGCACTGATGGTAATGGACGTAATTTTTTAAAAGTTGATGCAGGAGGATCATTATTACCGGCTTCAGAAGAAACTGTAAAAAACAAACAACATTTTGTGCACCAAGATGGTAGAACTGTATTTAAGTTTGCAGTTTCAAATATGGCAGATGTAAGCGAAAAAGTATTAGAGCGTAATAAATTATCAAAAGAAGATGTTACATGGTTTGTTCCACATCAAGCCAATAAAAGAATTATTGAGGCTACAGCAAGAAGAATGAATTTAGAGATGGATAAAGTAATGATGAATATTCATAAATACGGTAATACTACTTCTGCTACCTTACCTTTATTATTGAATGATTACGAAACTCAACTCCGTAAAGGAGACACAATAATTTTTGCTGCATTTGGTGGTGGTTTCTCTTGGGGAGCTATTTACTTTAGATGGGCATATAACTCAAATTAAAAGAACTAAACCTAAATAAAATGGATTTAAAAGATATTCAAAACCTAATTAAATTCGTCTCTAAATCTGGGGCTAGCGAGGTGAAATTAGAAATGGAAGATGTTAAAATAACAATTAAAACAGGTCCCGGAAAAACAGAAACAACTATTGTTCAAGCACCTATGGCTGCAGTTTCGCCTGTACAACAGGTTCCGGTTCAATCTATTCCTTTAGCTGAAACGCCAGCAATTAACACAACAACTGATAACTCTGTTGATGATGATTCTAAATATCTTATTGTTAAATCACCTATTATTGGTACTTTTTATAGAAGATCATCACCAGATAAACCGTTATTTGTAGAGGTGGGAAGTTCGATAAACGAAGGAGACATTGTGTGTATTATTGAAGCGATGAAACTATTTAATGAAATTGAATCTGAAATTTCAGGTAAAATAGTAAAAATTTTAGTTGATGATGCAACTCCGGTTGAATTTGATCAACCATTATTTTTAGTTGATCCATCTTAAAGTTAAATCCCAATCCCGAGGCTTCGGGACAAATCACAAATAACAATTTCAAAATTATTTGGAATTTATTATTTGGAATTTAAAAAAGATCTTATGTTTAAAAAAATATTGATAGCCAATAGGGGAGAAATAGCATTGCGTGTTATAAGAACATGCAAAGAGATGGGCATCAAAACTGTTGCAGTTTATTCAACTGCTGATGCTGATAGTTTACATGTTAGATTTGCCGATGAAGCAGTCTGTATCGGACCGCCATTAAGTAGTGAGTCATATCTTAAAATTTCAAATATAATGGCCGCTGCAGAAATTACTAATGCTGATGCAATTCACCCGGGATATGGGTTTTTGTCTGAAAATTCTAAATTTTCTAAAATTTGTGCTGAACACGATATAAAATTTATTGGTGCTTCGCCGGAAATGATTGATAGAATGGGTGACAAAGCTTCTGCAAGAGCTACAATGAAAGAGGCAGGTATACCAACAATACCCGGGAGTGAAGGTATACTGGAAACATTTAAAGAAGTTGAAAAATTAGCTAAAAAAATGGGCTATCCTGTAATGCTAAAAGCTACAGCTGGTGGTGGTGGTAAAGGAATGCGTGCCGTTTGGAAAGAAGAAGACCTTAAAGATGCATGGGATGGTGCTCGTCAAGAAGCCAAAGCATTTTTTGGAAATGATACGATGTATATGGAAAAATTGATTGAAGAACCGCGCCATATTGAAATACAAATTGTTGGTGATGCTTACGGAAAAGCGTGTCATTTATCTGAAAGGGATTGTTCTATTCAACGACGTCATCAAAAGTTAACAGAAGAAACACCATCTCCTTTTTTAACAAGCACACTTCGTAATAAAATGGGTAAAGCTGCTGTTAAAGCCGCTGAATTTATAAAATATGAAGGTGCCGGAACTATTGAATTCTTAGTTGATAAACATAAGAATTTTTATTTTATGGAAATGAATACTCGGATTCAGGTTGAGCATCCAATAACAGAACAGGTAATTGATTTTGATTTAATTCAAGAACAAATATTAGTGGCGGCTGGTGTACCTATTTCTGGTAAAAATTATACACCCACCATGCACTCTATAGAATGTAGAATTAATGCTGAAGATCCTTATAATAATTTTAGACCTTCTCCGGGTAAGATAACGACATTACATTCACCGGGTGGTCATGGAGTTCGTTTAGATACACATGTATATGCCGGATATACAATTCCGTCAAATTACGATTCTATGATCGCTAAATTGATAACAACAGCTCAAACCAGAGAAGAAGCAATCAATAAAATGAAAAGAGCATTAGATGAATTTGTAATTGAAGGGGTAAAAACAACCATTCCTTTTCATAGACAATTAATGGAACATCCTGATTATTTAGCAGGAAATTATACTACTAAATTTATGGAAGATTTTGAAATGAAAGAAGAATAAAATTTTATAATTAATCACAAAATAAAAGGGATATGAAAAAATCATATCCCTTTTATTTTTACTTTTGATTATATTTCAAAATCAAATGAAACGAGCATGCTAAAAAGTTTAACACCCAAAGAAATGACTAATAGCGAACTGCATGTGACCGAATTATTAAATATTATAGACACATGAAACAAAAAGACTTACATATTGACGGAATAGATAAGATTATTCTAAAAAATTTAATGCGAGATGCCCGTGCACCTATCTTGAGTATAGCTAGAGAAGTTGGTGTTTCAGGTGCAGCTATTCATCAACGATTACGAAAATTAGAGAAATCTGGCTTATTGATGGGTTCTAAATTTGTTTTGAATCCAAAAATTTTAGGATATAAAACGGTAGCTTTCGTAGGCATTTTTTTAGATACTTCAAGTACATATAAAGAAGCATTAAAACGTTTAAAAGAAATCGATGAGGTTATAGAAAGTCATTATACCACCGGTAACTATGCCGTTTTTGTCAAAATTTTATGTAAAGATAATGAGCATTTAATGCAAGTATTGAATAAACAAATTCAAGCTATTAAAGGTGTTTCAAGAACAGAAACATTTATTTCGTTAGATCAACAAATTGATAGACAAATAAAAATTTAGTATTCTGTTTCCCATCAGCAATTGACCGTTTTGGCATTTATTAATGCAAACTGAACATTATCACTGCTGACTGAAGACTATTTTATTTAGTCTCTGCCTAAAATTCTAATTCCCCAATATAATAACATTGCAAGAGAACCCAATGCTGCAACTAAATAAGTTCTAGCTGCCCACTTTAAAGCATCTTCAGAACCTTTATATTCTTCTTGACTTACTATGTTTTTATCCTTTAACCAAGCCAATGCTCTGTTGCTAGCATCATATTCTACGGGTAGTGTAATGAAACTAAATAAAGTGCCTAAGCCCATAAAAATTAAACCACCAATTGCTATCATAAACCCTATAGAGCCTGTTGCGCTTGAAGCGGCACCTAAAATAATACCACCAATAACCATATATTGAGAAAATTTTGATGTAATACTAACCATAGGTACCAAACTTGAACGTAGTTTTAACCATTCATAGGCTTTAGCATGTTGCACGGCGTGACCTACTTCATGAGCTGCTACAGCAGCAGCAGCAGCGTTACGTTGATTGTAAACACCTTCACTTAAATTTACAGTTTTATTTTTCGGATTGTAATGATCAGTTAACATACCTGGAGTAGAAATTATTTCAACATCAGTAATACCATTGTCTGATAACATTTTTTGTGCAATTTCTGCACCGCTCATACCATTACGAAGTTGTATTTTAGAATAATATTTAAACTTATTTTTTAACTTGTTACTTATCAACCAACTTATAAGTGAAATTGCTCCAATAAGAATATAAAAACCTATCATATTTTTTTATGTTTTAAAATTTTATTATAATAATTAATTAATCTTGGTAAATTTACAGCATAAATTATTCCAAATTCTATTTTTAAGACAAAATGACAAAAAAACCTGAAATATTAATTATTTATACCGGGGGTACTATTGGTATGATTAAAGATTATGAATCAAATGCATTAAAAGCATTTGATTTTGATCATTTGTATGAAAATATTCCTGAGTTGAATCAATTAGACTGTTATATAGAAACAATTTCATTTGAAAACCCTATCGATTCATCAAACATGAATATCAACTATTGGGTTGACATTATAGAAACTATAGAACAGAATTATGATAAAAAAGATGGTTTTGTTGTTTTAACAGGTTCAGATACCATGTCATATACATCGTCAGCCATTAGTTTTATGGTTGAGAACCTAAATAAACCTATTATATTTACAGGCTCACAATTACCTATAGGTGATTTACGTACCGACGCTAAAGAAAATCTAATTACCGCTATTCAAATAGCCTCCGCCAGAGATAAAAAAGGATTGCCTATTGTAACCGAAGTCGGTTTATATTTTGAATACAAACTATATAGAGCCAATAGAACAACAAAAATTAACGCTGAACAGTTTGAGGCATTCTCTTCGCCTAATTATTCTGCGATTGCTGAAAGTGGTGTGCATTTAAAATTTAATAGCAACCTTTTGTTTAAACCAGCTAAAAATAAAAAATTGATTGTTAGAAAAAAACTTGAAGATAATATTGTTATTTTAAAGCTATTTCCGAGTATCACTAAACAAGTAGTGCAAAGTATATTAGAAATACCAAATATAAAAGGTGTAATTCTAGAAACCTATGGCTCAGGGAATGCGCCAACTGAAAAGTGGTTTCTGGATTTGCTAAAAAAAGCACTGCAAAAAGGAATTTATATTGTTGATGTTACGCAATGTATAGAGGGGAGTGTTATTTTAGGGCAATATGAAACGAGTATACAATTACAAAAAATAGGATTGATAAATGGTAAAGATATCACCACAGAATCTGCTATAGCAAAATTAATGTATCTATTAGGAGAAAATATTTCCAGAAGTGAATTTAAAACTTTTTTTGAAACCTCACTAAGAGGTGAGATGTCTTAAAACATCTTATTATACTGATAATAAACATATTAAATATTAGTTTGTTGTAGGGTTTAAATTTGATTCTGGAATTATTATATCATGGGTTCACAATAATTTTATGATTATAATTTTTTCAAGTTATTTTTTTTTGTTTTATTTGACATCCACTTAAAAAAATTATTTTTAAGGAGAGGTGGCCGAGTGGTTTAAGGCGCACGCTTGGAAAGCGTGTTTATGAGCAATTGTAACAAGGGTTCGAATCCCTTTCTCTCCGCAGGAATTATTTTTTTAATAAAAAATTTATATCTTTAGCCCGTTAACTAATTTAATTAATATTCAAACAATGAAAAAACTACTTACTATCCTTGCAATTACAGGATTATTATTTTTAGGCTCAGTTCAAAACAGTTATGCTGTAACAACTGCTGTACAAACTGAAGAAGCTGCTACTGAAGCAGACGATGGTAAAACCTTTCACCAAATATTAAAACAACGTTTTATTGAAGGTGGACCTTTCTTTATGGGGATTGTATTAATAGCCTTAATATTAGGTTTAGCAGTCGCGATAGAAAGAATTATTTACTTAAACATGGCAACAACTAATACTGATAAATTGATAACAAGTATTGAAGATGCATTATCCTCTGGTGGTGTTGAAGCTGCAAAAGAGGTTGCTAGAAATACTAAAGGCCCTGTTGCTTCTATATTTTATCAAGGACTAGATAGGATGGATGAAGGAATTGAGCAAGCAGAAAAAGCAGTTGTGAGTTATGGCGGTGTGCAAATGGGATTGTTAGAAAAAAATATTTCATGGTTATCATTATTTATAGCTTTGGCACCGATGCTTGGCTTTATGGGAACGGTAATTGGTATGATTGGTGCGTTTGATGCCATTGCTGCAGCAGGTGATATATCTCCGGCAGTAGTAGCAGTAGGTATTAAAGTAGCACTTTTAACAACTGTATTTGGTTTAGTTGTAGCTATTATTCTTCAAATATTTTATAATTACATTGTATCTAAAGTAGATAGCATTGTTAATAATATGGAAGATGCTTCTATCTCGTTAGTTGATTTACTAATCAGACATAAAAAATAGTATTATGGATAAATCTAAAATGTTAACTATAGGTGTTGCTATAATAAGCTTTATTGGCGCTTTTCTTTTGATACGCGTTATTATGGCTGAAGGTAGTGATTCTATAGATAGTGCAGTTGGTGCTATTGTCACGTTTTCAAAAATATTATTAATAGCGGCGGCAGCAATAGCAATTATATTTTCAGTAGTAAACCTTGTAAAACATCCTCAGGCATTGAAAAAAACAATGATAGGTCTAGTTGCACTAGGCGTATTATTAGCTATAGCCTATTTTATGGCTTCAGGTGATGCCGTAACAGATGGAGTGGGTAATGTTTTAAAAGATGGTGCAGCTGGTGCCACTTCTAAATGGGTAAGTGCTTTAATTAATTTTACTGGATTCTTAGGAGTTATTGGTTTAGTTACAATTGCTCTTGGTTTTGTTAGATCATTTAAATAAAATATATTAATTATGTCAAGAAGAGAAACCCCTGAAATTAATGCAGGATCTATGGCGGATATTGCTTTCTTATTATTGATATTCTTTCTAGTAACAACTACAATGGATGTTGATACTGGTATTTCTCGTAAATTACCGGAAAAGCAAGATCCTAATATAAAGCCACCTATACTTAAAGAAAAAAATGTATTTGAGGTTAATGTGAATAGAAGGAATGAAATTTTAGTAGAAGGTGATACGTATATGCAAATAGCTGATTTACGTGAAGCTACTATTAAATTTATAGACAATGGAGGAGGAGTAGATGAAAACGGAGAGGAATGTACTTGGTGTGGAGGTAAAAAAGATCCCGCATCTTCAGATCATCCTAAAAAAGCAATTATTTCTTTACAGAGCGATAGAGGTACTTCGTACGGTACATATATAGCAGTACAGAATGAGTTGGTGGGTGCTTATACAGATTTGAGAAATAAATTATCTGAAAAACTGTATGGAGTATCATATACGCAACTTTTAAAAGATGCTAAAAATTCCTCTAACCAAAGTCTAAAAGATAAGATAGCCAATATTAAAAAGAAATATCCTCAAATTATATCTGAGGCTGAACCAACAAAATAAATTTAATATGTCTAAATTTAAAAAGAAAAGAAAAGGAATGCCGGCAATTAATACAGCATCTTTACCAGATATTGTATTTATGTTGTTGTTCTTTTTTATGGTTACTACAGTAATGCGTGAAACAGATTTAAAAATTAAAAAACCGCAATTACCTAAAGCCAACCAAGTTAAAAAATTAGAAAAGAAAAGTTTGGTAAGTTATATTTATGTAGGAAAATCTAAAGATGGAACCCCTGGCGATAAACTTCAGCTGAACGATAGAATTTCTAGTATAAAAGACATTAAGAGTTTTATTTTTTCTGAAAGAGCTAAACATTCTGAAAATGAAATACCACTTTTAACGACATCTATTAAAGCTGATGTAGATGCAAGTGTTGGCACTATAACAGATATAAAAATAGAACTTAGAGATATCAATGCACTTAAAATTAATTATTCAACACTAAAAGGTAGTGCATTAGATAATATGAAATAGTTTTATTTTTTCAATAATATATAAAAAGGCAATCAAATTGATTGCCTTTTTTAGTTTTATAAATTTTATATTTGCATTACCCAGCATTTGAGAAAATGAAAATAAAAATTAATTACATATTATTAATAATTGGATTATTAATCGGAAAATCGACTTTAGCAAATAATCAATTTGAGTTTGTTAATGATTGTATAGATGTATATGCAAAATTAGATAAAGCAACGGCTGAATTCCATTCTACTCTTGAAAACAATACAAATTCTGATATATTAAAAACTGCAATTACCGAATACAATAATGAGTTAGTTTTATTTTCTATGAATAAATTATTAAAACATTCAAAAAGCGAAAACAAAAATATTCAAGAAGTTGTAACTGATTTAAGGAATTTAATTACTGATTTGGTAAAAATGAATTATAAATATCTGAATTTTGTGACCAATTCAAAGTACACTAAAAATGAATTAAAGAAAAAAAGTAAATCCCTAATTGAACAAAATAAATTTGCCTCTGGATTTTTTAGAGAAATATCACTTGGAATATGTATGACTTTAGTTAAAAACAAACCGAATAAAAAAAATGATAAACAATATTCTGAATTAACTTTAAGTCAGCGGAATTTATTAAACAGCAAATTGATTAATGAATTTGGAGAGTCAATAAAAAAAGGAACTGAAGTTGAAAGCAAAACTCCTTTTGAACATTCCTCAAGACTCATTTATGAGTTTTTAAATATGGATTGGAAATTTGAAAAAGAATAAAAACGTTGGATAACAACGTGCAAAATTAATAATTATGGTCTTTGCAAAACGCAAAATTTTGGTATATTTACAACGAATTTTCCTATCTAAAAATCTTCGCATACTTTACCATTACCGGAATCTTGCACAAACCGATATGAGTAGAATACTTTTTTTTCTTCTTTTAATTTCTTCCATGCTTAGAGCCCAAAGTAATGAGACTATTAAAAATGCTAAGTATTTAGAAGACCAAATTTATATTGGATTTTCGATTGCTACTTTAATTAATACACCTAAAGGTATTGCTCAAAATGGATTGTCAAATGGTATTGAATTGGGTATTATTAAGGATATTCCTCTAAATAATAAAGGCGACTTTGCATTTGGAATTGGACTGGGTTATGGACGTAATACCTATTTCCAGAATATAAAAATTGAAGAGATTAATAATATTACTCAATTTCAAATTGCATCCGAAGGGTTTAAAAACAATAAATTCTCAACACATACAATTGATGTTCCCTTAGAGATACGATGGCGTACTTCTACCATTGATAAATATAAGTTTTGGAGAATTTATGCAGGAGGTAAATTAAGTTATGTATTTGCATCTAATGCGAAGTTTAAAGAACCAGGCAATACCATCAAAATAAAAGGGATATCAGAAATTAACAAATTACAATACGGCTTGAAATTAGCTGTTGGTTATGGTACTTGGAATTTTAATTTTTATTATGGCTTGACCGATTTGTTTTCCAACGCCTACCTTAATGAAACAACGCCAATTGAAGTTAGAGACTTCAGAATTGGATTGATTTTTTATATACTTTAGGGCACCTATTAATTCATTTGCATCAAAATTTTGTACTGAAAAACACTGCCATTCCAGTCTACACAGGAATGACATTTTTGATTTAAAACATATATTTATTTTTGTTTTGACTAAAACGTATAAGATATATACACAATTATCTGAGTGAAAAACCCAATAAAAAACCCAATAAATATTTCATTCATTGAATGTGCTTTCAACTTTAACCGAGAAGTGGCAATAAAACCAAAGAGTAAAAATAAAAAGATTAATAACAACAATAAATTCAATTGATATTGATAACTGATAATGCCTATAAAACCAATTAACCCGCCAATACCTAAGGTATGTAAGCTTGTTTTTATTTTACCAAAAAACAGCATGTAAACGATACCTGATGCCAGTGTAATTCCAAAAAAGGAGAGGGCTAATAGATTAATAGTATTAGCTTTTAGCAATAATTTACCCAATAAGAGCGATAATAATGCAAAAAATAGAATTGGGAATTTACGCTCATCAATACTTGATAAATGATAGCTTTCAATTAATTTTACCTTTTTTAAAAAGTACAATAACAAAATTGGAATTATATAAGTTGTAACAAAAATAATGCTTAAAATCTGATAAGCAAATTCTTTCGGAATATGATTTGGGATTATAATAAAATATAAGAGTGTACTAATAATTGGGATAAGCACCGGATGTAGAACGTAAGAAATAAATTTATAAAATTTCATTGATAATATGGAGATCTCGACAAGCTTCACGTACTACCTTCTAACCAAAGTATATTTTAGCTCTCGGTAATGCTAAACCTGATAATTGATATTTAGGTCTAATAAATTTAAATTTCCTTACGTAATCTGGCCACCGGTATGTTCAATTGCTCTCTATATTTTGCAACGGTTCTTCGTGCAATTAAATACCCTTTTTCTTTTAGTAATACGGAAAGTTTGTCGTCAGTTAATGGTTTTTTCTTATTTTCTGCTTCAATAATTGTTTGTAGAATCTTTTTAATTTCTCTTGTTGAAATATCTTCACCTTGATCATTTTTCATTGACTCTGAAAAGAATTCCTTAATTAGCTTTGTGCCATACGGTGTGTCAACATATTTACTATTTGCAACTCTGGAAACAGTTGAAATATCCATATGAATTTTATCAGCAATATCTTTCAATATCATTGGTCTTAGTTTCCGCTCATCTCCTGTTAAAAAGTATTCCTCTTGACGATGCATAATAGCATTCATGGTCAATAATAAAGTTTGCTGGCGTTGTTTTATAGCATCAATAAACCATTTAGCAGCATCTAACTTTTGCTTAATGAACATCACAGCATCTTTTTGTGATTTTGATTTGTCTTTTGAGGCTGCATAACCCTTTAACATATTATTATATTCATGCGAAATATGTAGTTCAGGAGCGTTACGCGAATTTAGCGTTAAGTCTAATTTACCTTCAACTATTCTGATTGAAAAATCAGGAATTATTTGCTCAACAATTTTAGTATTACTCGAATAGGAACCTCCTGGTTTTGGATTCAATTTTGCAATTTCGTTTATAGCCTCTTTTAATTCATTTTCAGTAATATCAAATTTTTGTATGAGTTTTTTGTAGTGCTTTTTAACAAAATGCTCAAAAGATTTTTCAAGAATTGAAATAGCTAATTTTCTGCTTGACGATTCTGATTTTCTTTTTAATTGAATTAACAGACAGTCTTCAAGGCTTTGTGCACCAACACCAGCCGGGTCAAGTTGTTGTACATAGCCTAACATTTTTCTTACTTCTTTTTCTTCGGTAAAAATGTTTTCAGAAAATGCCAAATCATCAACAATATCTTCAAGAGGCCTTCTTATATAACCACTGCCATCAATACTGCCAACTAAAAACTCGGCAATTTGCCGTTCATTTTCATCTAAACGAAAAGTATTCAGCTGACTTTTTAAATATTGATTAAAAGAGATACCGGCTGCATACGGTATATTTTTTTCATCATCATCACTGCTGTAATTATTACTTTGTAATTTATAGCTAGGTGTTTCATCATCACTTAAATACTCGTCAATATTCACTTCTGTTTCAATAGTTTCAGTACCATCATCGTCATATTCATTTTGCAAATCACTATCAGCATCATCATTATTTTCCTTACCACTATCTAAAGCAGGATTTTCTTCAATTTCTTGTTTTACTTTTTGCTCAAAAGCCTGTGTAGGTAATTGAATTAACTTCATCAGCTGAATTTGCTGAGGAGATAATTTTTGTAATAATTTATATTGTAAACTTTGTTTTAACATTAACTAATTCTTGATTATTCGTGAGACTCTAAAAAATTAATTTTAATTTTTTAATAAGTCGAACTAACCCCGCTCCCGATAACTATCGGGATTAGTGGGGTCTTTAATTTAGTGCCTTTTTATTTAAAGATACAAAAAAAGAATATTATACAATAAAAACCCTTCGCTTCTCGACTCCGCTTGAGATGACGCGCTCAGGGAGATATTGAGATTCAATTAAAATTCTGCATTTTGCGGTGTTCTAGGAAACGGTATTACATCTCTAATATTACCCATTCCCGTTGTAAATTGTACCAAACGTTCGAAACCTAAACCGAATCCTGAATGAACTGCTGTTCCGAATTTTCGTAAATCTAAATACCACCATAGCTCTTTTTCATCAATATCTAAGGCTTTCATTTTTTCTTTCAATACATCATAACGCTCTTCACGTTGTGAGCCTCCAACAATTTCACCAATTCCCGGAAATAATACATCCATTGCCCTAACAGTTTTACCATCATCATTTAAACGCATATAAAACGCTTTTATGTTAGCAGGATAGTCAAATAATATTACAGGACATTTAAAATATTTTTCTACCAAATAACGCTCGTGCTCACTTTGCAGGTCTGTTCCCCATTCATCAATAAGATACTGGAATTTCTTTTTCTTATTTGGTTTGCAGTTTCTTAAAATATCGATTGCTTCAGTATAAGTAACACGCTTAAAATTATTTTCTACTACAAAATTTAATTTTTCTAATAAAGACATTTCACTACGTTGTTGTGCAGGTTTGGCACTTTCTTCTTTAGTAAAACGTTCATCTAAAAACGCCAGATCGTCTTTACAGTTTTCTAATATGTATTTGATAACAGCTTTGATAAAATCTTCAGCTAAATCCATATTGTCATTTAGATCATAAAAGGCCATTTCTGGTTCAATCATCCAAAATTCAGCCAAATGACGTGTAGTATTTGAATTTTCTGCTCTAAACGTAGGTCCGAAAGTATAGACTTTGCTCAATGCCATAGCATAGGTTTCAGCTTCTAACTGACCGGAAACAGTGAGATTGGTTTCTTTGCCAAAAAAATCTTGACTATAATCTACTTCACCATTTTCATTCCTTGGCGGATTTTTTGGATCTAATGTAGAAACACGAAACATCTCTCCTGCACCTTCAGCATCGGAACCGGTAATGATTGGAGCGTGAAAATTATAAAACCCGTTTTCAGTAAAGTATTTATGAACTGCAAAAGATAATGCAGAGCGTACACGCATAACAGCACTGAAAGTATTGGTTCTAATTCTTAAGTGTGCATTTTCTCGTAAAAACTCAAAACTGTGTTTTTTGGGTTGAATTGGGTACTCTTCGGCATTTGAATCACCCAAAATTTCTATTTCAGAAACTTGTATTTCAACCGACTGCCCTTTACCTTGACTTTCAACCAATGTTCCGGTAATAGCAATAGCTGCACCCGTTGTAATACGCCTTAAAAGGTTTTCATCTGTGTTTTCAAAATCAATTACACATTGTATATTATGAATTGTTGAACCATCATTTACAGCAATAAAACGATTGGCTCTAAAGGTACGAACCCAGCCTTTTAGGTGTACTTCTTTTGAAAATTGACTAGACTGTAATAATTCAGCAATACTTTGTGGCATTTCTTCAAAATTTATGAAGTGCAAAGATAGGGATAGAATTATGATTTACGAATTATGAATTACGAATTGTTTGTGAAAAATAATAACTTTTATATATTTTTAAAAATTATAATTTTCGCCATTGTTTTTGATAAGTTTATTAGTCTTTAAATAATTCTTTTACATCAATATCTAAAGCTTTGGCTATTTTAAAAATTGTTTTTAATGTAGTATTTATCTGTGCTCTTTCAATTCTACCTATTTGATTAATAGGAATATTCGAGTCATTTGCCAAATCTTCTTGTGATAAACCGCTATCAATTCTAAGTTTTCTAAGACGTTTGCCAAATTGTAATAAAAATATTTCTTCCTCTTTGTATTCCACATTCAAATGTGCTAACATTTTTAAAAAAACATAAACACATATATGTGGTATAAGTATTTTTTATATATTTGCCCTAATTAAATTAAACTGAGGGTTGGAGTTCAGTTTTAAACATTCATAAATGCTCTACTCCATTCTACTTTTTTTAACTACTATGGTTTTTGCTCAATTTTGAATTTGAAACCATATACAATAATTTTTTACTAACTTTAAAGACTAAACACTATGAAAAATCAACTCAAAAATTATTTAAAAATCTTTGTGCTTCTTTTCGGAGTATCGATATTGCTATGGAATTGTGAAAAAGAAGAAAATATAATTGAGACACAAACAACTACTAGTTTTAAAGCTTATCGTTTTAACAATGATGATATTCCTCAAATTGCTTCTAAAATAGAACAACTTAGTACACAAGAAGTTTTTACTAAAAGTTCAGATAATAATTCTAAAGCTTATTGGGTTGATGATGTAAATATATTTGGAGCTATTGATTCTGTTGGCAATAAATCTTTTTCTTACAGATTGTATTTTAATAATATGCCTAAAAATGTTTTTTATAATATTATCATTACAGAAAGGGTAAGTAATGAGATTTCACCATTTGTAATTGCTTTTGAAATTGAAAACGATGAAAAAAAATCGATACGTTATTATGAATTGGAATACTTTTTGGATGCATTAACTGAGCGTGATGAAAAAAGTAAAAGTGGATCTTATTCTAAAAATGATCATACTAATGATGGTATATTAGATTTTACTGACTGTGGTGAATTAACAAGTGGCAGTTCTGGTGGTAGTGAGTCTTCAAACACTAGTGGCGGTGGCGGCAATGGTAATGGAGGCTATGACCCTAACGGGTCTTCTAATTCTGGTAATAGTTATACTTCTTATGGTTCATATACCGTATATTCTTATGGCGGCGGTGGCGGTGGTGGCGGAGTAACTATAAATACAGGTAATGCTGAAATAGTGGCTGTTGATGCTAAAAGTAATGATGATAGAGTCATTTGCCCGGAAGGTGAAGTGATTATTGTAGAGAATAGTTCTTCTGAAGAAATAATTATTACACCTGAATTAGAAGTGGACTATCCTTGTCAATCAGAAAAAATTAAAAATATTTTTGTAGAAACAGCCCCTTTATCACAATTAATATTAGATATTTTTGATAGTGATAGTAGTGGTTATAACTTGGTTTTTGATGTTGATGAGGCTCTCGAAGATACTGATTTTCAGGGAATAACTGGAAACACCTCAGAAAATTCTGAATGGGATTTAGATAAATTAGATATAACAATAGGTTTAAATCCAGATCTTTTAAATAATGGCACAGATTTAGCTATAGCTACAACAATAATACATGAATCTGTACATGCGGTTTTGTTATATATGCTTGAAACAGGAAAAATAACAATTGAAAATGCTAATGGTGATAGAAGTATGACTATGTTAGTAGATTCATATGTTAGGTTTAGAATTATTCAAGAAGAATTTGGTGGGGTTCAACCTACAGATGCTTCAGAAGTTGATAACTATATGCATGAATATATGACTGGATTAGTTGAAAGTATTGGGACTTCAATATCTGAATATGGAAATAGTGAGGGATATAATATTGCATTTAGCTATTATAAAAAGCTTGCATGGCACGGGCTTGAAGCTAATTTAGAGATGCTTATGTTCGATGATGAAGATATAGATGAAGCTGAAGAAGCTGAATTGCTAGATATTAATAATACTTTATTTGATGAATTTGAAAACAGACCTAATGCAAAAGGCACAAAATGTAGTAACTAATAAAATAATAATAATTTTTTTATTACTTGGTTTTATTTCTTTTTACAGCTTTTCACAAAAAAAAGAAATAAAAGCCGAAAGAGATTATATTATTCTAAACAAATCTTTAGAACATTATTTTTATGGAAAACATATAAGAGATTCGCTATTCTATAATTCGGAAACCACTAAAAAATATATCGAAAGTAAAGAAGTTAAACGTGCTATCATAAAAAGGGGGAAATTAGATACAATTTATATAAAATATATAGCTGATAAAGTTTTATATAAAATGTTTTTAGAGGAAAACGCTAAATGGAAAAGAGAAAAACGTTATAAAAAATTCTCTAATGATTTAGAAATTATATTTTCCGATGATGAAGTAAAGTATTATTTAAATCAACTAGAGAGTAATCATTATTTATGGAATGAAGATAAAATTGATTTTAAAGATCGTGTTTTTGTTGTGAAAAAATTTAATTACACTAGGGAAGAGGCTAAATTAATGGGAATTGTAGAAAAAGATCAGCTTGGGCGTACTCTAATTCAAAGAACAAATCGTTATTTTACATTTTCAAAACCTATCTATTCTAAAAATAATAATACTGCTTTAATTGCTTATAGTTATAATGCAAATTTTATTTTATACATTTATGAGAAAGTTAATAAAAAATGGGTGTTTAAACTTGTGCTAAGCAAAAGTTATTTTATTTAAAATTTTACAGAAAGGAAGCTTTAATAAAGCTTCCTTTTAATTTGTTTTTTTATAATTCGTTCTATATTATTATTCAATTAGCCTCATCAAATACTGTCCGTACCCTATTTTTATAAAGGTTGTGCAACTTTTTAACTATTATAAAAATTAGCTTGGTTAGGTCTTAAAGATAGTTTAGAATTGCTTCTAGTTGATGATAGTGATGGATTTACTCAAGAAGACCAAGCTGAAGTAGATGCTATTAATACGGTTATAGAAGATGAATTTTTAAATAGAAACAATGCAAAAGGTGAAAAGTGTACAAATAATTAAAAAAGAACTGGTTGTTCTTATATTAATTCTATTCTCATTTTATGGGTTTACTCAAAAAAGAGAAATAAAATCAAATGATGATTACACGATTCTTAATAATGCAATAGAAAAGATATTTTATAGCAAGAAAATTTAGTGATTCACTATTTTTTAATTCAGTGCTATACAAAGAAAATCTCAATCATAAAAAAATTAAAAGGGATATAAAAAGAAAAAAAAAGAGATACACTATATATAAAAACTATAGCTGATAAAATCATATATAAACAATTTTTAAAAGATGATGCGAGATGGAAAAAAACAAATATTATAAAAAATACTTGACAGAATTAAATAATATTTTTTCTATAGATGAAGTAGTAAATTATAATAAACAACTCGAAAGCAATTTTTATTTGTGGGATAAAAGTAAAATCAATTTTAAAGATCGCATTTTTATAAATAATAAAATACAATTTACACGAGATGAAATTAAAAACTTATCTAAAGAAAAAAAGAAATTAGAACTTAGAAAAATATATGACTTAGGAAAGAAATTGAATTTATATATTTTTTCTAAACCAATATATTCTATTAATAATAAATACGTTTTAATAGCTTATGAAAGAGAAGGAACACGTATTTTAAATATATTTGAAAGAATTGACAATAACTGGAAGTTCAAATATTCTTTAAATAATAATATGTTTGTTGATAGAATAATACCTTAACATGTTTATTTAATTAGCCCCATCAAATATTGTCCATAACCACTTTTTAATAAAGGTTGTGCAACCTCTTTGAGTTGTTGGGCGGAAATAAATCCTTTATGGTAGGCAACTTCTTCAATACAGCCAATTTTTAAGCCTTGGCGTTCTTCTATTACTTGTACATATTGTTGCGCTTGCATTAACGATTGAAATGTACCGGTATCTAACCAGGCTGTACCACGACTTAATACACCAACTTTTAATTTACCTTGCTGTAAGTAGACATTATTTACATCTGTAATTTCATATTCCCCTCTTGCTGATGGTTTAAGGTTTTTGGCAATTTCAACAACGCTATTATCATAAAAATAAATACCCGGAACTGCATAATTTGATTTGGGATGTTGAGGTTTTTCTTCAATAGAAATGGCTTTATTAGTATCATCAAATTCTACAACTCCATAGCGTTCAGGATCTGTTACGTGATAGGCAAAAACGGTACCACCATTTGGTTTTGAAGCTTCAACCAATAATTTTTCAAATCCGGTTCCATAAAAAATATTATCGCCTAAAATTAAAGCCACATCATCATTACCAATAAACTCTTCGCCTATAACAAAAGCTTGTGCTAATCCGTTAGGAATTTCTTGTACAGCATATTGAAAATTGCATCCTAATCGTTTTCCATCGCCTAATAAACGTTCAAATAAAGGTAGGTCATGAGGAGTGGAAATGATCAAAATGTCTTTGATATTCGCTAACATTAAGGCTGATAGCGGATAATAGATCATCGGTTTATCATAAATTGGCATTAATTGTTTACTTATAGCCAATGTTAATGGATGTAATCTGGTTCCGCTGCCTCCAGCTAGTATAATTCCTTTCATTTATTTGTCAATTTTAAGTTCTGTTTCATCTGCATCATTACCATCAATATTAACATCTTCTTTAGGTAAAATTTGAATGGCAGGTTTTTTAAATGTTTTTTTGTTGGCAATACGTTGTTCTAATGAAAGTAATAATGATGGTAATAATAATAAATTTGAAACCATTGCAAATAGTAAGGTTACTGATACCAATCCACCAAGAGCAATTGTACCACCAAAACTAGAAACAATAAATACTAAAAATCCAAAAAAGAGTACGATAGAAGTATAGAACATGCTTACACCTGTTTCGCGTAAAGCGCCATATACCGATTTTCTGACTTTCCAATTATTGGCTAGCAACTCTTGCCTGTATTTTGCTAAAAAATGTATGGTATCATCTACCGATATACCAAAAGCAATACTAAATACCAATATCGTTGAGGGTTTTATAGGTACTCCTAAAAAGCCCATCAGTCCGGCGGTAACCAATAGAGGTAAAACATTGGGGATCAATGATATGATTATCATTCGAAAAGATCTAAACATCCAAGCCATAAATAATGAAATCAATAAAATGGCGAGTGATAGTGATATTACTAGGTTTTTAATTAAATAATTGGTGCCTTTTAAGAAAACCAAGGCTTTCCCGGTCATAGTAACATTGAAATTCTCTTTAGGAAACTCTTTCTCAATTCTGGCTTGTAAACGTTCTTCAATACGTTCCATTTTATCAGTACCAATATCTTTCATAAAGGTAGTAATACGGGCATATTGCCCCGTAGAATCTACGAAATTATTGAGGAGATCTGAATTGACATCGGAGTTTTTTGTGTAAGATAAAATAAAACTTCTTTCTTGATTGGTTGGTAATTGATAGTATTTTGGATTGCCATTATAATACGCCTGTTTAGAATATTTGACTAAATTTAGTACAGAGACAGAAGGAGAAAGTTCAGGAATTTCATCAATAATTTCATTCAGTTTATCCATCCGCTTCAGCGTAGAAAGTTTCATGACGCCTCTTTTACGTTTGGTATCTATTATAATTTCTAAGGGCATAATACCACCAAACTCTTTTTCAAAAAAGACAATATCTTTAAAAAAGGGTTTTCCTTTGGGCATATCTTCAATTAAACTCCCAGAAACGCGAATCATATATACACCGATAATACTGGTAACTATGATCAAAACGGTAGAAATATATACCGCAATGCGTTTATGACGAACGGTATTTTCCATCCAATCTATGATCCGTTCTATCCATTTTCGTTCTAAATGTTGTAAATGTTTTTCTTTAGGTTTTGGAAGAAAACTATATATAATTGGAATGATCAATAATGACAATGTAAAAATTGCCATAATATTGATAGAAGCAATGATACCAAATTCGTTTAATAATTGACTTCTGGTAAAAATAAAAGTGGCAAACCCCGAAGCCGTAGTAACGTTTGTCATTAATGTAGCATTCCCAATTTTAGAAATTACACGTTGTAATGATTTTGCTTGATTGCCATGAGTTTTAACTTCGTGCTGATATTTATTTATTAAAAAGATACAGTTTGGTACACCAATAACAATGATCAAAGGCGGAATTAATGCCATTAAAACGGATATTTCATATCTAAACCAACCAATAAATCCGAAAGCCCATATTACACCTATGCATACTACCAACATAGTTATAAAAGTTGCTCTGAATGAGCGGAAAAATAAAAAGAATATAAATGATGTTACTGCTAAAGCTAAACCAAGAAATATTCCAATCTCATCAATAATATTTTGAGAATTCATGGTTCTGATATATGGCATGCCGGAAACTTTAACATCAATAGTATTTTCTTTTTCAAATCGCTCAATGGTAGGATTTAATACATTGAAAATAAAATCTTTCCGTTTGGAAGTGTTTACAATATCTTTTTTGATATAGATTACCGTTCTGATCGTTCCGGTACTTTTATTGAATAATAGATTATCAAAAAAGGGTAAATTATTAAAAAGCTCCTCTTTTATTTTTTGAACATCTGCATCATTTGATGGTTCATTTTCATATAAAGATTCAACGACAAATTTCTTTTTTTTGGTGTCCTTTTTCAATTTTTTAATATCGCCAATAGAAACGGTAAAATCTACTTCAGGAAAAGTGTCTAATGTACGTGATAGCACATTCCAATTATTAAATTTTTTGGAAGTAAAAATACTTGAATCTTGAGTTGCCAGTATGATAAGATTACCTTCTTCACCAAAAATTTCTAGAAATTTATTGTATTGAATGTTTACTTCATGATTTCTTGGTAATAAATTGGCTTCACTATGCGAAAAACGCATGTATTGCATCTGCGTTGAGAGGAAATATGTGATGACGGCAAGAATTATTAGAATAGGGATACGCCCTTTAAGGATAACTCTAGATACTACCGGCCAAAAATTCTTTAAAAACATATAGGCTTTTATAATATTATACTAAATTGCCTTAAGAATTTAGTATAACAAAGATAATAAATTTTAATGCCAAATTATTTATATCAATTTATGATTTGTTTATAAAAAAAACCTGTGAGATAATTTCACAGGTTTATAAAAATTTTATTAGAATTAACTATCTACTTTTATAGTATTATTTTAATTTCTTTTTAACAGCTACTTCTTGGTAGGCTTCAATAATATCTAATTCTTTAATATCATTATAGTTTTTGATCTGTATACCACAATCATACCCTTTAGCTACTTCTTTAACATCATCTTTAAAGCGTTTTAAAGAAGCTAGTTCACCAGTAAAGACAACTACATTATCTCTAAGAATTCTTATTTTAGAATTTCTAAATATTTTACCATCAGTAACCATACAACCGGCAATAGTACCAATTTTTGATATTTTGTAGGTCTCTCTAATTTCAGCATTACCTGTAATTTCTTCTACCATATCAGGAGAAAGCATACCTTCCATGGCATCTTTAATTTCATCTATTACCTTGTAAATAATAGAATAATTTCTAATATCTATTTCTTCTTTTTCTGCTAATAATCGAGCTGTTGCAGAAGGTCTTACATTAAATCCAATAATAATTGCATCAGATGCAGAGGCCAATAATACATCTGATTCTGTAATGGCACCAACACCTTTATGGATAATATTTACTTGAATTTCTTCAGTTGATAATTTTTGTAACGAATCTGTCAAAGCTTCAACAGAACCATCAACATCACCTTTAAGGATAACGTTCAATTCTTTAAAATCACCTAAGGCAATTCTACGACCAATTTCATCTAAGGTAATATGGCGTTGCGTACGAACAGATTGTTCACGCCGTAATTGTTCACGTTTAGTAGCTATTTGCTTGGCTTCACGTTCATCTTCAAACACTCTAAATTTATCTCCAGCTTGTGGAGCGCCATCTAAACCTAATATTGAAACCGGAGTTGATGGTCCAGCCTCTTTTAAACTATTACCACGTTCATTGTGCATGGCTTTTACTTTACCACTATGTTTTCCGGCGAGAATAAAATCGCCGATTTTCAGAGTACCAGCTTCTACTAAAATTGTAGAAACATATCCTTTACCTTTATCTAATAAAGCTTCTACAACAGTACCTACCGCCTTTTTGTCTGGATTGGCTTTTAATTCTAATAATTCTGCTTCAAGCATTACTTTCTCCATCAATTCATCAACTCCTTGACCCGTTTTAGCAGAAATATCATGCGATTGTAGTTTACCTCCCCAATCTTCAACTAATAAATTCATAGCAGCTAATTCTTCCTTCACTTTATCAGGATTAGCATCAGGTTTGTCAATTTTGTTGATAGCAAAAACGATAGGAACACCTGCAGCTTGTGCATGACTTATAGCTTCTTTGGTTTGTGGCATTAAAGAATCATCAGCAGCAATAACAATAATAACAATGTCAGTAACCTGAGCCCCACGAGCACGCATTGCAGTAAAGGCTTCGTGCCCTGGTGTATCTAAAAATGTTATTTTTTGACCATCCGCCAACTCTACTCCATAAGCGCCAATATGCTGTGTAATACCACCGGCTTCACCAGCAATAACATTGGCTTTTCTTATATAATCAAGTAATGAGGTTTTACCATGATCAACATGTCCCATAATAGTAACTATAGGCGCTCTTGATTTTAAATCTTCTGGGTTATCTTCAACTTCTTCAACAGCATCTTCAACTTCAGCACTGACAAATTCAACACCATATCCAAACTCTTCAGCAACAATTGCTAATGTTTCAGCATCTAAACGCTGATTCATAGTTACCATCATGCCTAAAGACATACATGCTGATATAATTTCAGATACAGAAACATCCATCATAGTTGCAACTTCACTGGCAGTAACAAACTCTGTTACTTTTAAAGTTTTACTTTCAGCATGTTGAATTTCTATATCTATTTCAGTTTGCTGACGGTGTAAATCTCTTTTCTCTCTTCTGTATTTGGCTCCTTTTCCTTTTTTAGATTTACCTTGTAGTTTTTCTAAAGTCTCTCTAACCTGTTTTTGTACTTCAGCTTCAGAAGGTTCTTCCTTAACAACATTTCTTCTACCTCTGCCTGCTCCTTTATTATTGCCAGATTTGAAATTTGACCTTCTATTTGATCTATCACCAGTATTGCCGGTTGGCTTATTGATTCTTCTTCTTTTCTTTTTATTAGCGTTACTATCAGTCGAGCCTTTTTCTTCTGTAGGTTTCTTTTTTGGCTTTTCAAATTGTTTTAAATCAATTTTATCTCCAACTTGTTTAGGACCGGTTAATTTTTGATACTTAGTAGTAATTTTTTCTAACTCAGCAGGTTTTTCTTCTTGAACTTCTTTTTTAGATATAGGTGTAGCCTCTATTTTAACTTCTTTTTTTGAAGCTTCTTTTATCGGGGTTTCCTCTTTAGTTTCTTTTTTAGAAGCTGTTTTAGGCGTTACATCTATTTTACCTACAGTTTTAATTCCTGCTAGTTTTGATGATTCTGTCTTGAAGATTTCTTTTTTAGCTTCATCTTGTAAGCGTTTTTTTTCTAATTCTTCTTCATGGGCTATACGAAGCGCTTCTTTTTCTTTTCGTTTTTCTTCACCAACCTCTCTAGACTCAACTTTTTTACTTTTATCAGTTTGAAATTCGTCTAAAAGCAGATTATATACTTCATCAGATATTTTTGTTGTAGGTCTAGCTTCTATTTCATAGCCTTTTTTTGAAAGACACTCAACAGCTCTGTCTAATGAAATGTTTAATTCTCTTAAAACTTTATTAAGCCTCAATGTAGCCATATAATTATTTTGTTGTTTTCTTTTATTTCTAGGCTTTTTCTTTAAAGGAAATACCTAATCAACGTATTATTAATATAAAATTAATCTTCAAATTCTTCTTTTAATATGCGTTGAACATCTAATATTGTTTCTTCTTCTAGATCAGTTCTTTTTACCAGATCACTTACATCAAGATCAAGCACACTTCTAGCGGTATCTAAACCAATATTATTAAATTCTTTTATTACCCATGCTTCTATTTCGTCTGAGAATTCTGTTAATTCTACATCTTCATCTTCCATTCCCTCACGTAACACATCTATTTCATAACCAGTTAATTGACTTGCTAAACGAATATTAACACCGCCTTTACCAATGGCTTTAGAAACTTCTTCAGGTCTTAAAAATACTTCTACTCTTTGTTTTTCGCCTTCAACAGCTTCTTTTATATCAACTGAAACAACTTTGGCTGGGCTCAATGCTCTTGAAATAAATATTTGATCATTTTTTGTAAAGTTAATTACATCTATATTTTCATTTCCTAATTCACGAACGATACCGTGAATACGAGATCCTTTCATCCCTACACAGGCACCAACTGGGTCAATTCTATCATCATAAGAATCAACAGCTACCTTAGCTTTTTCACCTGGAATTCTTGCTACACGTTCAATCGTAATTAAACCATCAAATACCTCAGGAATTTCTTGTTCAAATAATTTCACTAAGAAATCAGGAGAAGTTCTTGACATTATAATTGCAGGCTTATTACCTCGTAATTCTACTAATTTAATAATACCTCTTACAGATTCACCTTTTCTAAAATAATCAGATCTAATTTGTTCACTCTTAGGTAATACAATTTCATTACCATCATCATCTAGTAAAATGATTGCATTATGCCTGATATGATGTACTTCGGCACTATAAATTTCACCTTCTAATTCTTTAAATTGTTTAAAGATATTTGTGTTATCATGCTCATGTATTTTCGCTATTAAATTTTGACGTAATGCTAAAATAGCTCTTCTGCCTAGATCTTCTAACTTTACTTCTTCTGACACATCTTCACCTACTTCAAAATCAGGCTCAATTTTTATAGCTTCAGATAAGGCTATTTCTTCGTTAGGTTCTTCAACTTCACCATCATTGACCACTATTCTATTTCTCCATATTTCTAAATCGCCTTTATCAGGATTTATAATAATATCAAAATTCTCATCAGAACCATATTTTCTTTTCAATGCTGCTCTAAACACGTCTTCAAGTATCGCCATAAGCGTTACTCTATCAATACTTTTATCATCTTTAAATTCAGAAAAAGAATCTATTAATGCGATGTTTTCCATGCTCTCTAAATT
>VAPL010972124.1_pt1 | contig 33714 bp, 31 predicted proteins | sample 3395061 | NCBI WGS metagenome assembly VAPL01 (sample SAMN08290444, study PRJNA428436) | hydrothermal vent metagenome | isolation source: Deep-sea hydrothermal vent chimney 2 | place: Pacific Ocean: Juan De Fuca Ridge | depth 2182 m m | reverse complement strand
TTAGCAACCAGCACCACTACCTCAGTGAAATATCAGGTGGCCTGGAAACCCATATTTTACTTTCAATTATTGCTTATAGTATTTTAAGCATTGCGGCCGTGCAAAGTATTTTGCTTTATATACAGGACTACCATTTACATAAAAAACACCCTGGCGGCTTTATTGGTGCCTTACCGTCACTCGAAACCATGGAAAACCTACTGTTTAAAATGATTGCGCTGGGTTTTATCTTGCTAACCATTTCACTTGCCGCCGGCTTCCCTTATTTAGACGACATTCATCAACAGCATTTAACCCATAAAATAATATTGTCCTTAATCGCCTGGCTGGTCTTTGCGGTATTATTGTGGGGTCGCTGGAAATTCGGCTGGCGAGGCCAAACCGCTATTCACTGGACGCTCGGTGGGTTTGTATTACTCATGCTGGCTTACTTTGGTAGTAGCATTGTGTTGCAGGTTATATTGCAACGGGCTTAATTTTAAATTATTTTTTTTAACCATTAGGTGCCTTCGTGGTTAAAAAATATATATTTCAGCTTGACAGCACCCTCTAATTTCCTAAAACTTACCCTTATCTCAATTATATAGGTCAGCCTCTCTTTGGACACACTTTCCTTAAGTATGCTTTTTGGCATACTCGTTTTTCTTATTCTTGCTTCGGGCTTTTTTTCGGGTTCTGAAACCGGGCTCATGAGTTTAAACCGTTACCGCTTGCGCAATATGGCGAATAAAAACCATAAAGGCGCCAAAAAAGCCTTACGCCTGTTGGAAAAGCCAGAACGCATCATTGGCATGATTTTGCTTGGCAATAACTTTGTTAATATCCTTGCCGCCACGATTGCATCCATTATTGGTATTCGCTTACTAGATGAAGCCGGGCCGTGGGTTTCCACCTTTGTGCTAACCGGCATTATTTTAATTTTTGCCGAAGTCACCCCTAAAACCCTGGCTGCCCTGCACCCTGAAAAATACGCCCTGCCATCAGCCTATGTTCTTGAGCCACTCTTAAAAATATCTACTCCCTTTGTTTGGCTAATTAATAGAATTACCAAGGCTATTCTTCGATTATTAGGCATATCAGCTAAACAACAGTCAGCAACGAGTTTAAGCAGCGACGAAATTCGAATTGTTGTCAATGAAGCAAGTTCAATGATACCCGAACAACATCAGCGCATGCTTTTAAGTATCCTGGATTTAGAAAAGGTTACCGTAGAAGATATTATGGTGCCGCGAAGCGAAATTAGCGGCATTGATATTGAAGACGACTGGGACAACATTCGCAAACAACTCGCTAGCAGCCAACATACCCGTATACCGGTTTATGCCGGCGATATTGACCATATTATTGGTATCATTCACATACGAAACGCTATCAACCTGTTCCAAATGGACAAAGACGATAAAGATAGCCTGCGAAATATTATAAATGAGGCATATTATGTACCCATCGCTACCCAGCTACATACACAGCTCTTAAACTTCCAGAAGGAAAAACGCCGTATTGCACTGGTGGTCAATGAATACGGTGATATACAAGGCCTGGTAACACTGGAAGATATACTTGAAGAAATTGTTGGTGAGTTTACCAGCGACCCGGCCGCCAATAATAAAGACGTTACTAAAATGGAAGACGGTACTTACCTAGTGGATGGCAGCGCCTCTATCCGCGAATTAAATAAGGTTTTAAACTGGGAACTACCTACCGATGGCCCCAAAACAATTAATGGGCTAATTATTGAATACCTTGAACATATTCCTGAACCCGGTACCAGTATGCTTATTGCCGATCACCCAATGGAAATTGTCCACACCACCAAAAATACGGTAAAAACGGTTCATATCAACCTGAACTGGAAAACGAGCAAGAAGAAGGACACAGTCAAGCATAAAAACGAAACGGCAGCAGACTCTAACTAGCCAGAGTTCGGGATAAGAAATTTTATACTGTTCAGTTACCAAAGTTACTAGCAAATAGCGTGGGAATGACGTAATCCTTGTTATCCCGAATTCAGGTTAACTTACATATACCCAATGTCGGATAAATTGCATAAAAATTCGGATGAAAGGCCGTTAAACTATTACAGAAATATGAAATGCAGGCTATAATCCATAGAATACTTATTATTATCATATAATTACCAGATTTTAGGAGTCGAATAGTGTCGAAACTGACGCTTTCATTCAAGGGGCAAATTCTTAAGTTTTTTCCAATCCACAACGGAACAATGTTGGTGGGGAACGATCCTTCTTGCGATATCCATATCGATAGCCTCGCTCTCGAGCCACAGCACCTGCAAATTGATACCGAGCAACAATCCTCACGCTTAAAAGCTTTATCGCAGGAAAATGGCACTTTTATAAAAAATACAAAAATTGATACACACGTATTAAAAGATGGCGACACTCTTCAAATTGGTAAGCACACTCTGACTTATAGTTTCGAAGAACTTCCCGAAGAGGATATGCTTCAGGCAATTAATAATGCCGATGACCCCACCGAAAAAGACATAGCTGCACCCTCAATTGCCGAACCTGCGCCTGAAGCTTTGACTAAAGAAAACAATGCTAAAGTCTCACAGAAAACTAACGGTTGGCTGCAAATTATGACAGGGCAAAATCTTGGCAAAACGCTGAGCTTACACCGCTCAATGACTAACTTGGGTAAACCTGGCCTGGCCACCGCAGTCATAGCACACCGGGAAAACGGCTATTTTATTTCTCACCTGGAAGGGAAACACCCACTGCAAATCAATTCACAACCAACCGAACACCCAACCAAGCTTAACCCTGATGACATTATTCAAATAGGTAATGTCAAAATGCAATTTTATTTAGAATAAAAACTAAGTAAACATTTGCCCCTGAAAAATCTTATCGGAGCACCTTGATGGAGCATCGACGATTTACCCGCATTCCACTCGACACAGACGTGCAGATACATGACTCACAAAGTCACAAGAAATGGCAAAGTGAGCTTATCGATATTTCATTAAAAGGTTTAAAAATAGCACGTCCCATTGACTGGCTGATTAGTAAGCATGTGCATTTTGAAATAAATTTAATTTTATCAAAAGACAATATCGAAATAAAAATTCAGACCGAGTTAAAACATTTTGACGAAGCTATTCTAGGGTTTCAAATAAAGCATATCGACGTTAACAGTGCCAGCCACTTGCATCGCTTACTTGAATTAAATTTAGGTGATAACAACTTACTCGACCGAGAGTACCATGAGTTAATATCGCCCAACATAAGCGAATAGGTTAATTTAAACGCTGCAAGGGTACTTGCTTATAATACAATTCCAATAAATCGTGTACAGCGACGTAGTGTTGCTTAATAATATCTGGTCGCTCAAAAAATACCTCACTTAATACAGCAAAAAATTCTGCGGGTGAGCTTGCAGCGTAACAATCAATACCAATAAAAATCCCTGCTTCACATTGTTGCTGAAAATTTTCATAAGCACGACTAAACACCTGCACCCAACGCTCCTTGCTCATAGTTGAATGTAAAGGCGGAAAACCATTTGCCACACCATTTTGCATATCAAGCTTATGCGCAAATTCATGAATAACAAGATTGCTGCCATCAATAATACCCGCAAACTTAGTTTCATCCCAGGCTAAAATCACTGGACCACGTTGCCAGGCTTCTCCCGCCAGATTGGACTTTATATAATGCACCACGCCATTTTCATCCATCACAGTGCGTTCCGGCGCAAAGCCCGAAGGGTAAACAATAATGGATAACCAACCGGAATAACTATTCAACCCAAGCGCCAATATAGGTAGACAAGCTTGCAGGGCGATTATTAACTTCATTTCCAAGGTAACAACCAAACCCTGCGCACCATTAAAGATTTTATAGTGTATAAATAATATAGCTAATTGCTGTAAGTCTTTTTTTTCTTCCATTGTTAAGCCGATTAATAATGGCAATGACACAAATGCTTGTTCCCATTGTTTAACGGTAATTATTGAACGCTTAATAACACGTTGGTTTAACCATTGGCGAAAAAAATTAAACATATTAATAAATTATTGCAGCAGATGACCTGTAATTGATTCTAATAAAAAACTCTGGACTAACCATGACAACAAGTATGACGTTAAATTTAAAATAACTCAAAAATATTCCGTTTAAATGCGGCCTAATGAGGTTTAAATTAACTTTTGTGTTATCGTTCCACTATTATTTTTTCTGGAACAGGTTTATGACACAAAATACCCTCTACTGGCACGATTACGAAACCTTTGGCGTCGACCCGACACGCGACCGTCCGGTACAATTTGCCGGCATTCGTACCGATGAAGACCTCAATATTATTGGCGAACCACTCAATATATTCTGCCGACCTTCGCCCGATACTCTACCACACCCAATATCATCTTTAATCACCGGCATCACCCCGCAATACGCACTGGAACATGGCCTGGCAGAGGTCGAATTTATCGAGAAGATTCTGGAAGAACTGTCACTACCGGGTACCTGCGGGGTGGGTTATAACTCATTACGTTTTGATGACGAAGTTACTCGCAACACCCTTTACCGTAATCTGTATGAACCGTACAGCCGTGAATGGCAAAACGGCAATAGCCGCTGGGATATTATCGACATGGTTCGCGCCTGCCGTGATTTGCGCCCGGACGGCATTGTCTGGCCAATGCGTAAAGACGTTGAACGCAGCAGCTTTAAACTCGAAGAACTCACTGTTGCCAATGGCATCGCACATACACAAGCACACGATGCACTCTCGGATGTTTACGCCACCATTGCAATGGCAAAACTCATTAAAGACAAACAACCCAAACTTTACGACTTTATTTACAAGTTACGCCGAAAAAACGCCGTCCTTAAACACATTGACCTTAAAGAGATGACACCGCTATTACATACCTCTGGCATGTACGGCAGTGACAACGGCAACACTCGTATGGTTGCACCAATTTGCAATCACCCAACAAATAAAAACAGTATTATTATGTTTGACCTTAGTCAATCACCCAACATCTTGCTTGAACTCGGCGCAAAAAAACTACGCGAACTGCTTTATACACCAGTTGCCGATTTAGCCGAAGGCGCCGAGCGCCCGGCATTAAAACAGCTACTCATAAACAAATGCCCAGTCCTTGCACCCACGTCAACCTTAACCGGCGATACCGCAAAGCGGCTTAACATTGATTTAATGAACTGTATGCAAAACCGTCAGGCACTGCTTAACTCACGTAAAGAAATCCAGCAAAAAATTGCCAAAATATTTGAGCAACGAGAATATGAACCCATCACCGATCCCGACTTAATGATTTACGCCGGTGGATTTTTTTCGCAAAAAGATAAAAACCAAATGGAAGCTGTACATAACGCGACCCCAGAAGAGTTAGCCATACAACCCTGGCGTTTCGAAGACCAACGTCTACCCGAAATGCTACAGCGTTATCGCGCGCGTAATTACCCTGAAACGCTTAATGAAAGCGAACTGGCACAATGGATGGAACATTGTCGCGACCGGTTAATCAACGGCGAGTCAGGTCATCTCAACTTTAAATGCTTCCACGAAGAGCTTGAACAACTCAGAGCTGAAACAGAACTGGATAGCGGTAAAATAAAAATTCTAAATAAAGTAGAAGAATTTGGCCGCGAACTGGAAGATTATTTAAAACAGAATGTAAAACAATAATCAACGCATAAAAAACCCTGCTTAAGGTTTGTCATTGTGAGTAATAACGCGAAATTTCGTTAGTTCATACCGTGCCTAAAGATGATTACCACACTATCGTTCGACCTGCTGTAATTTTAAATATAAAAACCCCGCCAAAACAGTGCGGGGATACTTTGAAAAAATACTTTCTAATTATTTTAAGATTGTTATCTTTGCATTTGCTTCTTTATTATGGATAAAAACAAGATCATTGCCCGAAGCAGATTTATGACATGCAATACATCCTTTATCCATACCTTTTGCTACACGACCGGCTAACTTCATTCCCATGGGGTTTACAAACAACTTACCATTCGGTTTGTATTTAACCCAGAACCAGTCCTTGTTGTCCGAGTCATAACCGGTTTCCCGTTTAGCCATCACTGTAATCGCTTTCAAATATTTAGTACGATTTCGTGCAACCGATTTAACAGTAATACCCTTGCCACCGTAATTTCGTTTAACGATAACCCGTTTACCATTTATTTTGGATTCTAAAACTTCTCTGACTTTTCCATGTGGAGGCCCACCAATATATAAGGTTGCCGGTGTTTGATTTAAACCCGATTTATTCAACTTAGTCCAAAGTGTTTTTGCATAAGTAACATCAGCAGGCTGGCCAAAAGGTGGCTTCATCATTTTGCCACTTTGTTTCGTACTGGAGCAACTTGCTGCGCCAACCATCACCAATATGGCGAGTATAAATAACGCTAGTATCTTTCTCATCACGATTACCTCTTTCATTTATTAGAAATTTAATTAAAATTGAATATTGATAATATTCTGTTTCCCTTGTCTGAATTTTTACACTGTAAAACGTTTATAAGTGAATCCAAGTACCACGCCCCATATAAGATGAAGCATTAACGTTGCGATTGGGGCCATAATGCCAATATTCAAACCAAAGATACCTGCACCCGCCATCGACATTGGGCCAACCATCATCAGCAGCCACGCACCGATTGAAAAAATAATAGCGCTAATTATTATGCCGCCGGGTAACTTATCCACCAAAACCGCAAACAATATTCCCCACACAAAGGTGCCAATCACAAAGTGAGCAACCCAGCCCATCACCAGTGGTGAGCCCATCATTCCGGCTAACATTTTTATGGCATTAAGTTCAGGCATAACCCCCATTTTAGCTTTTGCAATCATCACTATCGACAACACAACCGTCGCCACAAACCCGGAAATAAGACCTGCTTTAATATTCATACATCTTCCTCCTGCTATTGCTGGATGCACTCCAGCGGTTTTAGTTACCATTGGATGCAAGCAAACAGGAAAGGGTTACACTGAATTCAGTGATATTGTGAATTAATCTAGAATAGTTATGAAAGTTGGGGGGGGGTTAGCGCTTGCGCGCTTTGAGTATTGCTTTTACCAGATCGTTAGGCACATCATCGGGAACAGCATCATCAACAGAAGAATAGGCTGTGCGACTAATTTCAATGGTACGTTGATAGGCCTTGAGGTATTGTCGGCATTCCTTGCACACCCGCAGGTGTAACTCAAACTTGCTACGCTGCCTATCGGGAAGTTCATTATCCAGATAATCCACCACAAAGCCTTCAAATTCACGACAGGTAATCATATTCGGCATTGTCCGTAACATGAAACCTTTTAATTTTCGTAATACTTTGTTTTGTGGTTTCATTAATACGCCTCATCTCGAAGTAATGGTTCAATTAATTTTTTCAGTGCCGCGCGCGCACGATGCAAGCGCACCTTGACGTTGCTTTCAGAAATACCCAAACGTTGCGCCACTTCGCCGGTGCTATAACCTTCGATGTCACGCAACAGTAAAACGATACGGTAATCGTCCGGTAATGCATTAATTGCTGTATGTACCCGCGCCTGAGACTCTTCGTTTGCAACAATGTTGTCGGCACTTGCAAGGTAATTCCACTCAGGTTCCAGACGACATTCACTTTTATCAAATTCAGGTAAGTATTCATCAATCGACTGCTCGGCAAGACGTTTTAATTTACGCAACTTCATTAATGCCGCATTAATCGTAATACGATGTAACCAGGTTTTTAAACTTGAGCGATTTTCAAATTTTTTAAACCCTTGGAAAGCAGAAATAAAAGCCTCTTGCACTGCATCTTCTGCCAGCGCACGATCACCCAAAAGTCGTTCTGCAATCGCAAGCATCCAGCCAATATTGTTGCGTACCAGTTCTTCTGCCTGTTTGTCATCCATACCCGTTGGCGATGGATTTTTTTTAGAGTTTTGCATTGAAGTATGTGGTGATATAAGTCATTGACTAGCTGGATTCCATTTTTATATTTTATCCAGCGCCTCATCCAAACGTGTTACCGGATAAATAGTCATGCCTTTCGGCGCTTCTCGTGGCGCATTAGCTTTAGGAATAATAGCCTGTTTAAAACCGTGCTTGGCTGCTTCGTATAAACGTTCCTGGCCATTGGGGACGGGGCGAATTTCGCCGGCTAAACCGACTTCGCCAAAAACAATTAAGTCTTCGGGGATGGCTTTGCTGCGTAAGCTTGAGGTAATGGCGAGTAACACCGCAAGGTCGGCACCGGTTTCGGTTACGCGCACTCCGCCGACCACATTGGCGAACACATCCTGGTCGTGCATCATGATGCCACCATGGCGGCTTAATACAGCGAGTAACATGGCGAGGCGATTGGTTTCCAAACCAGTGGTCACGCGACGTGGATTGCCTAGATGACTTTCATCGACCAGCGCCTGAACTTCAACTAATAAAGGCCGACTGCCTTCTAGCGTAACCATTACCACCGTGCCCGGCACCACTTCATCGTGGCGTGATAAAAAGATAGCCGATGGATTAGTGACTTCGCGTAGGCCTTTGCCAGTCATTGCGAATACACCGAGTTCGTTAATGGCGCCAAAGCGATTTTTAATAGCTCGCACTAAACGATAACGACTACTACTGTCACCTTCAAAATATAAAACGCTATCGACCATATGTTCTAAAACACGTGGGCCGGCTAATGCGCCTTCTTTTGTTACATGGCCGACTAAAAACAAAGCCGTGCCGGTTTGTTTTGCATAACGTACCAGTTGTGCCGCCGACTCGCGCACTTGCGCCACACCACCTGGCGCTGACTGAACTGCCTCGGTATATACTGCCTGTATTGAATCAATGACCATCACAGCCGGTTTTTCTACTTGCGCAAGTTTTAAAATACTTTCGACTTGCGTTTCAGTGAGTACGTTTACTTTTTCAGTGTTTAGGCCAAGTCGTTGCGCGCGCATACTCACTTGCTCTAACGATTCTTCACCGGTGACATATAACGTTTTGGAACTTTCAGCCAGAGCAACTAAGATTTGCAACAATAAAGTTGATTTACCAATACCCGGATCACCACCAATTAACACCACCGAGCCCGGTACTAAACCGCCACCCAATACACGGTCGAACTCTTCGATGCCGCAACTATAACGTGTAAGCTCACTTGCCCGAACATCGGCCAATACTTGCACTTGGCCATTTTTAGCATCACCCGAAAAACCGCTGTAACGTGGCATACGCGTTGCACCCGCCGCTGCCATTGCGGTGACTTCCACCAGTGTGTTCCATGCACCGCAGTCGGTACATTGCCCGCCCCATTTTGGCGCCTGTACGCCGCATGCGCTGCAACTGTATATTTGTTTTGCTTTTGCCATTAAATTCTTCAATATTTATTAAAGGAAAATGTTCGGATACTAAGAAGCCAAAGAACAAGGCAAAAGTCGACGAACAAACTCAGCTTACACTCAGCAAGTGAGTATTTTGAGGAGGCTTTTAATGCCGTTATTTGGCTTCTTAGCATTCGATTTCTTCTTTGTATTCAAATTGCACACGCCTGGTAACACCACATAAGAGTTCATAACCAATAGTACCTGCTGCTATTGCAATTTCTTCGATGGGTAAACCTTCACCCCATAAGACAATCTCATCACCTACTTTTGCATCAGCTTGCTCACGTAGATCGACCATAATCATATCCATTGATACACGGCCAATTAATGCAACACGTTCGCCATTAACTAACACCGGCGTACCCGATGGTGCATGACGTGGATAGCCATCACCATAACCTATCGATACCACACCAACGCTCATGTCTTCCGGGCAAGTCCAGCTACTACCATAACCAATGCTTTCATCTTTAGATACTTTATTGATTGCAATAAGGGTTGCCGATAAGGTCATCACTGGCATTAAATCATAAACAGCTTTATCATCGTTATTTTTAATAAAAGGATTTACACCATATAACATGATGCCAGGCCGTACCCAATGACCATGCGCGTCAGGCAAGCTTAATATTGCAGCAGAATTAGCTAAACTTGTTTCGGCAGGATTGCCTGAAACGATGCTATTAAAATTTTCAAATTGTTGTGTATTTTTACTATGCTGAATATTATCGGCATTTGCAAAATGGGTCATTAAACCTATACGTGTATCCACACCGGCTTCCAGTAATCGCTGATACATTTTTTTTACAATGTCAGGTGCAAAACCAAGGCGATGCATTCCTGTATCTATTTTCAACCATACTTTTAAATGATTAACCGCATCGGGGTTTATCTCTAAAAGAATAACCTGACTAATATGATGTATAACGGCAGTAAGTTTATGCTGTTCTAACAATGCTAAATCGCTTGATGAATTAAAGCCTTCCAAAACAACAATGGAATGACTTATACCAACAGCGCGTAACATAATGGCTTCATCAATAGAAGCAACAGCAAAGGCATCGTCATTGGCTAATTCTTCTGCTAAGGCTTTGGCAACCCGCGCAATACCATGCCCATAGGCATCGGCTTTAACAACGGCCATTATTTTTTGTACGGGAGCATGTTGCCTGGCTATGCCAAGGTTATGTTTTAGTGCGGTAAGATTTATAACAGCGCGGGCAATACGACTCATTAAGTATTTCCTATGATTTCAAGTTTCCCTAAATTCATACTCATCCCTTGCCCTCACTTACTAGCTATCAAAGAAAGGCGCGCTGCTATTGCCAATATAATTTTCAAACTTGGTGTATTTACCTAAGAAAGTTAAACGTGACATACCGATAGGGCCATTCCGTTGTTTACTAATAATAATTTCGGCTGAGCCTTTATCGGGGCTTTCTTCGTTGTAAACTTCGTCACGATAGATAAAGACAATTAAATCGGCATCTTGCTCGATTGCACCTGACTCACGTAAGTCAGACATCACTGGGCGTTTATTAGGTCGTTGCTCTAACGAACGATTTAACTGCGACAGCGCAACAACCGGCACCTCTAATTCTTTTGCCAAACCTTTTAATGAACGCGATATTTCAGAAATTTCTGTTGCACGATTTTCGCTGCTGCCATGCAGCTGCATTAATTGCAGGTAATCAATGACGATTAAACCTAGGCTGCCGTGTTCTTTTTTAATACGTCGGGCTCGAGCACGAATTTCCATGGGTGACATACTAGGTGTGTCATCAATAAAAATAGGCGCTTCATTTAAAATATTAACCGCCGAGGTTAAACGCGGCCAATCGGTATCGTCTAGCTTACCGGTTCGAACTTTATTCGAATCGATACGGCCAAGTGATGACAGCATACGCATAACCAGCTGGTCGCCCGGCATTTCCATGCTAAATACGGCAACGGCCTGTTTGGCTTTAACCGCAACACTTTCGACAATGTTCATCGCAAACGAAGTTTTACCCATTGAAGGACGACCAGCAATAATCACTAAATCGGATGGCTGTAGGCCGGATGTTTTTGCATCAAAATCTTCAAAGCCGGTTGGTACGCCGGTATAAGCGGCATCATTTTCAAACATCACCTGAATTTTTTCCAGGGTGCTGCCTAATAGGTCGGTTACCGTTTTATAGCCACGATTGGTTCGTGCGCCTTGCTCGGCTATTTGAAAAACCTGTTGTTCGGCTTTGTCTAAAATTTCGGCACTGCTACGACCTTCGGTATTGTAGGCCGACTCGGCAATTTCAGTTGAAACACGAATAAGTTGTCGCAATACAGAACGCTCGCGAACAATCGCTGCATAAGCTTTAATGTTGGCTGCGGTTGGGGTATTTTTTGCCAGTGCACCGAGGTAACTCAGGCCACCCACATTTTCTAATTCTTTTTGTTGTTCGAGCCATTCCGATAAAGTAATAACATCTAAAGGTTCATCTTTTTCGGCCAGGGTTGTAATGGCCTGAAAAATTAAACGGTGATCGCGACGATAAAAGTCGTCTCCGGTAATTTGGTCAGCCACCTCTTCCCAGGAGCTATTATCTATCATTAAACCGCCCAGCACTGACTGCTCAGCCTCAATAGAGTATGGCGGTAACTTTAATTTATCAGCCCGATCATTCGACGCGCTAGGGAAAATAACTTCCTGCATGATTTTTAAATTCTGCTCGTTAAGGTGAAAATTCTATTTATGTTTTGGATACCCGAATGCTCGGGTGTATGACGGCCTTTTATTATTTTTGAATATTACTTCGCATTTCAACAACATTAGATCAAGTTAACGGGACAGTAATAATTTTTGATCTAAATAAACAAAGAATCTGGTTAATAAAAAGCGCTGCAACAAAAAAATAATACCACACTGCTACTAAAAAAGACGGCCAAAAAGAGCGCATCTCAAAATAATTTTTAAATAAGAAAATTACTATATAAGAGAAAATAAAATAGCCCGGCGCGAGTGTACCGGGCTAACTGGAAGCATTTAGAAAGGTTTTATTATGAAGCTAATTAGCTATACAAGCTAAGACGTTGATTTATTCAGCTTCAACAATAACCTTAATGTTTTGCGCAACATCACTGTGCACGTGAATAGCAATATCGTACTCACCAACCGCATGGATTGGACCTTCTGGCATGCTTACTTCAGATTTTGAAACCTCAACACCGGCTTCAGTGACTGCGCTTGCAATATCGACAACGGCAATAGAACCAAACAGCTTACCTTCTTCACTTGCATTTGCTTTAAGGGTAATACTTGCAACGATTGCGATTTGCTCTGCTCGTGTCTGTGCGGCCGCTAAGGCTTCTGCAGCTGCTTTTTCTAATTCTGCACGTCGTTCTTCGAACATTGCGAGGTTGTCTTTAGTTGCAGGAACCGCTTTTTTCTTAGGCACAAGAAAATTACGACCATAGCCTGGACGAACATTCACTTTGTCACCTAAGTTACCTAAATTAGCGACTTTTTCTAATAAAATTACTTCCATCTTTTTATACCTCTAATAAAATGGCCTGCTTCAAACGCGGCCATTGTCTTTAAATTGTTAACTTTCTTATACCTGTTTTACTCGCGACCGATAATTAACCCAATTATCACTTAAACCAATTAACGCTATCAATAACAGCTCGTAGGGCATTAACAGCAGCATTGCGATATAAACTATAAACAGCCACACGGCTCTTAATTTTCGTGCTGCTGCAACATAATGCGCAATCGCCAGACCCTGAAATAAAAATACCAGCACAATAATTGCCGCTACGCTGACAAATATTTCGCCTAACAGACCTGTATTGACAATAAAGGCTAAAGCAAATAACGCCAGACCTGCAATTGCGCTAATGAGCCCAAACCGCAGTTGTCGGTACTCTTCCCCGAAACCACCAGGATGAAAAACCAACGACTGCCACCAACGAGCAATAAACAAACTCGCCGACATACTTAAAACCCAGTAAGCCGCGCCATATTGCACTACCCACTTGCCTACGTTTATCAAAAACAATCGGATATCGTCTTTCGACATATCCATCTTCGCATTTTCAAAAATGGGCATAAAGTTCTCGATAATAAGCTTGTTCCACTCGGCTTCATAATTACTGTACAAAACAGCTAATACAATCGAGGCGATAAAACCAAGTCCTGAAGCAACCATCACCGTGTGTGATAGTGAGTTATAACGACCAAGTAACCTTGCTAAAAACCACATAGGCAACCAGTAAAAAATAATATACTCAAAACCTAATCCGATACGACCAGAAATGCCGGTTATCAGCAACATAAAAACAGAGGCTATAATGGTAATCATTAAGCCCTGTCTTGCACCGTGCACCAAGGTAACAAGCCCAATGGATGCGGCGCTAAATAACCCAAACGGGGTAAAAAATAGCGCCAGTGTCGCAAAACCAATAACGCTTAATATCGCCTGATTACGACCGCGTAATACAAAGGCTGCAATCGCCTGCATAGTCAATAAACCTGTAGCTTATTGGCTATGTGCGTCGGTGTACGGGATTAAAGCAATATAGCGAGCGCGTTTAACAGCCGTTGATAACTGGCGTTGGTAACGTGCTTTTGTGCCTGTGATACGGCTAGGAACAATTTTCCCACTTTCGGTGATATTGGCTTTTAATGTAGCAATATCTTTGTAATCAATCTCTTCTACTTTATCTGCTGTAAAGCGACAAAACTTACGACGACGAAAATAACGTGACATATTCTTATTCCTTCTTAATTAAGCGGCGGCTTCTGGGTTTGAGTCTTCAGAAGTGCTGGCGGCATCTGATTTGCTGCTTTCAGGTGCACTGCTTTTTGCTGCTGGAGCTGGTGTTGCTGTTGGAGCAGGAGCTGGTGTTGCTGCTGGGCGTTCATCACGCTCATCTTTCTTAGCCATCAGTGAAGGCTCGGTTATTGCTTTCTTACGGCGAATAACAAGATGACGGATAACCGCATCGTTAAAACGGAATGTGGTTGTTAATTCGTCTAGAGATTCCTGACCACATTCAACATTCATCAAAATGTAATGCGCTTTGTGAATTTTTTGAATAGGGTAAGCTAAAAGACGACGTCCCCAGTCTTCGTGACGGTGGATAGTGCCACCAGCTTTTTCGATAGACGACTTATAACGGTCGACCATTGCAGGGACTTGTTCACTCTGATCTGGGTGAACGAGAAATACTATTTCATAATGACGCATACAAATGCTCCTCATGGTTAATAAAGCTTCCCGGAATCTATGCCATACAGGCAAGCCAGTGAAGCAAGGAACTTAAAAAAAATATTTAAGGCGGCGAATTTTACTTAAATTAGGCTTTAATTGCAATGGATGCTTTGAATGAAAAGGAGAGATAACCGGACAGGATAAAATCAATTAAAATCAAAGACTTAATCACGCCAGCCACGACGAACACGGCAAAAATGTTTACTTTTGTTGTATCTACCTCGACAGGGGGCATTGGTATTTTGATCATACGAGGAATGATCACTAAAGCTAGCCCACTATAGAGCCAAACGACAAACTTCTAAAATGAATTTTTTTCGCCGTGTTCGTCTTGGTTAAATATTTTTTTCTTTCAGTAAGCAATTAAATCCTCTGTCGCAACGCTTCGAAAAGCACCACCCCGGTCGCCACCGACACATTCAGGCTCTCAACCGTGCCATTCATGGGTAATTTGACCAGTGAATCACAGTTTTCTTTGGTAAGACGGCGTAAACCTTTCGCTTCGGCGCCCATTACGATGGCAATTGGGCCTTTCAGGTCTTGCTGATAAAGATTGGTATCAGTGGCTAAATCGGTACCAATAATCCAAATGCCCCGATCTTGCAGCGCCTTAAGGCAGCGGCTCAGGTTGGTGACCTGCACAAAAGGTAAAATTTCAGCTGCACCTGAGGCTACCTTTCTAACCGTGGCGGTCATGCCACAGGATTTATCTTTGGGCACGACAATTGCGTGCACCCCGGCCGCCTCGGCGGTACGGATACAGGCGCCTAGATTATGCGGGTCGGTCACGCCGTCTAATAATAGAATAAAAGGGGCAACCTCTAATTTATCGAGTAAATGATTGAGATCTGATTCGGTTTTTACCGCCACGCTGGCCAGACGGGCAACAACGCCCTGATGCCGGGCATCGGGTAATGTGTCTTTTAAAAACTGGCTCGTAACCCGCTTACACTCAAGCTGATTTTTCTTTGCCAAGGCAAGGATCGGATCAACCCGTTTGTCGTGTCTTTTTTCTTCTAACCAAACTTCGATAACTTCCGCATCGCCTTCCAGCGCCGCTTGTACTGCATGAATACCATAAATCAAATCATTCGTATTCATTACTTACGTTTCTTTTTGACGACTTTCTTCTTGGCTGTTTTTTTCCTGGTAACTTTTTTCTTGGCTATTTTTTTCTTGGCCGCTTTTTTCTTGGCCACTTTTTTCTTGGCTACTTTTTTCTTGGCCACTTTTTTCTTGGCCGCTTTTTTCTTGGCCACTTTTTTCTTGGCCACTTTTTTCTTGGCCACTTTTTTCTTGGCCACTTTCTTCTTGGCTACTTTCTTCTTGGCTATTTCTTTCTTGGCTACTTTTTTCTTGGTTATTTTTTTCTTGGCCACTTTCTTCCTGGTTATTTTTTTCTTTGTAGAATTTTTTGATGACACAGTGATTAAGGTAACTTGATCGCTTTTCTGATCATCTAAAGTATCTTTACGTGGTTTTTTATTTTTTGACTTTCCTTTCTTATCTTTATTCTTAAACGGCTTCTGACTGGAACCGTAGCGGTTTTTATTCTTGCCAAATTTTTTATTCTTACCAGATTGATGTTTATGCGAACCCCGTTGTAATTCTGATTCATCCAGTACCATTTCAAAGTCTATTTTACGCTCATCAAGGTCGACACGGGCAACACGAACCTTCACTTCTCCACCTAACATATAAATTTTATTCGAGTGTTCACCAATTAAACGATGTTTAACCGGGTCAAAGTGGTAATAATCATTATTTAAACCGGAAACATGCACCAGGCCTTCAACAAAAATATCGTTTAATTCAACAAATAAACCAAAACCGGTCACGGTGTTAATTTTACCAAGGTATTCATTGCCCACTTTATCCAGCATAAACTCGCATTTTAGCCAGTCATTAACGTCACGGGTTGCTTCATCAGCGCGACGTTCATTTTTAGAACAGATGTCTCCAAAGTGCACCATGTCTTTGTGGTCATACTTATAATTGTCAACAGACTGTTTATTCAGAATATGCTTAATAGCTCGATGTACGAGTAAATCTGGATAGCGTCGAATAGGCGAAGTAAAATGTGCGTAGGCTTCATGCGCCAGGCCGAAATGACCTATATTATCAGGGCTATAAACCGCCTGACGTAAACTGCGCAATAAAACAGTCTGTATTAAATTAAAATCTGCACGCTCTTTAATTTGGTTAACTAATTTAGCGTAATCTTTTGCCGTTGGCTTTTCTCCACCGGGAATTTGCAAACCAAATTCAGAGAGGAACTTACGTAAGTCTTCCAGCTTTTCAACCGTCGGGCCTTCATGAACTCGGTATAAAGCCGGTATATTGTTCTTAAGTAAAAATTTTGCGGTCGCAACATTGGCGGTAATCATACACTCTTCTATAATTTTATGCGCGTCGTTACGGTATACAGGCACAATACGATCTATCTTACGTTCACTACCAAATACAATTCTAACTTCGGTTGTTTCAAAGTCAATCGCGCCACGGTTAGTGCGTTGTTTACGCATGGCTTTGTACATAGTGTAAAGGTCTTCCAGATGTGGCAGCACATCTTTGTATTCTGCACGCAGGACTTTGTCTTTTTGTTCTAGCATGGTAGAAACTTTTGCGTAAGTTAAACGTGCATGAGAATACATAACCGCTTGATAAAATTTAGAATTGCTCAACTTACCCTGTTTATCAATTTGCATATCACAAACCATGCATAAACGATTAACTTTTGGGTTGAGTGAACACAAGCCATTCGACAGGGCTTCGGGTAACATCGGAATAACACGCTCAGGGAAGTATACTGAGGTCGTTCGGTTTTGTGCTTCGAGATCTAATGGCGCATTGGGTTGCACATAGTTAGATACGTCGGCAATGGCAACAATTAAACGCCAGCCTTTCGAATTGGGTTCACAATAAACGGCATCATCAAAGTCACGTGCATCTTCACCATCGATTGTAACCAGTGGTAAGTCACGAATATCAACACGACCTTGAATTTCACTTTCTAATGCTTCACTCGGTAATTTTTTTGTTTCTGCTACAACGCTGTCATTCCAGTGATTCGGTAAATCGTACGAACGAATCGCCACATCTATTTCCATCCCCGGTGCCATATGTTCACCCAGCACTTCGCTAACAGCGCCAAGCGGCTTATGATGATTAGTCGGTTGTTGAATAATACGCAGAGAGACAATTTGGCCATGTTCTGCACCGTTATAATCTTCGGCCGACACCATTATATCCTGCGTTATGCGTTTATTATCGGCAACTACAAAAGCAATACCATGTTCAATAAAGAAGCGCCCCACCATGGTTTCGTTTGCGCGTTCAAGTACTTCAACAATGCGTCCCATTCTGCGACCACGACGGTCTTCACCGGCAACGCGTGCCATTGCACGGTCACCATGAAACACGGTGCGCATATCGCGCGGGGATAAAAATAAATCGTCGCTGTTATCGTCTGGGATTAAAAAACCAAACCCATCGGGGTGGCCTTGTATACGCCCACAAACCAGGTCCATCTTATGTGCCAGGCCATAACCACCCTTGCGTGTGTAAATAACCTGGCCATCACGTTCCATGGCACGCAGGCGTTTTTTAAGTGCGAAATATCTATCGTCATCAGTCAGTTCAAAATGTTCCGCAATTTGGTCACGGTTTAAAGGTGCCCCCTCTTCTTCCAGATACGCCATAATCAACTCGCGGCTTGCGATAGGTTGGTCGTATTTTTTGGCTTCACGCGCGGCGTGCGGGTCGATGTTTTTCTTTTTGCTCATATTCAGGCTCAATTAGGTCTTTTGCATAGACGATGATAATTTCAAGGCCGCTAGTTTAACGCTATTTACAGAAATTGGGGGATATATTCAACTAAAATTGACAGTTTATGCACTTATTAGTAAAGTCCCCGTCCATGCCGAGGTGGTGGAATTGGTAGACACGCATGCTTCAGGTGCATGTGGGGGTAACCCCGTGGAGGTTCACGTCCTCTTCTCGGCACCATTTTAAATATAGTATAAGATCTTTTCTCTGCAAAGCGACATTACAGATTTAAAAACCATAAAATGTCATCTTACGAAAAACTCTTTACAAAACTCCAATTGAACGGGCTAAACTCCACCAAAGACTGGTCAGCCGCTGTGGACTTTTTGGCTTTACTGGTTGAGTATTGCTTAGATACGAAACCATCTACTATTGTGGAATGCAGCAGCGGTGTAAGTACGATTGTGCTTGCCCGCTGTTGTGAAATAAACCAGCAGGGGAAAGTGTTGAGTCTGGAAAACGGTGAGGACTACGCTAATAATACGCGTAGGCAGTTAAAACACTTTAAGCTTTCTGATTATGCCGATGTTCTGGATACGCCGTTAATTGATATGACGATTAATGACCGAAGTTATTCCTGGTATCAGGCTGACAAACTAATTGTTGAAAATATCGATTTACTGGTTATTGATGGCCCGCCCGGCTTTATCCAGAAAGAATCGCGTTTTCCTGCGCTACCAATGTTGCATTCATCCTTTGCACAAAAATGTCGAGTATACCTGGATGATGCAGCGCGTGAAGATGAAATTAAAATAGTAAAACGTTGGCTGAAATTATATTCGCCATATCGAAATAAATATATTGAAACCAAGCGCGGTTGTGCGATTCTGGATTTTGAGTGAATATCAAGTTAACGGTTCAGACGCGTTATAAAAAACATCCCATTCTTTAATCGCTGCCTGAAAATCGCCCTGCGCTGCTATTAATTCCCAAAATAGCTTAAAGTCATTTTGAGCATTTTCTAATTGAAAATTCATTTTATTATTTTTATCTTTTAAAAAATGATGAATATTTTCAGTGACAGATTCTATGTAGTCTAAAGCAACAGCGTGAACATTTACTCCACTATTGTTTTCATGTTGAAGAATGCCTTGCAGATAAGCCTGCATAATTCCATATTCTTTCCGTTTTATAAAGCTTTCTGCGGTTGCTTCTTTATCACGCTGTAAATGAATATAAATTGCATTGTCTGCGTATTGCTTATCAAGCCGACCTAGAAACCATGATAGGCGGTTGTCTGCTTCTATATGTTGCCGTGGATAAGCCATGCGCTGCTCTCCGAGTTGAGACGATAAACTTTCATGTGTCGCGGTATAGTTAGTAATATGCTGGCAAGCACGAATAAAAGTAGTCGAACCACAACGCCCGGAATTCAGAATAAAAACATTCATGTTGATATTACCTCACACCAGGCAGCTTTATCATAGTCAAGCTGCATAATTGCATTAATAATCGAAGTTGTACGTTTTGACTGCGCATTATCCGCAGTAAGTAAATTCATGGCGGGGGAATTTCCTGATAAATTCTTCTCAATATTATTAATAAAACGTTTAACTTCATCCACACCGCTTGAAGATTGAGAATTATTATTCCACCACGCCTGTTTATCTGAAATAATTATTTTTAGGTTTTCTAAATTCTTATTCACAAGATGAAGTTTTTCTAAATATTTTTCACGTAAAAAACGCTCTATTTTTATAACGCAATTCGTTACCATTTCAACGTTATACTCCAGCTCTTGCTCTGATAGTTTTTCAACGGAAAACAACATGACATCACCATAAAACTGGCGTTCAAATTCACCCGCTAACGAAACAGAATTTGATACATGCTTGATTCCAGGCCGGTATTCAGATTGACCTTCGGCCGCAACAATCCTGCCATGCAGCATAGGGAGATTAGCCGAAACGAAACCTTGCTCAAGTTCATTTTTAATAAGTCGCCCCATGGTTGGTCCGGCCATACGTAACTTAAGGGATGCAAACGGAATAAAATATTTAAGCGCCTCTGCTGTAAAAATATAATTGCCAGTGTATATTGTTCGTGCAGGCACGATGTTATCGAGTACATCTTGGTATTGATAAAATGTTTTACGGGTTAAATGAACGCCATCAAAAAATGAATTTAATTTACTATTGAAATCTGAAAAACAATCGTTATTGTTATGCTCACCACTTAGAGTACATTGATAATCAAAATAAACTGTTTTTTTATCGAAGCCGAATAAATTAGCCATATCATGGTAAGCGCTATCACTTCCGCTCACAGCAGCATGATGATGAAATTGGCATGCGGCATCTGGTTTGCATTTTGCCATTCGAGTTACAAAGCGATTAATATCACCAATAAAATTCGCCGCCATCACCGAGGGTGAAACAGGCGGATCGCCCACAACCTTCCCTGTTAAAACTGAAACATTATTATCACTGAATATCTTATCAAGGTAATAAAAGTAATTAATCGCGTAGGAACTTATTTCCACACCGTCTTTAATAAGATTAACTTTGAACTCTTGATCGCTATCGATAAAATAAAATAACAGGCACTCATTGGCTTTGTTGTTTTTTTCGATTTGGCGTAATTTTAAATAACTAATATTACGGGCGATGGATGCACCTTTGTGTGATAAATTATTTAAATCCAGTTCGCCTATAATACCTTCAAGCTGTTGTCTCTGTTCAGTGGTGAGATCACTAATAATATCTTTTTGTTCTTGCAAACTAAAATAGCTTGTCTTTAGTCCTTTATCATTAAACGAATGAGAAATTATTTTGTTTTTTGATATATTTTCAGGCTTAAGGCTGTCTTCGGCTATCAGAACAGATACTTTATTGTAACGCTTATTTTTTCCACCATAGCAATAGGTATCACATAAAGTAAGAATACTTTGCAAACACATCTTCAAGTGTTGCGGACGATCAGCAACTGGAATAACAATATTTATATGATGTCGTATTTTATTAAAACTTGATGAATGGCCTTCAAATTCTCGACAAAGACTTTGATAAAATGCGAGCTGCGGTTCACTAAAACCATCCTGCCAGATTAATCTTTCAATCTGTGGGATAACTTTATTGTACAGTGCAAGGGGGATTTCTATTTGCGTATTCGTTTGTTCTTTTAATAGTGAAGCATCATGGTCTTCTGAACATATGAGCAGAGCTTCTCGTAGATACGGACATTGTTTCAATGTTATTTCCATTGAACTTTACTCTGTTAACGACCCGATGAGTACGTAGGAAAGGCATCTTTATCAAGCATAATTTCAATCAGATTAATTTCCTTCTCAAAATTAAACTGGTTAAACAACCCATCTAAATCATTTACCTGTTCAATTCTTTTATAATTAATACCGAATGATTTCGCTAAATATTTAAAATCTGGATTGATGAAATCACAGTTTATGAACCTTTTATCATATTGCTGAAATTGATTCTTTCTAATAAGCCCCATGGTGGAATTATTGAACATAATTACATTAAGCGGAATATTATAATTAACTGCCGTCATAATCTCCATGCAACACATTTGAAAACCACCATCACCTAAAATTGCAAAGGCAGGTTTTTCGATAGAAAATCTTGCACCAATCGCAGCTGGAATGGCATGACCTAATGAAGATACACCTGAGTTTGAAAAATAGCGATTACCCTTTGAAACATTAAAAAAGTTTTGCGCAAAGATAACATTATCATCAAAAACCATCACACCCTGTTCAAAACCATTTTCCAGCTCTTTAAAAAATGCCTGCACAAGTGGAAATTTCTCTTTAAAAATCGAAAAATTGTTAACGACTTCACTCTCATCTTTTTGTTGCGAGAATTTAGTATAAGGCGCCGACTCTTTTGGTTTTAAATTTTTAGCCTCGATGTCACTAAGCACATTCGTTAATACTTCTTTTATATCCCCTTTAATGGCGATATCGGCTGTAAAAACTTTTTCAAGTTGTTCTTCGCTGTTATCAACCTGAATGATTCTTTTATTTTCAAGTAAATTCGTATCCCAGAGATAGCTGGTACGCTCATTAAAAGCAGCGCCTAAAAATATAAGTAAATCGGCATTTTTTTGAATATAGTCATGCGCATTGGTGTACGAGGTAACACCTAAACTCCCCAGTGATAAATTAGAATCTTCATTAACAACGCCTTTGCCTTTTAAACTGGTGGTAACAGGAATATTCATTCGTTCACTTAATTGTGTTACCAGGTCTTCTGCACCTGAGGCGATACAACCATGACCGGCAATAATAACCGGCATTTGTGCGGCATTGATTAAATCAACAAAGGCTTGTGACGATTGCTGATGCGCGATTCTTGAATAAAAATGTTTTTTTGTTTTTATTTGTTCGAGTAACGAATTATCCACTTCTTCTTTTTGAATATTAAAGGGAAAGCTGAGCAAGACCGGTCCAGAGCTGGATGAAAGTAATATTTTAGATGCCTGGTTCAATACATTAACCAGATAATCGGTTCGTTCTACTACTTTATTGTATCGGGTAATACCTTTAAACAAAGCATACTGATCAATAGCGCCACCCTCACCTGAACTTTCCTGTAAGCCGCCTTTACCAAAAATATGGGTTGATGTTTCACCGGTGATAACCAATACCGGTAATTTATCGGCATAGGCATTAGCAATACCCGTAACCAGATTGGTTGCCCCTGGCCCAGCCGTTGTAATGCAGGCAGATATTTTACCTGTAGCACGTGCACAGCCACCAGCCATAAAGGCCGCACCCTGTTCATGCTTTGCCAACACTGTTTTAACGGAGGAATCATATAAACTATCGTAGACAGGTAAAATATGTGCGCCGGGCATACCGAAGATAGTTTCGATACCGAGACGTTCAATATATTTTACGATGAGTTCGCTTACTTTCATTTTAATTTTAATATTTTTTTAGCCACAACGGTTACGGCAAACACTTCGAATATTATTTTTGATATGACTATCGTTGTGCGCGCCGTGCTCGTTGTGGTTAATTTTTTAAAATACAAAAAAGCCTGTCGTTAGCAGGCTTTTTTGTATTTTTCGATCTATTTTTTATACCCTAATTATAAAACATTAAATTTTATACGGATCTCGAAGTACAATTGTCTCTGCTCGATCAGGGCCAGTCGAAATAATATCAATTGGTACCCCAATAACTTCTTCAATTTTTTTAATATACGCTTTTGCATTTTCTGGTAATTCGTCAAATGATTTTGTGCCAACGGTACTTTCGGTCCAGCCAGGCATTTCAATATATTTCGGCTTACATTCTTCGTAGGCATCGGCACCTATGGGTGGCGTATCAACGCTTTTACCATTATGGTCATAGCCAGTTGCTATGCGCAGTGTTTCAATACCGTCTAAAACATCCATTTTGGTTAAGCAGATACCGGTTAAGGAATTAATTTGTGCTGAGCGTTTTAGACAAACCGCATCTAACCAGCCACAGCGACGTGCTCGACCCGTGGTTGCACCAAATTCGTGGCCTTGCTTTGCTAAATAAGCACCTACCGGATCATTTAATTCTTCGCCGTCATAAAGTTCAGTTGGGAATGGGCCTGCCCCTACTCGTGTTGTATACGCCTTGGTTATACCAAGAACATAATCAATATCTTTTGGGCCGACGCCAGTACCGGTTGCGGCACCACCGGCGGTTGGGTTTGACGACGTCACATAAGGATAAGTACCATGATCGATATCAAGCAAGGTACCCTGGGCACCTTCAAACATAATATCTTTACCTTCGGCACGCATTTTATGCAACTCACCGGTTACATCGCATACCATGGGGCGGATGCGTTCAGCGACTTCCAGACCAAAATCCAGTACTTCCTGAAAATCAACCGTATCCACTTTAAAATAATTTTTAAGCGTAAAGTTATGGTAGTCGAGTACTTCGCCTAAGCGCGCAGCAAAACGTTCACGGTGTAGCATGTCGCCGACTTTTAAACCACGACGCGAAATTTTATCTTCGTAAGCAGGGCCAATACCTCGCCCTGTTGTGCCAATGGCTTTTTTGCCGCGTGCAATTTCGCGCGCCTGGTCAAGTGCAATATGATAAGGCAGGATTAAAGTACAAGCTTCACTTATAAATAAACGGCCATCAGTGTTAACGCCGCTTTTTTCTAACATATCAAGCTCGGTGATAAGTGCATCGGGGGCGAGTACCACACCATTACCAATCATGCATTTAACATTATCGCGTAAGATGCCAGACGGAATCAGATGCAATATGGTTTTTTTACCATCGATAACTAAAGTATGACCGGCATTATGGCCACCTTGAAAACGCACAACGGCATCAGCTGTTTCGGTTAACAGATCAACAACCTTACCTTTACCTTCGTCGCCCCACTGTGTTCCGACAACTACGACATTCTTACCCATGACTCAATCCAACCTGTAATAATATTAAAAGTTTTAAAAATTTTGTTTACTTACTTTAAAGTGCTTTTACTGCCCAAGCCGTAGCCTCTTTCACTATAATACGATTGCATTGCATTGCCTTTGCATCGCCTTGTTGTTCGGGTAATTGCATCACGACTCGCTCGCCTTGTGCGCGAAGTGTTCTTACAAATTCATGCAAGCTCATCTCATCGCTTATCGGGGCGAAAATACCTTGCAGCGTTTCACCGCTAAGACCACTTAACGAAACCAGCGTTTTAAGGTCGGCACTAAAGCCGGTAGCCGGCCGCGCAACACCAAAATCTTTGCCTATATCATCGTAACGGCCACCTTGTGCAATGGCTTCACCTTGGCCGGGGGCATAGGCTGCAAAAATGACACCGGTGTGATAATTATAACCTCGTAATTCAGATAGGTCGTAATGTAAATTCACATCGGCACTTTGTGCTTTAAATTGTTGGGCGATATCCTGTAAATTTTTAATTGCATCCAGTACCGAGCTATCGGCCTTTTTAAAGACTCTGGATGCTTGCTGAAAAACTTCTTCGCCACCGTTTAAATCGGGCAGACTGGATAACATCATCGCCATGTTTTTTTCTATTTTCCATTGTTGCATTAATTCTGCAAGCTCTGGTTTTGCTTTGCGTTGCAATACATCAAATAGTTGATTTTCCTGTGGTGCGGAAAGACCTGCCTGTTTTACCAGACTTCTGAAAATACCAGCATGCCCCAGATCAATATAAAATGATTCCATGCCGGTTAATTTTAATGTTTCAACCATTAAGCAAAGTATTTCAACGTCACTTTGAGCGGCTTGATGGCCATATAACTCGGCACCAATTTGCAAAGGACTGCGTGAAGCAGAAAAACCTTGTGGTCGAGTATGTAACACGGTACCTAAATAACATAAGCGCGTTGGAGTGTTTTGTTTTAGGTGATGCGCTTCGATACGCGCCACTTGTGGCGTCATGTCGGCACGAATACCCATCATTCGACCGGTTAACTGATCGGTGATTTTAAAGGTCTGTAAATCTAAATCATGGCCGGTACCACTAAGTAACGATTCTAAATACTCGACCAACGGTGGCATGACCAGATCATAGCCCCAGGCAGTGTACATATCGATTAAACGACGACGCAGGCCTTCAAGCTGGATAGCCTGTGCCGGCAGAACTTCTTCGATACCTTCGGGTAAAACCCATCGATTATTTAATGTCATATCACGTTACTTACAATGTTAATTTTTAATTAGATATAAAATCACGGTACCAAGAATCATACTAAACAAACCCCAAATCCTCACATGCTTGCTGTCCATTTGCAAAAATGTCGAGAGGGCTTTTTTATAACCATCCGGGCTAATGGTTGGCAATAAGCCTTCTATTACCAGCACAAGCGAAATTGCTACAAGAAAATCTTGCCACATAATGATTCTCAGTAAAAACTAATTATTTTTATAAGGGTACTGAAAATCGATGATTTTCAGCCCCTTATTGATGGTTTTCGTTCTATACTTATTTTGCTTTTTTGAAGTATTTAAAGAATTCAGAATCAGGTTGAATCACAAGCAAATCGTTGTCATTACCAAATGATTTCCGGTACGCATCCAGACTTCTGTAAAAAGAATAAAAATCTGGGTCTTTATTATACGCTTGTGCATAAGTTGCAGCGGCTATTGCGTCACCATCACCACGCGTTTTTTGTGCGGTTCGATAGGATTCAGCTAATAAAACCGTACGTTGTCTATCAGCATCGGCTTTAATACGCTCAGCAGCTTCTGCACCTTTAGAACGAAATTCCTTCGCTACCCGGGTACGTTCAGCAACCATTCGTCGATAAATAGATTCGCTGATGGATTGTTCATAGTCCATTCGTTTTACCCGAACGTCTACAATTTCAATACCAAAGTTTTTAACCCCGACATTACCGATTTCTTTAGTTTTATCCATTAGTGCCGCACGTTCACCAGAGATAACTTCCTTAACGGTACGACTACTCATTTCCGAGCGTAAGCCATCATTAACAATGGTGTAAATACGTGTTCGAGCCGTGTTAACACTGCCATTCATCGATTTGTAAAATTTTTCAACATCATTAATACGCCACTTAACAAAGAAATCTACCAGTACATTTTTCTTTTCTTTTGTTAAGTATCGAGCTGGACGAGCATCTAAAGTTAGAATTCGACTATCGTACTTACGCACGTTATTCATTAAAGGCACTTTAACATGCCAACCCGGTTTATAATCTGATTTAACAATTTCACCAAAACGAAATTTAATTGCCAGCTCAGTTTCATTAACAATAAACAATGAACCGGAAGCTATAAAAGTAGCAATACCAACAATGACCAATAATATAATTGTACGAGGACTCATTAGCGCACCTCCCTGTTACGTGAACGACTATCATAACGTGACGAATCTGGAGGAGAACTTGCACCATCATTTACATCGGTAACTGTATCAACCGTTTTTGTCGCACTTGAACGACGATTATTAATCATTTTATCAATGGGTAAGTACATTAAGCTATTACCTTGTTTGACATCAATTATTACTTTATTGGTTTTTTGATAAACCTCTTCCATTGTTTCCAGATACAAACGTTCTCTTGTTACTTTTGGCGCCCGCTTATATTCCTTTAATATCTTGATAAAACGTTGAGACTCACCGTCTGCTTTGGCTATGAGTTCATCACGATAAGCCAGAGCATCCTGTTCAATACGTGCACCTTTACCTCGTGCTCGTGGCAGGATGTCGTTTGAATACGCTTCGGCTTCGTTAATTTTTCGTTCTCTATCTTCACGTGCTTTAATGGCATCATCAAAGGCATGTTGAACCTGTTCTGGCGGTTGTGCATTTTGCATATTCACATTGGTAATCAAAATGCCTGCTTTATATCGATCCAGAATTTCCTGAATTAATTTTTCGGTTGCAGATGCAATTTCCAATCGACCATCTTTAATAACCGAATCCATGCTTGCTTTACCGACGTTTTCACGCATGGCGCTTTCAGTGGCTTGAATAACGGTTGTATCCGGGTCACGAACATTGAATAAGAAGTGACGCGCATCTTTAATTTTATATTGCACGGTAAATTCAACGTCCACAATGTTTTCATCTTTGGTTAACATTAACGCTTCGGTTGATTTTCGGCCTAAAATTATTTCACGCACATTGTCTGTATTAACAACATAAACATTTTGAATAAAACGTGGGTACCAATGCAAGCCAGGTTCAGAGCTGTGGTCATATTTACCCAGGGTTAGCACGACCCCTTCGGTACCTTCATCAACCACGTAAAATCCTGAGACACCCCAGATACCAACAATGATAATCGCAATAAAACTTGCACCTAATCCACCGCCGCCAGATTTCTTATTCGAACCGCCACTACCCCCGCCAAACAGCTTGGTGACTTTGTCCTGAAATTTCTTAAAAACTTCGTCTAAATCAGGTGGCCCCTGGTTATTATTACGATTACCCCAGGGATCTTTATTCCCTGAACCGCCCGGTTCATTCCAAGCCATATTGCGCTCCAATTCTAATGTTTTATGAGTGACTGCTTATAGTGGGGATTCTATGGTGGTTCTTCAATGGCTGCAAGCAATGCTTTGCTTTTAGCGAAGTTAGGTAAGTGATTTTTTAACCACGAAGGGCACGAATGGCACAAAGAATGATTAAAAATAGGCTGGCCCAAGCAGACAAATGATTAGCAAGCGGAGCTGAATCGAGCTTAATTTTTTCATAGTTAACCTGGGTTAGGGACAAGAAATTCTATACTGCTCAGTTACCAGACTGACTAAAAAATAGCCTGATTTTGGTGGGAATAACGTAATCTTTAGTTATCCCGAGCTCAGATTAGTTAGAATTAAATCTAATTTACATCTACAACTTTCGTCAGATTCGAATCCTTTAAAAACCGCTCAATCTGGTGTTTTTTACACAACATATACCAGTCGGCCAGCGGCATCTCGGCTTTTACGCACCAATTCCCCTGTTCGTCGTATTTTTCACTGTTTATGCGGCCATGTTCATGCAAAAGCGCGATTAGACGACCTTCTATTGAAGGGATACGCAATTCAACCTGTGCACTAGTGGGCTGCAAACGACTTTGGATGGCCTTCATTAAAAGCTCGATACCCTCTCCTGTTTTGGCTGAACACCAGACACGGTGGGGTATTTCATTGCCAGCTTCGTCTTCTCGCATATCGATACGGGCTTCGATATTGCCTAATCGATCCAATTTATTAAAAACCAGTAACTGCGGTACATCTTTGGCACCTATTTCTTCCAGCACCTGATTGACTTGGTCAATGGTGTCATCACGTTCTTCTGCTGTAATATCAACAACATGCAGTAATAATTCAGCATCATTGGTTTCCTGCAGGGTTGAGCGAAAAGCCGCCACCAGATCATGCGGCAAATGGCGAATAAAGCCAACGGTATCGGCCAGAACCATCACCTGAGTATTGGGTAAAGCAACCCGTCTTAAGGTGGGGTCGAGCGTGGCGAAAAGTTGGTCAGCCACATAGACATTGGCATCGGTGAGTCGATTAAACAGGGTGGATTTGCCGGCATTGGTATAGCCCACCAGCGAAACGGTTGGAATGTCCGCGCGTTTTCGGGAACGGCGGCCTTGGTCGCGTTGTTTTTGTACTTTGGTTAATTTTTTATTGAGCTGACGAATACGGTCACCAATCAGGCGTCGATCGGTTTCCAACTGGGTTTCACCCGGCCCTCTTAGGCCAATCCCACCTTTTTGCCGTTCCAGATGGGTCCAGCCTCGAACCAATCGGGTGGATAAATGTTTTAATTGCGCCAATTCAACCTGGAGATTACCTTCATGGGTGCGGGCGCGTTGCGCAAAAATATCGAGAATCAGGCCGGTTCTATCCAGCACACGGCATTCACAATGCGCTTCCAGATTTCGTTCCTGAACAGGGCTGAGTACATGATTAAACAAGACTAAATCAGCCTCATTATCGATTACCGCCTGCTTAATCTCATCGGCTTTTCCTGAGCCTACAAAAAAACGCGGATGCGGAGCATGCCGCGAGCCGCTAATCATTAAAAGTGGAACCGCTCCGGCAGAAGTCGCTAGCTCATGAAATTCACTTGAGGCCTCACGTTGTTGCTCGGATTGCAGTGATAAATGTACGAGGATGGCACGCTCTCCTCCCTCTGGACGTTCAAACAAACTAATAACTCCTTAAATCTCACCCATGAGATAAAATCAGACCTGTAAATATAAATAGGCACGCAAACACGGCGGCACGGCAAAAAAACAAATATTCGTCTTTTTGCCGTGCCGCTGTGGTTTAAATAGTGTAACTCAAAATAGTCAACAAGACTAAATCGTAGAATCAGAAACTAACTATTGCCCTTTGATGGTGCACTGCCATTACTGCCATTGCTACCATTTTCATCAGCCATAGGTAATTTGACGCTTCGAGAAGGCACAACCGTTGAAATAGCATGTTTATAAACCATTTGGCTGACCGTATTTTTCAACAAAACCACGAAATTATCAAATGACTCAATTTGTCCCTGCAATTTAATTCCATTTACCAGAAAGATCGAAACAGGAATGCGATCTTTACGAAGTGCATTTAAGAAAGGATCTTGTAAAGATTGACCTTTGCTCATCGTTAACTCTCCTTATTGTTATTCTTATTTTGCATCCGATTAGCAAGCTAAGATAATGTGTAAAAAAACTCTCAGACCAGAAAAAACCTTGAAAATTAATACAGGCTTGAACACCAAACTTGGGACCCTGACTGAGCAACTCTGCTAATATATTAGCACAAGCAATAAAAATTGATATATAGCGTGTTTTAAATATGACTATTCGTAATTGATTTCAAGGCTAAGTCATAAATATTTTTCGCATTCGTTTCTAACTGCTGACTATCTAACCAGACGGCGTCCTCTTCTTTGCGTAACCAGGTGAGTTGCCGCTTTGCAAGTTGCCGGGTAACCACAATGCCCCGCTCGACCATACTTTGATAATCTCGTTGCTGATCCAGGTATTCCCACACCTGCCGGTAACCAACGGCACGCATTGATGGCATATTTATATTTAAATCCACACGGCTGTAGAGGCTTTTCACTTCTTCAATAAAACCGGACTCCAACATTTTATGAAAACGCTTTTCTATACGTTGATGTAAAACGGCGCGATCCTTTGGGTTCACAATCAACTTCGTTACATTGTACGGCAAGCTGTTTTCAGTTTTGTGTCTTTTTTGCAAAAGCGACAGTGGCTCACCCGATATTTCATACACTTCAAGTGCGCGTTGAATACGCTGCGGATCATTCGGGTGAATTCTTGCAGCGGCATCGGGGTCAACTACTTTTAGTCTGTCATGCATTGCATTCCAGCCGATACTCGCAGCTTCTATTTCCAATTTTTCGCGCACTGCCCCATCGGCTGCAGGCAAGATAGATAGCCCACTCAGCAAAGCACGGTAATACAGCATAGTACCGCCAACAAGCAAAGGTATTTTTCCTTTTGCAGATATTTCTGCCATCGCCTGCAATGCATCACGGCGAAACTCTGCAACCGAATATGACTGAGCAGGATCAAGAAAATCGATTAAGCGATGTGGAGCGACTGACAAGGTTTGTTCATCGGGCTTAGCAGAACCAATATTCATATCTTTATAAATAAGCACTGAATCAACACTAATAATTTCAACCGGCATGTTTTTCACCAGATGCACGGCCACATCTGTTTTGCCTGATGCCGTTGGCCCCATTAAACAAATAGCTGGCGGTAGATTATTATTTGTAGTTGAAGACACAGGATTGATTTATTTTTAATTGGCTAGTAAATCTTTTGAAACATTCGTTTGAAAAAGTTTATTTATTTCGCTGACACTCATTATCCGCCAAAATTTATTCTTATAGAGTGAGTTTTCAGATAAAAACAAAAAAGTATTTTCCGCTTCACGTAAGTATTGATTCCATTGCTCTATCGACTTTAAATTTGTGTCTGCCGCTAATTCAGAAAAACGACTTAACAGGCAAATGAGTTCTTCAGCGGTTATTGTTTTTTCCATTTGTAAACTTATTAGAAATTGTTTTAACAGTGATTCATGATCACAATTTTTCAAAAAATCCGGAACGGCACGAAGCAAGATGGTATTGTTATTTTGTAAACTCAAATCAAAACCCAACGAGCTTATTGTATCAGCATAAATTTCAACTCCATCACACAAGGATATATCGAGCTCAATACTTTGGGGGAAAACAAAGGGTTTAATCACAAATGTTTGCTGCTTAAATTGAGCTAACCATTTTTGCTCAACCAGATACTGCTCAACCCTCAAAAGATGTATAAGCACCATCCCCGACTCGGACTGACTTATTAAATAATAAGGTTTACAAAAACCAACCGCTTCGCCGAAGACCTTTACCGATTTCTTTGATTGACCATTCACCACGGGGTGAACAGCAGGATGCATAGTCGAGTATAAAACACCTGCTTCGCGCAAACGCGGTCTTTCGGGATAAAATTTATGGGTTGATTCAACAACAGAACTGTCAGGCAATTCAGTAGTAAAATCATCCGAACTTATTTTATGTAATGAATTTTCAATAACATGATTAACAAAATCATGTACTAAACGTGTTTGTCGAAATCGAACTTCATGTTTCGTGGGGTGCACATTAACATCGACTTGCTGCGGATCAATCTGTAAATTTAAAACATAGGCTGGGAAACGCCCCGGAGGCAACATTACTTGATACACCTGACGCAAAGCATGACTAATGACTTTATCTTTAACCATACGACCGTTGACATAAAAATATTGCATATCGGTTTGGCCGCGCGAATAATTCTTATTGCTTAACCAACCCGTCATCGTTAATTGTGATGCCTGATAGGAAACCTGCAAGGCATGATGGGTAAATTTTTTATCGAGTAATTTCTCAAGACGTTTTATTTTTAAATCGTCTGTTGTTGCCGACAACAAGCGATGTACAACACGCTGATTATGTTTTAAAATAATTTCTATATCAAAGCGACTTAATGCAATTCGTTTTACAACATCTTCAATATGACGAAACTCGGTTCGTTCACTACGTAAAAACTTACGCCGAGCCATTGTGTTATAAAAAATATCCCGCACAAAAATACTGGTACCAACAGGATGAGATGCAGGAATTAAATTATCTGTATTTGCAGTTGAATCTGGTGCATCATTGCCTTGCCAGGTCCATGCCATATTTTCACTTGCTATTGCTGAGGTTATTTCAAAACGACTGATTGAAACAATACTGGCAAGCGCCTCGCCTCTGAAGCCCATACTTTGAATAGCACACAGGTCATCGAAGTTAGAAATTTTACTGGTACAATGTGCCTGTACCGCTAATGGAATTTCCTGTTTCGGGATGCCACAACCATTATCTCGAATACTGATAAGTTCAAGACCACCTTTAACAATTTCAATTTCTATACGACTGGCTCCGGCATCCAGACTATTTTCGATTAGTTCTTTTACAATAGAAGCCGGGCGCTCAACCACTTCACCGGCAGCAATCTGGTTGGCTAGTTGAACAGAAAGCTGGCGGATGGGTAGGCGATTAAGTTCAGCGGTATTCATAAGCCGTAGCTTATCATATTATTTTTTTTAACCACAATGAACACGAAGAACACGACGAAAAAAACATCAAAAATTCTTTTATCGCAAACAATAAAAAGCAATTTTATTTAAAGAATAACACTGCTGTCCCGTTAACTTTGAAACAGAAGATAAAAAGTAGGGCATGGATTGGTAGGGCTGACTAACGGACCGTCTGCCGCAAGGACGCGGCAGTCGAGCAGCCAGGGATGGCAAATAGCGAGTCCATTA
>VAPL010728527.1_pt1 | contig 34114 bp, 38 predicted proteins | sample 3395061 | NCBI WGS metagenome assembly VAPL01 (sample SAMN08290444, study PRJNA428436) | hydrothermal vent metagenome | isolation source: Deep-sea hydrothermal vent chimney 2 | place: Pacific Ocean: Juan De Fuca Ridge | depth 2182 m m | reverse complement strand
GCTAAAGCTTCTTTAAATTGTGCGATATATTCTGGTATCGCATTCAGCAGCGTAAAGTCCTCTACTTGTACTGCTTCAAATTTAGCTTCGGCCATGTGCTTTAGTCCGATGTGGTAGCAAGGTCTGTCCAGCCGCTACCACAAGTAGCTGGGTGGCGTTGGTAGAAGTTTGTCGTGCCACAACGCTGATAACGTGTCGGGTCTCGGTAATAGTTGTTTCGCTTTATTGTCCCTCGACAAACAGCAAGACTGCTACTCTGCTCACGCTCATAATCGCTTTCAGTCAACTCGTATCGATTTCTTTTTCTGATATCTTCTAAAAATACCTGAGGCTTACCCACTTGTACAGCCCAAGCAAATAGGTCTCTACGGATAGACCAATCGGCCTTTAATCTTATTTCTTGCTGCGTGTGTGGTAAAACAACCATGGCATCTAGTGTTGCTTCATTGGGGTATTCCTTACCAAGCTTAAATACTATTACTGCACCATCAGCTAAGGTTAACGTTGCTGAGGATGCAAGTCCGCGATAAAAGAACGATTCATTCTCTGGGATTTGCTTGAGATGTGAGGTTTTAAGTAAATCGACGAGTTGTTCTATCAATGCATTATCTTGGGTGATAAAGCTACAATTAGGCATAGGCCAAGCCACAACACGGGCAGAGGTGGCTGTGCTTAAGCTGGTATATAGCTGGCCAAAATCAACCGACTGCGGTGCCGACTGCGCGATGGGCGCAACCAACAACAAGGCTATAAATAATGTTTTAATCCATTGTTTCATTTGAGGTTTTTATTAGAAACTTTTTCTCATCATGTATGCATCAGACTATATTGTGAGGATGTTGTTTTGTCAATAAGTAGTATATTTAAATTTGCAGTGTTGTTAGGATAAGCTTAAGATACTTTTGCTAGCGACTAACCACAGGAGCGAAGAATGAACGAAATTATTCAATTAATTGCTAGAATCATGCTAGCACTTATTTTTATTTTGGCAGGTGTGAGCAAAATAATGGATCCAGCAGGGACCATGGATTATATGCAAGTAATGGGTGTGCCTAGCATCTTATTTTGGCCAACTGTCGCACTTGAGCTTCTCGGTGGTATTGCCATCGCCATCGGCTATAAAACACGCTTGGCCGCTACTAGCTTGGCCATATTTTCTATTGCTGCAGCTATATTGTTTCACAGCAATATTGAAGACAAAATGCAAATGATTTTATTCCTAAAAAATATTGCCATGGCAGGTGGTTTATTATTGCTCGCGACAGGAAAAGTCACTGCTTATAGCATTGATAGAAAGAAGCTGAATTCTAACTTCTTTGCAACAAGGCAATAGATTCAACATGCATGGTGTGAGGAAACATATTAATCACACCAGCGGCGCTTAATTCATACCCTTTTTCATTCACTAAAACATCTACATCGCGCGCTAGCGTTGCGGGGTTGCATGACACATACACAATACGCTCAGGCCCGTTATTTTCATCTATTGCTTTCACTAGCTCGTATGCGCCATCACGTGGCGGGTCTATCAGCCATTTATCAAAACGGCCTAAGCCTGTCAGCGATTCCGCTGTCATTTTAAATAAATCAGAAACATCAAACTGCGTACCAGCCAAATCATTTAAGGTCGCACTTTCTACTGCACGGGCAACCAAGTTACTCAAGCCTTCATAGCCAATCACCTCTGCGCCACTACGGGCTATCGGCAAGGTAAAGTTACCAATACCACAAAAGAAATCTGCAATCCGCTCCCCTTTTTTTGGTTGAAGCAATTGTATTGCACGACGCACCATAACTTGGTTAATTAACGGATTAACTTGGGTGAACTCATTGGGTTTAAATGGATACACCAACCCAAACTCATCAAGTGAGTATTGTAATGATGCAGCATCCACAGGGTAAAACGGCTTAACCGTATCTGGGCCTTTGGTTTGCGTCCATATATTCACAGCATATTGATCTGCAAAAGTTCTTAATAGCGCTTCATCATCTGACGTTAACGCATCCATAATCCTAAAAATTAATACGATATTCTTATTAGCATGTTCTTCTACTCGGTCAGGCTCAACCTGTTGGTTTGGTTCGGCTTGTTGACTTATTTCTCCTACCGCCAATTCAATCTGCGGTATTTTTTCACGCAAGCTTAATTGCGTAATCATGTCTTGCAAAGGCACTATCAATGCAGAAACTTCTGGCGTCAGCACTTCGCAGCTATTCATATCGGCAACAAAACGCGTACCTTTTTCATTAAAACCAACTAATACTCGCCCTTTTTTTGTCACATATTTAACACTCAACCTTGCTTTATGACGATAACCCCAAGCAGGGCCATACATGGGCGGCAATACATTAATAGGGTTAGTCTTGCCAATGTGTTTAAGGTTGTTTTCTAAGGTGCGCTGTTTGGCTGCTACTTGGCCAGAAAAAGATAAATGCTGTAACTTACAACCGCCACACAAACCAAAATGTTTGCACTGTGGTGTCACCCGTAAATTAGATTGTTTAATCACCTCAGCCACTTTTGCAAAGGCGTAATCATTTTTACTACGGGTAATTTGGTAGGTCACTTTTTCTGTGGGCAAAGCACCATCAATAAAAATAGCTTTGCCATCCACATGCGTTACGCCGCGACCTTCTTGGTCTAGCGATTCAATTACTACAGGGGGTGATATTTCAGCAATTGCCTCTGATTTATTTCGATTTCTTCTACGACGTGCCACAAACAAACCTCAAAATGAATAAGGCGCTATTCTAATGGATTACTGGGTTTTTGACTTAATTTAAACTAATCCCAAGCTGCAAGAAATGCTTTCCAATGCTCGCCCGAGTATCCATGCAAAGTCTCACGCACTAATGCAATCTCTTTCTCGTAGGCTGCTGACGTTAATTGCCCGCGCATCAGTTGAAAACGTAAATACACCAAATGCGTATTACCCACATCCGTTTCACAATAATCACGAATCTCTGACAGCTTGCCCGCTTTGTACGCATCCCACACCTTACTACCATCCATCCCTAACTTACCCGGAAAGCCACATAACTTAGCCAAATCATCTAATGGTGCATTAGCACGTCCGTTATACATTGCCATCACATCCATTAAATCTAAATGACGCTGATGATAACGGCTAATATAGTTACTCCATTTAAACTCTTTATCGTCATCACCCATCTCCCAATAGCGGCTAGCATTAATACGGTGAATCAAGCCACGGTAATGCAACACGGGCAAATCAAAGCCACTACCATTCCAAGAGATAATTTGCGGCGTATATTTATCAATGCCATCATAAAAACGCTGAATAATTTCCGCTTCACTGGCCTCTTCATCACCCAACGTCCAAACCTTAAAGTTGTCACCTTGGCGTAGCGCGCAAGAAATCGCGCAAATACGATGCAAATGTAATGGTAGAAAGTCTGTGCCATTTTTTTGACGACGTTGGTGCAAAGCAATGTTAACCACATCTTCATCAGTAGCATCAGCGGGCACATCTAATAGAGCACGTAACCCATGCGCATCAGGGATGGTTTCAATATCAAAAACAAGGGTAGGAATCATAACAACGATATTACACTAAAATAGTACGGGTGGCTTTGCGCTAGACATCGTCTAAAGCAAACATATACTCACAGAGGTTGAAGTCTAATTCACAAACAGTAAAGTAGACATGCTTGATAAATAACGACACCTCACGTAAAGTGGTTGTAAATGAATGATAAATAAAGGGTTTATCTAATGTCTAATTTACATTTATATAGTACATTATCAAACAAAGTGTCTGATAAACCCCGTTATTCGTTCGCTTCGCGAACGAATAACGTAGCGCCACCTTAAAAGGAGAGTAAATTACCGTGGTTATAGACTGGAACGTAGTAGCAATAATAGCTTCTCCTATTATCGCCTTATTTATCGGTGCCGCCCTGAATCGTTTCCTTGAAAATAGGCCAAAAGTTGTTAGTTACCTAGGTCACGTATCTGGTATTTACTTAAGTGAAGCAAACCCACCAACTCAGGTAAACACACACTCAGTTGTTCTGCGTAATGCAGGCCGTAAAACAGAAACAAATATCCGCCTAGGTCACAATGTACTACCTGACTTTCAGGTATTTCCAGATATTGAACATGAAGTCAAAGAACTTCCTGGCGGCCAAAAAGAAATTGTAATCCCAAAATTGATACCAGAAAAACAAATCACAATAACATATTTGTATTTTCCACCTTTAACATGGGGAAAGGTTAACACTCATTTAGAGTCTGACACAGGGGCAATAAAAGTATTAAACGTCTTACCAACTATTCAACTACCTAAGTGGCTAATTCGTGTATTGTGGATACTAATTAGCTATGGTGTTATCGGTTTGCTTTATACAATTTATGAAGCATACAAATGGTTAAATTAAAAGCGTGTAACGAGTCATTCAACTCGGCCGTAAGTAATCAATAAAAAATCAATAGAGTCAGACTCCATTGATTACCACTACTTCTTCGCCCAGCCGCCAGCATTTTGATAATACCAACCACCTTTTGCTTTATCGATCCAGCGTCCAGCAAATGAGTCTCTTATGCCACCTTCCCACTCAGGGTGGCCATTAGCCGTCGCTATTTCTTTATATAACTTGCTGCGGTCAGCATTTTCTGCTGCCACCAGCCCATTAATACCTTGTCGATCTTTTAGTGGCACGGCTTTAGCATTACGCACCGCGATTAAACCGTTCTTGGTTAAGCCTATTGCGCCACTATTGTAATGTGTAGCTAACTGACCATGCCTATTTTGCATGCTGTTTTTAAGTGCATTAATAGCAGGCGTGTTAATTTCTAAATTAGGCGCAGCGCTTGCCCAATTAACAGCTAATAGCCCAGCCAACACCAACATAAAACTCACGATTGTTTTTTTCATCATACTGTCCTTTTGTTTAGCCTTTTATTTTGCTTCTTCTTTCGTTTCTATTATGTCTTCTGCGGCAGACGATGGCGCATCAGCCTCTTTTTTATCATTTTTTAACTGCCACACTTCATCAATAATTTCATCTGCAACTTCTTGCGCTGCCGCCGCAGGGAAATAGATATTGATAGTGACACATGCTGAGAGCATGCCAATTAATATAAATAACCCAATACCTTGTTTCATCATCATTCCTCTTAATACGTTATCGCTACTGAACAATCACTTTTGAATTGCTATCTGTAATACGTTTAATTCTACTTAATAAATCTGCCAAACTCACTTTTTTTGTATATCCATTCACTGTTACAGAAGGGATACCTCTACCCTTAACGATAATATACCCTGTTGCGGTTGACTCAACACCGCCCATTTCGCAAATATCGCCACGTAATTGGCAGCTTAATCCAATTTTTTCGTAATTAAATTCTTCAAAAAAACGTAAAAAACTACGTTGCAATGCTGCTGCTGCACCTTGACCACCTAATGCAGCTATATTCTCTACCGCACGCTGTGATATTTTCTTTAATTGTTTATCATTACTGGTTTTAAGTGACGCATCAAAATACACTGGCTTCCAATTTTCCAGCACCATGTTTTTTACATCACCATCCAATTTACCTTCAATCGCACCAAAACTAAATGTGCGTGTTAAATCACCTAAATCTAGCTTGCGCATGGATAAATCCGCATAAAAGCGTGGCACCACACCTAATGGGTCGTCAATGCGTAAATTGTTCATACCGATTGTGCCGCTAAAGGCATTAAATTTCATAGCGCCATCCATATTCAATTGCTTATTGGCATACGTAATTAATGGAATCTCGCCAGAAATATCGCCTTCCATTTGCGGCCAACCTAATGCTGCACTAAATTCGTTAAGCGCAACAGGTGTTAAATCCATGCGTAAATGCCAAAACCAATTTTCACCTAACCAAGCGGCAGATACATCTTTAAAGTTAAGTGCACCATCTAACAGCGGTAGCGTCAGTAATTTTGAAGTCAGCGCATAACGGTTAAGTTCCGCTTCTAGTTTGGCCTCGCCCAAGGGTAAATTAAGCAAGTAACCATTGTGATAGGCTAACGTAATGTGCCTAACTTCATCATAATCCCACGGGATATGCGCATTCATGTGGCTAAAAGCAAATTTGCCATTATTGTCTTCAATATTGGCATCGATTAAATTTAGCTCAAAACTGGTAGGCTGCAAATCTTTAACTTCAAATTGCCAACTAGCCTTACCCGATACCGTTAAGTTACCAAAGGCTGATTTTTCTAAGTTTGGCTTGAGAAAAACATCATAAAGCCCTTTAAAATCAACATCTTGAGCATTAACTTTTATATCGTTAAACTTGTTGGTTTCCGTGTTAAATTGTGCGCTAGCGTTCATTTTGCCTACCGCATTCACCAGCAAGCTGGCTTGGTTAATACTGACAATAGACTGTGCAAATGTGCCATCGACTTCAAAGGTATTACCGCCCTCGCCAAAATAAAAAGGCTGCCAATACACCTCGCCCTTTGTCCAGCTAATTTTGCCACCCCAATGCCATACTTGGTTTTTCTTTTTAGCCGCCAATTGAACATCCCCAATTAAACTTTCGCCTGCGTGCAAACCCACTTCGTCACTAAAATCCATACCATTCAGCAAAATATCTAAAGTGAAGTTATTAGGACGACTTTCAACATGTGCTGAAAAAGGCGTGGTAATTGGTGTGGAAACTAGTTTGCCATCAAAACAATCAATATAGCCAATCTGGTCACTAATAAACGAGCCGCACTCAAGCGTAAATGGCGTGTAAACCTGCGTGTCTTTTGCTTTTAGCCTTGCGCTTAAATTGAGTTTAGGCTGTTTACCTTTTAAATCGACTTTAAATTTTGCATCTTTAAGTTGGCCGGCAGGCGCATCAATCGTATCGACACTAATTTGAATACTAGAAACCGCATAGACAGGCTGACTTAAAAAGAAAACACTAACCGTTAGCATTGCCGAACAAATATTTAACAATAACTTTTTTGTTCCGCAACAGCGCATCATCAAAAGCTTACATATTTCTAGGCGGGGAAAACGCCTGTAGAAAGGTAGCGATCACCACGATCGCACACAATGCTCACGATCACTGCGTTTTCTAATTGTTTAGACAACTGCAATACCGCATGTAGTGCACCCCCGCTTGATATGCCCGCAAAAATGCCTTCTTGCGTAGCAAGCTTGCGTGTCATATTTTCTGCATCTTTTTGGTTCACATACAGCAGTTCATCGACCCGTTTAGCATCATAAATAGTGGGCAAATATTCTTCTGGCCACTTACGTATACCCGGTATCTGCGCACCATCTTCTGGCTGTATACCAATAATCTTAATATCAGGGTTTTTCTCTTTTAAATAACGTGATACACCCATAATGGTACCTGTTGTCCCCATGCTAGAAACAAAATGTGTTATTTTGCCTTGTGTGTCGCGCCAAATTTCAGGGCCTGTGCCTTCATAATGCGCTTGCGGGTTATCCATATTGCCAAACTGGTCTAGCACCACGCCTTCACCCTCTGCTTGCATTTTCTGCGCCACATCGCGTGCTAATTCCATACTGCCATCTTTGGGTGTTAATACCAGCTCTGCGCCATAGGCCTTCATGCTTTGACGACGTTCGATACTTTGGTTCTCAGGCATCACCAATATAATCTTATAACCACGCATCGCAGCCACCATGGCCAATGCAATACCCGTGTTGCCACTGGTTGCTTCAATCAACGTATCACCAGGCTTAATATCTCCACGTAATTCTGCGCGTGTAATCATGCTATATGCAGGCCTATCCTTTACTGATCCCGCGGGGTTGTTGCCCTCTAGCTTCAATAAAATAGTATTGCTGGTTTTACCGGGCAACCGCTGCAACGCCACCAACGGTGTATTGCCAACAAAATCATTCATTGTTTTATATGTCATAGCATTTGATTATATAATCAAATCATGGTGTATGCCGTTAAAATACACTTCTAGTTTTTATGTTAAAGAAATAAAGAACTTGCAAAAATATATCTATAAAATAATATTCTCGTGCATCATTATGTTTGGGCTATATCAAATAGCCCCTGCTGCTGGGTATAGCTTTCTACAACACTCAATCAAAACAAATAATGCATACTATGTTGATTTTCTTTTAAAACTGGGCGTTCCTGCAAACCCAAATGACGATGTAAAAAAGTTTTATTTTGAAGCTTCACTTCAAGACTCACTTCTACACAATGCCGTTACCAACGGTAATTTAGACATCATAAAATTACTGATTAATAATGGTGCTGATGTAAATGCATGTTGTTGTTCTTGCACTGCTCCGTTACATCTAGCTATTCTTAGTAAAAATGAACCCATCACAAAACTACTGCTTGAATCAGGAGCTAGCACAGACCTGCACTATGATTTAACATTGACGCCATTGCAATTAGCCAATAAATTTTCAACACCCAAAATAGCAATGCTAGTTAGTTATTATGCGATTCAAAATAAAGAAATTAGTATAGAGGAACCCCAGTAATAGCATTGCCACAAAATGCGTGACAGAAAGTATACTATTACATGGAAAAATATAACCAAGCACAATTTTAAAGTGTTATTTAAATTTAACGTGAGATAAACACATGGGCATTTCCGCAGTTATTTTAGGTACGATAATTTATGCTTCAATAAAAGTAGCAGGTTATTCGTTTTTTGCTAAATACCTTAACGCTTTATTTAACAAACAACAAAATATCTGGAAAGTCGGTTTAACCCGTACCGTACTGGGCGTGGCTTTAGGTTTAGCTCACAATGCTTTGTTCTTTACTTTTTTTGATATATCAATGGGGCGCTCACCAATAGGTGGTGATGGAACACCTCTCTATTTTTTATTTCTAGTTTTACTTAGGATTATTGAGTGGGGACTAATCATTTATTGGTTTTATGATAAGCCATTTAAAAACAAAACAAAGACTTTCAAAGCAATCACACTTGGCATTCTGTGTTCTTTCATTTTAGATATTCCTATGTTGATGGGCCTGTTTGTTGTTATTGCCTCAATTTGCTAACGCTTAACAAGCCGTAACACAGGTTTATTCCAGCACGTAACTTTTATTTTTCATAGCATCTGAATCTAACCATTGAATAATATATTTATATATAATTGAAAAAATTGGTTTATATATTGGTAGGTTAAGTCTGTTTTTAGCAATGCTTGCTTTTTACCCAAGCATTGCACCATTACCCCAGCGCTTTTAATCTCTATGTTCTCGTTTTTTGGTGCAGTTGTTGGTGCACTATTTGGGGAGATAAGACTAGCAATATTAACAACTTATGTTGTCATTGCGACTTTTCTTGCTAGCCCAGTTTTCAAATGGATAGAAACCTATATAAATTTAGGAGCGCTTGTTGTTGTATTAATTATATTAGGCATCATTATTGCCATTGGATTAAACGCACACTACAAAGCCTCTAAGAAAAATTAACCCTCATGCATAAACAGAACTAAATGTGGAGCGAATAATAAAATGAATTTTCTTGAACTATTGATTTCTGGTATGAGTGCAAAGCACTTAGAAAAACCTTTTGTTTTTATTACCATGGTAATCAGCTACCTATTTTTTATGGTGGTTTTTATCGTACTAATGATAGATGCTTATAAAAACCATTCCCCAGCTAAATTTTTCTTAGCCATGTTTGTATTCTTGTTATCAGGGCTATGCATCCACCTGATAAAAAAATGCTTTAAACGCTAAAAATAAAATAATTAGAACTAAACCTTATTGATTGTTCGTTTCTGTATCTTATGCACATATTGACATTCAAGACGGTCAGTCGCATGATTCTACTATGGGTAAAACTACAAAAGAAATAAAGCGTAAAAAGTTACTAGCGCAAGGTGTCTTAATGTTAACGAATCAAGGCTACCATGGTACAGGTCTGCAAGATATGCTTGATAAGGTAAAGGTTCCAAAAGGGTCATTTTATGCTTATTTTGGTAGTAAAGAAGCTTTTTGTGTAGAAGTCATTCAACATTATATCGAACCCGTTATTCAACAATTAAAGGGGAATTTACAAGACCCAACTCTTAATGGCCTTACTGCCATTAACAAGCATCTAGACTCACTAGTATCCATGTATAAAACCAAACAATTTATGGGTGGTTGTTTACTTGGAAATTTAATAGGAGAGTTAGGTAATAGCAATGATGGTATTAGAATGGCCTTACAAGACGCTATGCAACGCTACCAACGTTTATTTTCACAAGCGCTCGCTACTGCACAACAGGACGGACTGGTTCGTGATGATATACCCCCAGAGAAAATGGCAAGTTTATTAGTAAATTCTTGGCAGGGCGCTTTATTAAGGATGCAGATAGAACAATCAGTTGAGCCGTTAGAATCATGTAAAGATAATTTATTAAATAATTATTACATTAATTAATAATTTTTTTGAACTACATTAAAAACGACCGGTCGTATATATTGCTAGAAGCGCTAGTAAACGGCAAATCGAAGCAACTAACCATTTATCAATTTAGGAAAACAAAATGCAAAATACATCATTAACCAAAGTAATATCTATGGTACTTCTAACTATGCTATTTAGTATTAGCACAATCGTTATGGCGAAAGGAGGACAACATAAAGGGACTACCAAGGTGGGGATTATTAATGCAAACAAAGCATTTATGGCTGCTTTTAGCCGGGGTGACGCTGCTGCAGTAGCAGATTTATATACTAAAGATGCATCTTTAATGCCAACAAATAGCGACTTTGTAAACGGCAAAGAGGCGATAGCCATGGTATGGCAATCAGTGTTTAATGCAGGCATTAAGCAAGCCAAACTAGAAACTTTAGAGGTTGAAGGCGTAGGCAATACACTATATGAAGTAGGCAAATACACGCTAACAGTTGAAAACGGAGATATAGCCGACTCAGGTAAATATCTAGTAATATGGAAAAAAGAAGGTGACAAATGGAAATTACATCGCGATATTTTCAATTCAAGTTTGCCTGCTACAACAAAGTAGAAAACAAAAAATGACAGAATAGGGACTACACCCCCCTATTTTATTTCCAATTTAACCCATGTTTGTATTTTCATCACTAAAAACAAAATAAATTGTTAGCAAAGCTGGTATGAGTCATAAAAATTCGCATAAAATCTGGCCGATTTTATATACTCATATTTAATCTCTAAATTTTATTTTTCAACTTTAAGAACGGTTTCTCGACTAATCGCCAGCTCAAAAACCCAAGTGGGGTGACGATAATCGCACTAAGGATAGCTAATACCCATGGGTTAATATCTGAGTAACTTCTTATAAGCAAGGCTTGCACAGGCCATGCATAGATATAGACCCCATATGAGATATCATTCTTTACATTGATGTTTTGAATCACATTATTTTTAAAGGCAAATGCAAAATAAAACATAAGGTAACCACCAAATACAATTAAGGCACTTTCAGCGACCACCTGAAACCTAATTGTTAATAACAGTAACAATAGGCTGGTAAAGACTAACTTCATATCCCAAACAACTTTATCTCTAAATTGATAAAAAGCCATACCCACAAGAAACGCAAAACCCAACCTTAACACCTGGGATAAAAGCACTGAAAAAGGGACGGTAGTCTGATAATCATAACCCGTATAAGCAATTGTAACCTTCGCTAAGAGAAACAAAATTATTAAAGAGATTACACTTCTTTTATTTAGCGCGAATAAAGCAAGTAATGGAATGAACAGATAACATAAAAACTCATAGCGAATTGTCCATAAAGCTCCATTCAAGGTCTGACTATTTTCTAAAATAAGGTGTCCATCGACAAAAGGCTCCGATAAAAAAATCATTTTGATTGAATTTTTTAACCAATCAAAAATAGTTAAATTTAATATTTCTTGTATGCCACCCGTCAATGGAACCAAAACAAGTAATGTAAGTAACCACACGACAATAAATGCCGGATATATACGGAGAACTCTTTTATACAAATAGTTTAAGAAGCTTTTAGAATGCTCAAAACTTTGACATATTAAATAGCCACTAATTAAGAAAAATCCATCTACAGCTAAATCACCAAATGATATTGTGCCTGTGGCCAAATATAAAATCTCTCGATTTACGTTGCCATCTAGCATTTCTGGCGAGCGCCCAAAAATCACTAAATAAGCGAATAAAAGGCGTAAAAACCCAAAATTATTTAATCTATTTCTTGCTTGGTTTTCTATTTCCATCTGCATCATTCTCAATAAATCAATTAACAACCAAAGCATCAGAGCGTTTGTTATCAATAACATCCACTCTTCTTGCATCTAATTTAGACAGAAGCAAAATTCACGCCATATAGCAAAGTAATACTGTTGCTTTTGATTATGATGCGGGCGATGAGGTGCTGCATGATATAACTAATTACCTTCAAAAGCATAGGTGAGGGTTGCGTTCCATCATTACGAATTGGTGATAATTGGTTCGTTTAGTTTGTTCAACATCTCAACATTTATTATATTTTTTCATCACATAGGAAAGGTTAAAGTTAATTTACCCAATAAAAACAATTTCTTATAAAATTTTACTACTGGCACAAAACCTGCATATTCACTATTACGAACATAACGTTACGGAGAAACAATATGCAGGCAAACCAATATGATGTGTATGCGCAATTTTTACTCGCATGCAAAGAGGTGATGGGCACGCTAGATTTAGAAAAACTGGCTAATGACGAAACATACAAAGCAGAGTGCTTTAATCGCGTTTCATTAGATGCTAACGACAAGCTTTTTGCAATTGCTGATTTGGTGAATCGCGAACTGGAAAAAGAACACTAAGCTAATAGCGCTGAAATCAATGGGGTGAAATCCAGCGATACGTGATAAGCGTAACATGGGGCAACATTAAATCAGGAGAAATTAAATATCAAGCTGGCTGATCCCTTGATTTCGCTTTCTCTACCAATTTCCAGCTCAGAAACCCTAGCAGTAATCGCATCAATAGCCATCAAAGCGTCAGAGCATGTGCAAGCAATAACACCGGGTCCTGCAGTCGTGTTTGGTTCAGCCTTTCATTATGTATAGCTGCATTCTCTTCAATTCTGGCTAATATAATTTCTTTTTGTCTAGGGCTAAACTCTGCATCTGCTACAACTAATTCTTCTCGGTCACTGTTCAACCCCTGCTTCTCGTTAATTTCATTTAATCTATCTTTTGTTTTTTGCTGTTCCTGTAGCTCTTTCTCATGGATCAGCTTGTCCGATTCTAGATTAGTAATTCTTTGTAGAAAAGTTCTTTCTTCGTCACGTAGCTCTGCTGGTAAATTCTTAGCATCACTATCCTGTTTTCTCGCACCTATCTCTGCTTGCTCCGCTTCACCCTCACGAATCCTCGTCCCAGTTATAGCATCTGCCACCCCTAACTCCCACCTTGCCACATTAGCTTACAGCATACCACAATTGTTAAAAACAAAAATCTTGAAATTTATACTTTAAGTGACAATAATGGCTAATTTACTCGACAGAACTTAGCTGTTCATTAAGCTAGTGAATCCTCAGCATCTTGATTCTTATTTTTTAAAAAAACAATTAAATCCTCAATTTGTTCAAAATATCAACGTATATCATATTTTCTCATCACACTAAACATTTCCAAAAAATTAGCCTATATAAACAATTGCTTACAGCTTCTCACAAACGGCATAAAACCTGCATGTTGATAGCCATCTCAGATATCTAGGAAAATAAAAATGCAAGCTAGCCAATAATTAAGCAATATAAGGTCGACTTTTTTAACTGTGCAAAGCTAAGTCCAGACAACATGTTGCTAGAGATGGCTGACTTGATTAAACGTGAGCTAAGCAGCAAACATTAAACACAAGCGTTTTAAAGCACTTAGTTTTTAGGCGTTTTGATATCATCTGTTAGATGCGGCGCTAATAGTTGCAACATTTGTGCAAACACTTTAGGGTTAGCAGCAACAATATTGCCTGTTGTTATCCAGCTTTCGTTGCCTTCAAAATCGCCTACAATTCCGCCTGCTTCTTGCACCAGCAAACCGCCGGCAGCAATATCCCATGTTGATAAATTAAGCTCAAAGAAACCATCTGACCAACCTGCCGCCACATAAGCTAAATCTAGTGCGGCGGAGCCAGGGCGACGAATACCTATGGTGTTTTTTATCATGTCTTTTAGCATAGCCATGTAAATATCTAAATAGGTAAAATCACGAAATGGGAAGCCCGTAGAGATAAGTGACGCTTGTAACTTTGGGCGACTACCGACTCTGATTCTTTTATCATTTAAAAACGCACCGCGGCCTTTGGTGGCTGTAAATAAATCATTCGCCACTGGGTCATAAATTACGGCTTGCGTGAGCACGCCATTTTGTTGCAGGGCGATGGAAACACAATACTGCGGAAAGCTATGTAGAAAGTTGGTTGTACCGTCTAAAGGGTCGATAATCCAAATATTCTCTGCTTCTTTATTGGTATCGCCACTCTCTTCGCCTAAAAAACCATGGTCAGGATACGCCTCTTTTAAGGTATCGATAATAGCTTGTTCAGCTGCATGATCAACCTCACTGACAAAATCATTAAAGGTTTTGGTTTGAATTTTAAGTTGGCCTAAATCGCGCGCTGCAAAATTGATGATATCGCCCGCTTGGCGAGCTGCCTTAACGGCGGTAGTTAACATGGGATGCATAAGAGGTTTTCGTCAAGAGCTGTTAAAATGCCATTTTATCATTGATGGCAACGTAGCTGAATAGTTATCACAGCCTATAGGCTAACGGCGAAGGAGTAATTGTTTGGAAACAACGCAGCACAGTGACAACAACAATATTTTTAACAACATCCGTATTGTGCTTTGCCAAACCAGCCATCCTGGCAATATAGGCTCTGCCGCACGCGCCCTAAAAACAATGGGCTTAAATCATTTTTACTTAGTACAACCAAAACAGTTTCCAGATGCGCAAGCAAGCTCACTAGCAGCGAGTGCTGAAGATTTATTAGATAAAGCCATTGTGACAGAAACATTAAGTGAGGCATTAACTGGCTGTGCTTTTGCGGTTGGCGTCAGTGCTCGCAAACGTTATTTATCACATGAGGCAGTCAATGCGAGAGAGGCCGCTATTGAAGCAGCTAGTATTGCCACAACACAGCCAGTTGCTTTTGTGTTTGGTACAGAAATAAGTGGCTTGAGCAATGCTGAGTTAGGTTGTTGCCAGCGGCTAACGATGATACCAGCCAACCCTGAATACTCATCTCTTAACCTAGCCGCCGCTGTGCAAATTATTTGTTATGAGTTACGAATGGCCATTGATAACGGGGAAATTAAACCCGCGGACAAGCCTGAACTGGCACTTAATGAAGATGTAGAACGTTTTTATACACACCTAGAAGAAACACTAATAGGCATTGGTTTTTTAAATCCGAATGAGCCGAAAAAATTAGGTGAGCGCTTGCGTCGTATTTACGCTCGTGCAAGGTTAGAAAAAGACGAAGTCAGCCTATTGCGTGGCGTGCTCTCTCTGACACAAAAACCACGAGAAGATACTAAACAATAACGCTCAAGGTTGCGTTTCGACAGTTGGCACGTCACCTGGTGCTTCAGTTGCTACCGCTTCAGGCACTTGTGACTCAGTCGCGGGCACTTCGGCCGCTGATGAAGCAGGCGAAGCTAACTTTTTAACATCTAATGTCAGCTTAGTTTTTACAACTTTATCCTTAGCCGTCACTTTTACAACTTTTTCCATACTGATTCTATCAGCGTCAATGCCCGCATCAATGAGTGTTTTTTGTATGGCCTCACCGCGTGCTTTTGCCAATACCTGCAAATCTGCATCACTTACTTCTACACTAGCAATTAAGGCCTCTTGTGCTTTTTCAAAATAGCCTTCTTCAGGTTCTTCAAACTTAGAAACCAGTTTTTTAAACAAACCTTTTTTTGTTAAATCATCATGCAGTGCAGTAACTGCTTTTTGTGTGTTTTCATTAGCCAAATCAACTGGGCCTGGCAGCTGACCTTCTGTTAACTCAATATCCATTTCTTCTGCCACTTGACGGCGATAGCTGTCTTTTTGCATCGCAAGTGCATCTAAAGCCACATCGTAGCTTGGCACAATGCCGAGCGAGAGACCTTGTCGTTTTGATAACGCCATACTGACTTTAGCTAGCTTTTCTAACTCTGGTGGTGCAATTTCAGCAACACCGCCCTCGAAAGCAATGCCATCAAATTCTTCTGCCCCCCCACCAAACAACTTACCCAGTGCGCGAAATGGTGCTGTAACAATCTTGGTTAATACATTTCTGATGGCTTTCCAAAAAATACTGCCATAACTAAATTTAGGGTCATCTAAACTACCTGCAATCGGTAAATCTAAATCAATCACACCATCGCTATCTTCTAATATGGCAATGGCCAAATCTAACGGCAAATCGGCGGCGTCTTCACTCTCTATTTTTTCACCTAACTTTAATTTATTAATAATAAATTTATTTTTACCGGTTAATTTACGTTGTTTAATTTTATATTCCAAATCAACTGAAAGTTTGCCCGAATCAATACGTCTACCAGCAAATTTACCTGAATAAGGAGTGAGTCTACTCATCTCTAAATTAGTAAATTTTAATTTAATATCGGTAAAGTCCGTCGCTGCAAATGGTTGTAGCGACCCTCGGATACGTGCCGCGCCATAATCATCCACCTTGCCATCTAACTCCACTTGTGAAACGGCTGATGGTTTGGTTGATAAGCCATTAATAACACCGCTGAGCGAATGAATATTAGTACCAAACTGCGGTGTTAGAGAAAGGTCAGCAAATTCTAATGCCCCATTATCGATTCTGACGGTTGCTATACTGACAGGAAACGCATCTGTTGCTGGGGTAGCATCTACCATCTGTGGTGATTCAATCACTTTTTCTTCAGCCGCCACAGGTGCTGACACCGACTGCATCTGATCTAGCACATTGTTACTAGATACTGGTGCGGCTGGCTCCTTTGGCGCATCTACTGTAACTGGCGCCGCATTGGCCGTGTCCGCCTCGCTTCGTAAAATACGGGTGACGTTCATGCTTTTATCTTCATTGATAATAAATTTGCCCGCAGGTTTGACGATTTGTAACGTAGCCATGTGCAATTTATCTGGCGATAAGGAAACGTTTAAGCTATCACTTTTCAGATGATCCCAACTTAAAAATGGCGCATCGTCTGCTTCTTCTAATAGCGCCATGTTTTTGACATCAAATTTTCCCTTAAAGTTAAGTGCGAATGCTTTTTTTTGTTTTAAAGACAACCTACCTGAGACATCTGCAGCACCGCTATCCAATTTAAGCAATGCAACTTGGTTCACATAGGGTGCAAAAGGTTTAAGTGAGAACTTAGACAACCTAAGACCTAAATCTATTTTTAATGGTGACGGCGTTAATTTGCCTTTGGTACTAAATCGCCCGCCTTGTTTTACGCGGAAAGCTGCTTTTATGGGTAGCGATTTCTTTAAATCTAAAGAAGCATTTTGTATTTCTAATTTAGCTTTTTCTATATCTAAAACAACAGGCGTTGCAACACTTTTATCTTCAACATGGATGCTGGCATTATCTACAGTAATTTTTTCAAACAATACTGCCCACTCGGGTTGATTACTTACTTTATCGTTTTTCTTGGTTTTTACTGCGCTAGTTGTATTTGCCGCTGCAATAGGCTCAAAAATCTTTGCCCAATTTAGTGATGCATCTGCATCTTTAATAACGGTAGTTTTAAGCCCAGAAAGCGCAAGCACTTGCGCACTTATTTTTTGCTCAGCGACTGACACTGTGCCTTGTGACAGTGCCAACTTATCTAATGTAGCAACTGATGTAGCAGCCGTTTTAGTGGTAATGCCTGTCATATTGCTTTCTAGCTTATTAATTTCAATATTACCTTGTGGCGCTGCCAAGGCGAACCCTAAATTAAAATCTGCCACGTCAACTATTAGCGGTTGTTTAAAGCTTTGATCTTCGAATGAGACTGTCCAGTTTTTTAATTGAACATCCGCGATATCAAATGTCATCGCTTGCTCAGGTATTGTTTGTGCTGCCTGGGACTCTTGCCCTTTAGACTCGGTTGGACTCTCCTGATCAGTTTCATTAGCCGTAGGATTAATATCTGCTTTAGGCACCGTATCAGAAGCAACAAAAGCTTGCTGCCAATTAACATTGCCCACGCTATCTCTTATTGCAGTCACTTTACCTGCTGGCAAAATAATTTGATTGATTTTAGCGCTATTGGCCGCTAAATCAAAAGTCACCTCATTTACATCCATACTTGGCAGCGCCAGTAATGTTTGCTCGCCTTTGTTGATATTGAAATCAGAAAATTTAAGATTCAAATCCTGAAATTGCAACTGCAATTGGTCTTGCATTTGCAAATCAAACTGCGGCAAAGTGGCTGTACTTTCTTTTAATATTATTTGCGTATCTTGGCCTTGGTTCACGCTTAACTCTATTAATTTAAAATCAAGGTCTTTTATATGTAATTCTGGCTGCTTGTTTTTAATAAACTCTAAACGCGGCGTACTCAGTAGCGCATGTGTTAACGATAGACTTCCACCCTGTGTGAGGTCGCCTTTTACATCGCTTAAGCCAAAAGTAACGTTATTTAATACCAGCGTGGGGATGGTTTTAGGTAATGCAAAATCATACGTAAAGCTTGTTTGAATATCGCCACTACTGGGTGTGAATGGGAATGTCACACCTTTAACCAATTGCATCATTTTGGCAATTTTAATACCTTCTAATGCAACAACACCTTTAGATGCCACAGGGTTAACGCCCATATCACCTTTCCATTTAAGAATGCCACCTTGCTCAGCAAATTTTGCAGAAATCAGGTAATCACCACGATCTTTTGGTAAGGTAGAAAAACCTTTTAATTCAAAATTTAACGGGGTTAATGTTGTCTTGAGCGGCGTGGGTCGGTTTTCATCACTGTATGTAACTTTACCCTGACTAACTAATATATGACCAATCACCAAACGTGGAAAAGTATCACTAGAAGGAGATTTATCTTCATCCAGCTTGGCCATTAAATCAGCCCAGTTCAATTGACCATCCGCTGAAACTGCCACATCCACTTTTGGTGCAACGATGGCAATCTGTTTAAATTTCCAGGCCAAATTAAACATACCGCTTGCTTCTAAATCAACAATCAACTTATCAAAACCAGCCAATGGTTCGCCATTCTGTTTGCTCAACTTTAAGTTTTCTATGGTCGCTTTTAAGCGAAAAGGGTCAAAGCTAACCTTGCCAACACTGGCTTTACTGGCCAATGATTTTTCAGCAATACGTGGCACTAACCACTTGGCAAGCGGATCGACAGCAAAGTAACTAAACAATAAATAAAAGGCAAAGAGCCCTACAAAAACTTTAGCAAATAACTTGCTAGGAAATTTAGCCCTTAATTGTAATAGCCTTTTTTTTAATTGTTTAAACACATCAATCCAAATTTTTAACCATAATTTAATTATGGATGATAATTAATATTTTATGGGAACTTTTAGCAACTATACGAACCTTTTATTCCAATATAGTTAGAAAAAACCACCCACATAGTCAACGTAATATCACATACAGGTCTATATATTAAATATGCATCAACCCTTTTTTCAGGCCCACTACGTTTAAGTTATAAAGCATATTAATCACTGAAGACTTAACAAGTATTCACGACAACAAATCATGGCTGAAGATAAAGTAATAATCAATGGAGACGATAAAGACAATACACTTAAGGGCTTTAGTGACAATAATGAAATTTACGGTTATGCCGGCAACGATATTCTTTATGGTAGCAATGGCAATAATTATCTCCATGGTGGTGTAGGTAATGATCATCTTTATGACAATTTAGGTAACGACTTTCTCTTTGGTGATATTGGCAATGACTATCTTTCCGGTGGCAAGGGTAACGATGTGCTCGACGGCGGAGCTGGCAATGACCACCTTTCAGGTGGCCTCGGCAACGACAGATTACTAGGTGGCGCGGGTAATGATGTGCTCAAAGGGGGAACTGGTGTTGACGCGCTTTTCGGTGGTATTGGCAGCGATAAGCTTTTAGGTGGCACTGGTGATGACAAGCTTTTTGGTGATTTAGGTAATGACTTTCTAAATGGAGGCTTCGGTAATGATCGTCTTAATGGTGGCGAGGGTGCTGATACACTCAGTGACAACAAAGGCAATAACCATTTAAGAGGTGGACTAGGTGTAGATACCTATGAAATTGGCTCTAGCACCCTTAAAAGCAAACTTGCTGATCTTTTTGCTATTGATAGCACTTCTTATTTGGTCACAAACGCTAGGTCAATCAACACAGTATATGATAACGGTCTAAATATAATTAAAATTGGCAATAAAAGCCATAACCTAGTCATTGATGCTAGCAAGAGTACCGTAACTTTTGACGGCCAGCCAATACCAAAAACATCATCGAAAACTGGCACCCACTTTGAATACAATGAAAATGGGATAAAGTTTAAGGTTGTACCAACCTACAATATAGTAGACGCAACTCAAAACCTTGCTTCTAACCCAAGAGAAAACACAAAACACTCTTTTTTAGATATCACACCTCAAGAACAGCAAGCAAGTAACCTGATAAAGCTTAAAGCGATGCTTGAAGAATACCAACAAGGCGTAAAAGCTGCTGCGTTGAAAGAAGAGTTACACCAATTTACTCAAACAACCCTATAGTTTAATCGTAAAAATAAGGCACAAACATGAGCAATCACAATGTAAATAAAATACATGGAACCAAACAAGCTGATGTACTTGTCGGGACTGAAGATGTGGAAAATGAAATTTACGGTTATGAAAGTGACGATATACTCGTAGGCCGTGACCGTGATGATTATATAGATGGCGGCAAAGACGACGACGCTCTTGATGGCGGCAAGGGTGCTGACATACTTGATGGTAGCAGCGGCGATGACAATCTCTATGGTGGCAATGGTGATGACGAACTATATGGCGGTAGCGGTAATGATAAACTTAGAGGTGGCTCAGGTAATGACTTCCTAAGTGGCGGCACAGGTAATGATGCACTTCGTGGCGGATTAGGAAATGACGTGCTTGATGGCGGTTTGGGCAATGACAAGCTTAGAGGTGACTTAGGTGACGATATACTTTTTGGCGGCTCTGGTAATGACATACTCTCTGGCAATGAAGGTAAAAATGCGTTGTTAGGTGGTAAAGGCATAGATACATACCAGTTTAGCTCTTACAAATATATGTCTTACGAAGCCATTTATCATCCCCTTACTGTGACCAACACAATTTATGATGACGGTGAAAACTTAGTAAAAATTGATGACACCAATTACCATTTGCACATTAACTTTGATGAAGGCAAGGTAACTTTAGATAATGAACCACTACTAAAAGTACCTTCTAGTGATGGCGTACATTTTGAATACAATAAAAATGGTGTGAAATTCAATGTTATCCCAACACAAAATGAACAGAATTTAAACCAAAAGTTATCATTCAACACAGAAAATCACACCTTGCAAGAGCAGTTAAAAAATCAAGGGTTTACTTCAGGCCAGAGTGCTGCAATCATAAAACAAATAGCGATAAACACGCAGCAAGATGAAGTTAAAAATACTAGTATCATTCAAAACACGCTAGAGCTCAACCTATCTTAAAACCACATCATCACTAAATTAAATTAAACCTAGTAATTTAGTCAACCATTATGTTTTATGGCATAATGTCGCCTTATTTTTATTTAATTGTCACTAATAAATGTTTAAGCATATTAAGGAAGATATTGCCATTGTGTTTGACCGTGATCCTGCGGCCAGAACACGTTGGGAAATCCTAACAACCTACCCTGGCGTGCATGCCATATTAATGCATCGCGTTAACCACTGGCTATGGAAAATAGGACTCAATTGGTTTGCACGTTTCGGCTCGCATTTTGGACGCTGGTTTACAGGGATAGAAATTCACCCAGGGGCAACAATTGGCCATCGTGTATTTATCGATCACGGTATGGGTGTAGTGATTGGTGAAACCGCTGTTGTTGGCGATGATTGCACCTTGTATCACGGCGTTACATTAGGTGGCACATCTTGGAACAAAGGCAAGCGCCACCCCACACTAGAGGAAGGCGTTGTTATTGGTGCGGGCGCTAAAGTGCTGGGCCCGATTATTATTGGTAAAAATGCCAAAATCGGCTCTAATGCAGTTGTTGTTAAAGATGTTCCTGAAGATGCGACGGCTGTTGGCATTCCTGCACGTTTATTAGAAGAAGAAAAAGCTACTGATAAAACGAAGTTTAGTGCTTATGCGGTGGGTGATGATGAAAATGACCCTATTAATAAGGCATTGCAGCCTTTACTCAAGCAACTCTCTAAGCAAAATGCTGAGATGCAAACATTAAAAGAGCAACTTAACAGCCTCACAGACGTACAATCTGACACCAAGCTTGCTGACGCTTTTGGTAGCAATAAACCTAAACGCGCACCGCGCAAAAAAACAGCTAAATAACGGACTGATTAAGGGTTGAACTTAACCCAATAATAATTGACTAATTTAGTAGGTTATTATAAAATAGCGTGTTATTTTATGCGCTTTAAACTGAAGCTTGAAACGAGAAATGTAAACCAAACATGAGACTTACAACCAAAGGACGTTTTGCTGTTACCGCAATGCTAGACCTCGCTTTAAACGAGACGAGCAAAGAGGGGAAACTAAAACCCGTCACACTTGCAGGCATTAGCGAGCGACAAGAAATATCACTGTCTTATTTAGAGCAGTTGTTTAGTCGTTTGCGTCGCCAAGGTTTGGTTTCTAGTGTGCGTGGCCCTGGTGGTGGATACCGTTTAGCTAAGGATCAGTCTGCCATTTCGGTTTCTGCAATTATTGCAGCTGTGGATGAGAATGTTGATGCCACACAATGTGGCGGCAAAGAAGATTGCCACGGTCCTGAGGGGCGTTGCATGACACATGAGTTATGGGCAACGCTTAATTTTAAAATTTTAGATTACTTATCAGGCGTAAGCTTGGCCAGCATGGTTGAAATGCAACAAGACAAAGAGTCGAACAAGGTTGTTTTTACGCCAAACACCAACAGTAATGTATCAATGAACAACGTGACAGAAAACCAAGAGGCAACGGTTAATGGCTAACATTTATTTTGATCATAACAGCACCGCTGCGCTCAAGCCCGAAGTGCTTGAAGCGATGTTGCCCTATATGACAAAACAACATGGCAACCCGACTAGCCAACATGGTTACGGTCGTATTGCACGTGAAGCGATTGAACATGCGCGCCAGCAAGTTGCACAAGCAGTAGGCGCGCAAACGAACCAAGTCATTTTTACTGCAAGTGGCACAGAGGCCAATAATTTTGCAGTCACTGGCATCGCCAGCAATTTAGAGCAAGCACAGATACTCACTAGCAGCATTGAGCATCCTTGTGTTTCTAAGCCTGCACTCGCCATGCAACACCGTGGCTGGCAAGCTAAAAGTATTGGTGTCGATCATGATTGCAATATAGATACTATGCACTTGCAAATATTATTAGAAACCCCAACTGATTTAGTATCAGTCATGCTGGCAAACAACGAGACAGGCGCCATACAAGATATTGAAGAAGTGGCGGCATTAGCCGGGCAAAAAAAAGTGTTAGTCCATACAGATGCAGTACAGGCACTTGGTAAGATTAACCTAGACTTTACGGCAATGGCTATCCATGCCATGACTGTTTCTAGCCATAAAATTGGTGGCCCACTGGGTGCTGGTGCTTTAATTTTAAACAAACGTGTTGATATTCAGCCTTTGTTATACGGCGGTGGCCAAGAAAAAGGCTTACGTAGCGGCACTGAAAATATCGCCGCCATTGTTGGTTTTGGTGCAGCTTGTGCGCTGGCCACACAAAACTTAGAACATTTTGCAATGCACACCGCATCGCTTCGCGACCATTTAGAAGCAGGTTTGCAAGAAATGGAAGCGGTGATTTTTGGACAACAAGCTAAGCGCTTGCCCAACACCAGCTTTTTTGCTTTTAACAATATTGATGGTGAAACATTGGTGACAGCATTAGATAAAGCAGGTTTTGCCGTGGCGAGTGGTTCAGCATGTTCTAGCGCCAGTAGCGAGCCTAGCCATGTGCTATTAGCCATGGGGGTTGACCCTGATGTCGCCCGCGGTGCAATACGTGTCAGCTTTAGTACGAACAACACATTAGCGCAAGTCGATGGTTTTTTAAAAGCATTAGAACAAGTATTACAAGACTTAAGGCAATTAACAGCCATTGCTGCATAAAGCAGCATGAATAAGTACCGCTTAAATTAAAGGAAAAAGAAGCTTCATGGAAAGAATGCCAATATATTTAGATTACTCTGCCACCACACCCGTTGACCCGCGTGTGGCTAAAAAGATGATTCCATATCTGACGGAAGATTATGGTAACCCAGCCTCACGTAGCCATCCTTATGGTTGGACAGCGGAGAAAGCGGTAGAAAATGCGCGACAAGAAGTGGCTAAGCTAGTTGGTGCTGATCCAAGAGAAATTGTATGGACATCGGGCGCAACTGAATCTAACAACTTAGCTATTAAAGGTGCTGCAAACTTCTATAGCGGAAAAGGTAAACACATTATTACCATTGCTACAGAGCATAAAGCCGTGATCGACCCTGTGCGTGAACTTGAACGCCAAGGCTTTAGCGCAACTTTTTTAGAGCCTGAAGACACCGGCTTAATCGACGTGGAGAAATTTAAAGCGGCGATTCAACCTGATACCGTATTAGCATCAGTGATGTTAGTCAATAATGAAATTGGCGTGATTCAAGACATAGAAGCCATTGGTAAAATTTGTCGCGAAAATAATGTCATTTTCCACGTAGATGCTGCACAAGCAACCGGTAAAGTGAATATCGATTTAACAACATTACCTGTCGATTTAATGAGCTTTTCTGCCCATAAAACATATGGGCCTAAAGGTGTCGGTGCTTTATATGTACGCCGTAAACCGCGTATCCGTGTCGAAGCACAAATGCATGGTGGCGGACATGAGCGCGGCATGCGATCTGGTACTCTGGCAACACATCAAATCGTAGGCATGGGCGAAGCATTTAAAATCGCTCGCGAAGAAATGGCAGCCGAAAATGAGCGTATCCGTATGCTACGTGACAAGCTATTAAACGGCTTGCAAGAAATAGAAGAAACCTATGTGAACGGTGATATAACGCATCGCGTACCACACAACGTCAATATTAGTTTTAACTATGTTGAGGGTGAATCGTTAATTATGGCGATTAAAGGTATTGCTGTTTCAAGTGGCTCTGCCTGTACTTCAGCCAGTTTAGAACCTAGCTATGTATTACGTGCGCTAGGTCGCACAGATGAGTTAGCACATAGTTCGATTCGTTTCTCAATTGGCCGCTTTACCACAGAGGCCGATGTGGATTACACCATCAATTTATTAAAAGATAAAATTGATAAATTACGTGAATTATCACCACTTTGGGAAATGTTTAAAGATGGCATCGATATTAGCAAAGTAGAATGGGCGGCACATTAGAAATTATTATTGATTTATCTAGCAGCGTTATTGGCAAGCTAATTTAGAAACGTCTAAATGTCACTTACCTCTGCCTTGCCAGACAAACAAATCTTTAATTTCTATAATAATGGAAATTTTAAGTAATATTTAAGCATTTGAAATAGAAAGCAATATCAAGACGGTGATTTGAAGGCAGTGCAATTTGCACGACAAAGAATCATCAACACAGAGATTGCAAAATATTTCAAATATATAGGAGAAGTAAAATGGCATATTCAGACAAAGTTCTAGACCACTATGAAAACCCTCGTAACGTCGGTTCTTTAGATAAAAACGACCCGAACGTCGGTACGGGCATGGTTGGCGCACCCGCTTGTGGTGACGTCATGAAACTGATGATTAAAGTCAATGATGCAGGCTTGATTGAAGATGCAAAGTTTAAAACGTATGGCTGTGGCTCTGCCATTGCTTCTAGCTCACTGGTAACCGAGTGGCTAAAAGGTAAAACAGTGGATGAAGCTTATGAAATTAAAAATTCGGCCATCGCAGAAGAGCTAGCATTGCCACCTGTCAAAATTCATTGCTCAGTATTGGCAGAAGATGCGATTAAAGCAGCTGTAGCAGATGTTAAAGCCAAGCAATCAGCTAAAGAAATTGCCTAAAGTATGGCTATTAGCTTAACTTCGGCAGCAGCCACACGCGTTGAAAAGTTCCTTGCCAACCGAGGGAAAGGCATTGGCTTACGCTTGGGCGTTAAAACTACGGGCTGTTCTGGCATGGCTTATACGCTTGAATTTGTAGATGAAATGAACGATGAAGATGTGTCGTTTAATAGCCATGGCGTCAAAGTCATTGTTGACCCGAAAAGCTTAGCCTATATCGATGGTACAGAATTAGACTTCACAAAAGAAGGCTTAAACGAAGGATTTAAATTTAAGAATCCCAACGTGAAAGATGAATGCGGTTGTGGCGAAAGCTTTACTGTTTAATTAAGCATCACGTGACCAAAAACTACTTTGCTTTATTTGGTTTAAACCAAGTATTTAATATCGACTTAACGGCATTAGAACAACAGTACCGCAAAATCCAATCTACCGCGCATCCCGATCGCTTTGTTTCTGCCACCGCAGCTGAAAAGTTAAAATCTATGCAACTGGCGACATTGGCCAACGAGGCTTACAGAACTTTAAAAAACCCAGCCACACGTGCTAAATATTTTTTATCGCTACAAGGCATCGATGCAATGCAAGAAACGAACACCACCATGCCTGCCGAGTTTTTAATGCAGACAATGGAATGGCGCGAAGCTTTAGAAGATGCAAAAGCGGCTAAAGACATATCCGCCTTAGAAAACTTAATGAAGACGATGCAGCTAGCTGCCAAGTCTTTGGTGGATAATTTAATCATCTTGTTTGACGAAAAACAGGACAATACAAAAGCAACTGAAGCAACACGCGAACTTATTTTTATCGATAAGGTTTGTGCAGACATTAACAAAGCAATCATATTTTTAGAAGACTAAATGGCACTATTACAAATTTCTGAACCAGGCTTATCTACCGCGCCGCACCAACATCGGCTAGCGGTTGGTATTGACTTGGGCACGACCAACTCACTTGTGGCAACCGTGAAAAGTGGCCTATCAGAAGTGCTGCTTGATGAACAAGGCCGCGCCCTCTTGCCTTCGGTAGTTCGTTATTTAGATGGTAATGCTATTGATGTCGGTTATGCTGCACAGGCTGCACAGTCACAAGATCCACAAAACAGCATTGTTTCCGTCAAGCGTTTTATGGGGCGCGGCTTAAAAGATATCAACGCATCAGAACAGCCTTACCAGTTTTCAGAAGACTCAGGCATGCTGCAAATTAAAACACGTGCGGGTAACAAAAGCCCTGTCGAGATTTCTGCTGAAATTTTAAAAACACTCAAAAATAGCGCCGAAAAAACACTGGGTGATAACTTAGTTGGTGCAGTGATTACCGTGCCAGCCTATTTTGATGAAGCGCAACGCCAAGCCACCAAAGATGCCGCGCGCCTTGCTGGTTTACAGGTGTTACGTTTGCTCAATGAACCTACCGCAGCTGCAGTTGCATACGGACTAGATAATAATAGTGAAGGCACTTATGTTATTTATGATTTAGGTGGTGGCACGTTTGATATTTCTATCCTTAAATTGAGCAAAGGTGTTTTCGAAGTGCTTGCCACTAATGGCGACTCTGCGCTTGGCGGCGACGATTTTGATCGTGCTATATACAACTGGATGTTAGAACAGAGCAACTGTGATGCACTCAATGCAGAAGACACCCGTTTACTATTAACCGAATCACGCTCAGCAAAAGAGACACTAACGAACCATAAAAGCGTCGCTATTGATTGTGTGTTAAGTACTGGCAAAATCATTAAGCTAGATTTGATAGTAGAGAAGTTTAATGCGTTAACGCAAGACTTATTAGCCAAGACATTAAAGCCCACCAAAAAAGCCCTGCGTGATGCCAGTTTAAGCATTGATGACATTGATGGCGTTGTCATGGTTGGTGGCGCAACACGCATACCGCAAGTGCGTTTAGCTGTTGCCGATTTTTTCAAACAAGCACTGCTCACTAATGTAGACCCTGACCAAGTGGTAGCGTTAGGTGCAGCCATACAAGCCAACACACTAGTGGGTAATAAAAGTGAAGATGATTTATTACTACTCGATGTAATACCGCTTTCACTTGGTCTAGAAACCATGGGTGGTTTAGTAGAAAAAATTATTCCGCGTAACAGCGTATTACCGATTGCACGTGCGCAAGAATTCACCACATTTAAAGATGGCCAAACCGCCATTAGCATCCATGTATTACAAGGCGAGCGGGAGCTTGTGGCCGATTGCCGGTCATTGGCGAAATTTGAACTGCGCGGCATTCCACCACTTGTTGCTGGTGCTGCCCGCGTACTAGTAACCTTCACTGTCGATGCCGATGGCCTATTAAGTGTTTCTGCTAAAGAAACCACCAGCAACGTAGAAGCTAATATTGTTGTCAAACCATCTTTCGGATTAGATGAAGAACAAATACTAGAGATGCTACAAAATAGCTTTGGTGAAGCAGAAAGTGATAAACAAGCGCGCGCACTAGCAGAAGCGAAAGTCGATGCGACGAGTTTAACAACGGCTATTAAAGCGGCCTTAGAACAAGATAGCGGCTTAATTGAAGCAGAAGAAATACAAGCCATTAATACAGAAATTAAAGCATTAGAAACTTTACTAAAAACCGAAAATAGCGATGCTATTCATCAAGCATCTGAAGCGCTAAATACTGCAACCGAAAATTTTGCGGCAAAAAGAATGGATGCTAGCGTCAGTCGTGCTTTGGCTGGCAAAAATATTGATACTGTTAACTTATAGAATTTTTTGAGAAGAAACACATGCCACAAATAATCGTATTACCACATGAAGAACTCTGCCCAGAAGGCGCGGCATTTGATGCCAAAAAAGGCGATTCTATCTGCCAAAACTTGCTAGATAATGAAATTGAGATGGAGCATGCTTGTGACCAAGTGTGTGCTTGTACCACTTGCCATGTCATCGTACGTGAAGGTTACAACACACTCAATGAAGCAGAAGAAGATGAAGATGATTTGCTCGATAAAGCTTGGGGCTTAGAGCCGCTTTCACGGCTATCATGCCAAGCCATTGTAGGTGATGATGATTTAGTGGTAGAGATTCCTAAATACTCTATTAACATGGCAAAAGAAGGCTAATACTAGCTGTTTGCCTTTACAGCATAATGGTGTCTTGTAAAAAATCCACCTCGCCCGTCGCAAGGTTGTAAATACCACCAACCATACCAATTTGCTTGCTACTCAGCATGTCTTGAATAATTTCACTCGAGTGTAAAATTTCATCAATCTGCCATTTCACACTGAGCTCACAAACATTCGCAACAAAATCTTCATTGCTAGAACTACGGTCTTCTTTGGTCACTTTTTCTGCTCGAACAGCCGGCTTAATAAAATTAATAATTTCACCAATGTGACCATCTCTAAAATCATCACAAGCCGCTTTTACCGCGCCACAGCTACTATGGCCAAGCACCAGCACCAATTTACTACCCAGATACTTACAACCAAATTCCAAACTACCAATAGCTTTATCTGATGCAATATTACCCGCCAAACGCACGCTAAATACATCACCCAACGCCTGGTCAAACAGCATCTCGACTGGCGCACGCGAATCACTACAACTTAAAGTAGAAACAAAAGGATGTTGCTTATCTTTTGTCATTGTCACTAAGCTGCTTAAATCTTTATTCACCGATAAATTATTAACAAAACGATGATTACCTTCGATTAGAATATCCAACGCCTCTTGAGGAGACATCTTGTCGCGATCTAATGATGGGTGTTTATACATACGCTGTCCTTTTTTAACTACTTAAGCCTTTATTAAACTGCTTAAGATTATACCTGAGACAAATCATCATTTATCCAAAAAATGCCCATAAAAAACCCGCTATTGCGGGCTCTTTATTGTTAGCGTGGAAAACTTAAAATGCCCATTGTGTTCTTACCGTCAATACATCAATGTCATCTGCATCAGAACCATCTAATTGCGTAACAGGCCCTTTACTGATATCAAATGTTCTTGAATAATCACCCAAGATTCGCATATTGTCATTTAAATACCAATTCAAAGCAACCGTATAACGTTTACCATCACCGCCAGCAATTGTGCCATCATTTAAATCCAATTGATCATAACGTGCAGCCACTTCCCATGCACCCCAAGTGCCTTTTTTCAAACTAAAGTGTTTAGCTGGTTTCAAGCCCTTAAATTCACCTTCAGAACCCTTATATGGGCGAGATTCTCCCGTTAAAGTGTAACCAATTTGTGCATAGAACCCAGTAAAGTCTACATCAGACCCCACATCTCTATCGACTTTAGTTTTTGCAATCTCAGATTGGAAAGACAACGGCCCATACTTAGCAGCCAGCTCTAAAATACCTATTTGAACATCATCAACATCTGCAACAACACCCGTATTTAACAACTTCAAACTTGAACCATGCGTTGTTTCATAAGAGAAAGAAGATGATTTAACATTAGACGTTTTGTTGTCATCACTCAAAGAACGGCGGCCTAAACTAGCCCCCACGTGTAGTAATTTCTTTTCATCCATAATAGGTGCGAAACTAGCCCGGATGGCTACACCATGCCCTTCATCATTTTTTGAGCTACCGGGTGAGATACCATCCCCATAAAAACCGCCCTTTACATGCCAATTATCACCATAGCCTCTTAAGCTCACACCTAAAGCCCGATCAAAGTAAGGCGTTGTCAAAGCAGTGACTAATGAACGCTCTGTAAACATAATATCGTTAGAGCTCTCCTCAACCTCCATGCTCATAGCATGCTTTTGGTTACCCACAATCAACTCTAGCGGTGCATTAAACCCTGTATAACCCAAAAACAAATCTTTTACACTGACCTTATTATCAGCAAAATCAGTTTCAATATGGTATTTAAAATCATCATGTGCCTTGCCCTTAAGGTAAATGCGCGCTCTACGGATTTCAGTGCCGTCAATTGCCTTGCCACTGGTTAAGTTATCATCACCGGTATGCTTAAAAGCATCAGCATGTAAACGACCACCCACTTGCATAGAGAAACTACCGTCATCGCTTTTTACCAGTAAACCTTTTTTACCCACTTCGACATTAGCTTGTTTTTTTGCCACTTTGTCAGCCACTTCTCTTTCGTCACTACGGCTATCTCTTATTAGCGCACCCTCTTCTTCTGTTAACACCCCCTTGGCGACTAATATATTAATAATATCGTCGGTTGAATCTGCTAAGGCATTGCCACTAAAGCCTAATACCATACTTAAGATAGTTGCCGCTGTCATTTTGCGTAGTTTAAAGCGCATGAGAACACTCCCGTTAAAAAAGTAATTAAATATTAACGGGCTTATTTTGATTGTTTAATATGACAGTTTGATGACAATATCCAAACTGATTTTGAGATGTTACCGTACTGCAACAGCAAAATTAATTAAAAAAAATAGCTAAATAAATACCTTTATTTTACGCTAATCTTAATTATTTCCGCGTGGTGTGGCTTACAGCCAGCGACGCACCTTAGATTGATAGCTCACATATTCAGCACCAAAGTTTTTTATCAGCGCTCGCTCTTCTGGCGCAATTTGGAATCGATTCATATAAAGGACGAACCCTAGCACACCTAAACATGCCCAAATAGATGATAAATAAACCGCCCATGCCGTCAAAAATAGTGCTAAGCCAACATACATTGGGTTTCGTGAAACTTGATAGATGCCAGAACACACCAGCGAGGATGCTGTTTCAGGCTTTATGGGGTTAACCGTTGTTGTTGCTCGTCTAAAAGCAATAATAGCTGCGACATCAAAACAAACGCCTACAACCACCAACAAAATAATTACAATCAATCGCGCAGTTGTATTGAGTTCGATAGCAGGAACAGACAATGAAATCCACCACATGGCAGCAGCAAACAACGCAGCGATAATAGGTGGTGGGATTTTGTTCTTAAGTGTTAGCATAATGCTTTTTGTTAGGTCTAAATCAATGAGTTTGAATTTATTTTGACTTTGACTCCGACTCCGACTCCGACTCCGTCTGTTATCAATTATTCATTACTAAGCCAATAGCGATTAAACCACCAATCAAAAACCAGCTTAAAAATAGTATTACTTGTTTTTTAGATAAATAGCCCATACCTCGGCCAGGGTACCAATAGTCTTCAGGGCGTTTACCTTTTGGCCATATACCAAAAATAAGCACTAGCGTCATCAAGCCAAACAAATAAACGATGCCAAATTGACTCGCTAGACTAGGCGTATTACTTAAATAGATTTGATAGCAAACATAAAAATTTAAAATTAGACCTGCTATTAACATCAAACCATTCATAGACTTTTACTCAAGATAAAACCTCCACGCCACGCCAAAAAAGCGACCATACCTGTTATTTCTTTCGCAGCCTCTTTAGGGTTGGGATAATACCAAGCAGCATCTTGATTCGTTTCACCATCAACCACTAATGTTAAATAGCTAGCCTCGCCTTTCCATGGGCAATGTGTGCGCTTGCTGCTTTCAATAAAACATTGACTAGCAATCGATTCCCTAGGAAAGTAATGATTCGATTCAATCACAATGGTTTCATCACTCTCTGCAACAATTTTGCTATTCCATATCGCTTTCATATGACTTCCAAGGATTGTTGTTTATAAGAAAAATCAATGGCATACATTAAATTAACTCCGACCTCATTTACTTTTTTTGAATATGATTCCTAGTTTCATTTTTTACGCCTATAAACGTATAGGGTTATTGTTACAGCAAGGGAACCTAATGCCCACCAAATGAATTCTTCTCGAACAACAAATTCGTTCAGGCCTAGACGCCAATCGATTGCAAAACTTAGTAATATTCCAGTGATTACGACAGATACAGAGAACAAAATATTAATATTCATACTACACCTAAACTTATAATAAACATGGCTATATCATAATGCTGATTTATAACAGTGACTATACCTCTAACCACATTTTTAGGAATCAAATTGGCTAGCCATTTGATTTTCGATATAGTTAATCATTAATCAATGCCATGAAACAGGGTCGATGTTATAAAAAGTTTGTAGTTGCTTATATAATTCCGGTAGTCTCTTTTCCATTTGCACTGGCTTCTCAAAAAAAGATTCACTCGCCACCGCAAAAAACTCAGCGGGTGAAACCGTGCCATACTCATCTAACACTTTATTTCCACCGCGTTTTGCGCGTTCATGCAGCGCATTGTACTCTTCACTTAATACCTTATTCCATTCTCTATAGTGCGAGGCATTTCCAAGCACGGGCAAACCGTTCATATGGCCGCTTTGCTCATCTAATTTATGTGCAAATTCGTGTATCACCACATTGTGGCCATCCTCAGCATTGACCGAGCCACTACGAACATTTTCCCATGACAACACAATCGGGCCCCGCACCCATGATTCACCAGCCCGTGTACTAGGTTGTTCAGTGGTTATTAAACCATCATGCTGTACTTCATGTGCTACGTACGCATTTGGATAGATTAGGATAGATGAGAATCCAGTGAAACGACGTTTATTTCCCTGTAACAATAACAAGCAAGCATTACCAGCCACAACGACACGTATTTCATCTGTAAGTGCAATATCGTCACGTCCAATAAACTTCTTTTCATCTAAAAACACATTAATATGGCCATGTAATTCTTCGCGCAGGGTTTGTGGTAACTTTGAATAAAGTGTTACATGCTTTTTCAGAATAGCAACCCGGCTAGCATCTAATGGCGTTTTAAATAACTTTTCCCTGCGCGCACGGCGCATATACTTACGTAGGTACCATAACAAAACGATGGAAAAGACTAGGCTAAAAAAAATAATTAGACGCATAAGGTTTAAGCTTCAGTGGCCGCAGCGAAGCAGAGGTCACGCTTGAACGACTTGTTATGTTGCTTATTTGCTCTCATATTTTCCCTTGATTTTAAGTCCGCACCAAAGTCTCAATAGTAAGTAACATAAAAATAATGGTATTGGAAAAACATAGGCCATTATTTGGGTAAGCATTAAAGTCAATAAAAT
>VAPL011236838.1_pt1 | contig 34143 bp, 33 predicted proteins | sample 3395061 | NCBI WGS metagenome assembly VAPL01 (sample SAMN08290444, study PRJNA428436) | hydrothermal vent metagenome | isolation source: Deep-sea hydrothermal vent chimney 2 | place: Pacific Ocean: Juan De Fuca Ridge | depth 2182 m m | reverse complement strand
CAGGCCATCATCAAAATCGTTATCACTAAATTGCTTGGGATCACTATTTGGATAAGCGGAATCGATGATTCTAAATCTAAAATCACCACGCTCAATGTCAATATCAGGGTAAGTGATGTTTAATAATTCAACAACAGTTGTTACATGAAGATCAGGGCAGCTATATTTATCCATAAGCTTGCGGATTGCTAAAGATGGTTTTACAGTGTCATGCAATATCCATTGTTTGAAATCATCTAACGATGCCATCGGTAACGCATCCCTAGGTGTTGTATTTATAAGCGTTAAATTTGGCTTATCAGACATACCCATCTCTCAAATCTTGCTCTTTCTTGCACCAATGTACCTTTATTTTATCCCATTTACCTTTTGGAAAGCTTGTATCGAATGCCTCTACATAATGAGAGCCTAGACTCTCCATTAAATTTTGTGACCATGCTTTTTCTATTTCGCCGGGGCTTTTTTTCATCTGTATTCCCAACCGAAAGCGGTCTCGATTATCGTTGATATAGGAATTCAAAACATTATTTGTTCCATACACATCTTCCATGGCCATTATTAATTTTCTTATTTCATCATTGGCTCTAAAATTATGAACATAAACACGTACATCCTTATTTGTTGGATGTCTTGCGTAAGAGCGAACATCTAATTAAAGACGTGCAACGTTACCAACAAATCAGTCAGCTTATTATCGACAGCGCATTACAGCATGCAAGTTCGCTCGGTGTTTCGTCCATGCATTGGTTGTTTACAAACGATAACGATACCAAGCAGTTAAAAAACAGTAAGCTTATGTTAAGACTTGGCTGTCAGTTTCATTGGCAAAATAATCACTACAGCGATTTTGAACATTACCTGTCTTTTTTTAACTCAAAAAACCGTAAAAAAATAAAGCGCGAACGTAGACAGGTTAGTGAGCAAAATATCAGTATTGAAATTCATGATGGCCATTCAATGAATGCTGAACGGTGGCTGCATTATCATCAGTTTTATACGTCTACCTTTGACAAGAAGTCCGGCATGGCAACCTTAAGCCTTGCGTTTTTTTGAAGCTCTTGGCAAAACCATGCCTGATAATATCCTGGTTTTATTTGCTAAGCATAACGGTAACTATGTGGCGAGTGCCTTTTGTATACGCGGTGATAAAACTTTATATGGTCGACACTGGGGCTGCAACGAAGAGTTTGATAGCCTGCATTTTGAATTATGCTATTATCAGGGTCTGGAATATTGCATTAAAAATAAACTGCAATCCTTTGAACCCGGCGCACAAGGTGAGCATAAAATTTATCGCGGCTTCTTGCCCACTAAAACCTGGTCGGCACATTGGGTTGCACACCCGGAATTTAATACGATTATTCGTAAACATGTTCAACAAGAATATGAAGGTATGCAATACTATATAAAAGACATGCAGACGCACTCCCCGTTTAAGTAAATTATTTTTTATGAGCGCACCTTATTTATTATCAGATGATCAGCTGGATTTATTCCCTGATGTTGAACTTGCACTGGAAGAACCCAATGGCTTGCTTGCCGTGGGTGGTGACCTGTCACCACAAAGATTACTCGCCGCTTACAAAAACGGTATTTTCCCCTGGTACAGTGACGACCAGCCGATTATGTGGTGGTCGCCTGATCCCCGTGCCATTTTAAAATTGGATGATTTTAAGATATCCAGAAGTTTAAAAAAAACACTCAATAAAAATATTTTTCAGGTTAGCTTTGACACTGCATTTAATGATGTTATTCAAGCCTGTTCAATGTCACGCAAAGACGGTTTCGGTACCTGGATTACCGAGGGTATGATGCAGGCCTATAGCGAACTGCATCATCTTGGTTATGCGCATTCCGTAGAATGCTGGCATGAACAGGAATTAGTCGGTGGTTTATATGGTTTATCTATCGGTCATGCTTTTTTTGGCGAGTCGATGTTTAGCCGTAAAAGTGATGCATCAAAAGTGGCGCTGGCTTATTTAGTTAAGCAATTAAAACAATGGCACTTTGATTTTATTGATGCACAAGTGAGTTCTGAACATATGGTTAGCCTGGGCGCACAGGATATAACGCGTAGACAATTTATGACTGAATTGCAACAAACACTTAAACTGTCTAGCCGAATTGGCAAGTGGCGATTTGCATTAAACGATTAACCCTGCTACTGCATTTTGGTGTTTGTGCTAGTGTTCACATTGTTAAAATAGACAATAACAATAAAACCGTCTAACTTAAAAGTAACCAACTAAAACGAAATTCAAAGCACGATGCCAAATAGCTCTAGCCAACAAATCGAACAACCCGCCCTGTTAAATGAGCTTGAGTTCTGTATAACCGATAAACACGAGTGTGGTTATTTGAAGGATAAAACAGCGACAACCTTATTTGTAAACCCGGCCATTTCATTACAGCAACCACATTATAGTTTTCTGGCTACCAAAGGTTTTAGGCGTAGTGGTAATAGTGTCTATCGACCTCATTGTGAACAATGCAGTTTATGTGTACCGGTTAGATTAAATGTTAATGCTTTTGCATCCAGTAAACAGCAACGAAGGGTCTGGAATAAAAATACGGCGATCAACTCTTTTTCACACCCGGCACAATACAATGAAGAACATTTTCAATTATATTCCCGTTATTTGGCAACTCGCCATACTGATGGCGGCATGGATCCCCTTTCCAAAACAGCCTACAGGGACATTATTAACAGTGACTGGAGTCATTCAGAATTATTAGAATTCAGGCAAGGCCAACAGCTTGTCGCGGTTGCCGTCATTGATAAATTAAAAGATGGTCTGTCGGCTGTGTATACATTTTTTGAGCCCGAGCTACCCAAACTCAGTTTAGGTATACTCGCCATTCAACATGAAATTAAATTAGCCAGACAGCGAAATTTAAACTGGTTGTATCTTGGTTACTGGAACCCGGAGTCGCAAAAGATGTCTTATAAAGTACATTTTCAACCCTTACAGTATTATGTTGATGAACAATGGCAGTCTGCTAAGCCATATTAAATTGAGCATTACTAAAAACTCAGTATTTATAAAACAAGGCCGATAACAAAAGAAAGTAACATTGCCAAAAAGTAGTATGGGTTTGTTAACCCGAACACTGGAGGAATTATTATGTTAAGTTTCTTAATTCAAATCGCCAACCAGTTTGAACGTGAACATGGCCATCGGCCAAATATACTCTACCTCAATCCACAACACTTTAAGTCATTACAAAATTCCCTTTCAGAAATAAAAGGCCTCGAAGCGTTGACCTGTTTTATGGGAATGGAAATTGTGTTGTTGCCTGAATCGCCTCAACCCTGTTTAGGCTGGTCGGCTACTGAATGGAAACATGCTGTTACGGTTTGAACGATTCAAATACAATGATGACAGCGTGCAAAACACTCTGGCTCCAGAGTGCGGGATAATCCCAGCCACTCTGAATCCAGAACGTTATCTAAACGACAGGGTCATGCTATACGTGTCCGTGACCATGGCCACCGTGAGCCGTTGGGCTAGATTGATCTAACGTAGCCTTTAGGGCAATACCTCCAACCAGAAAACCAACAAGTACCTGATTCACTGTCGGGCCGATTAAGTTTGCAAACCCAAGAGCAAATGGCGCTACAATCAACCAAAATCCCAGCACCAGATTAGAGTACTCTTGCCATATATCCGGCTTACTAACAGCGGACATTGCAAAAAATAAAACGGCTATCCCTACCACGTAGGCATTAATTGCTGCGGTATCACTGATTACACCAATGCCGATTAGTGGTGAAATGGCTAACCACAAACCCAAAAGCATATTCGTCCTGTCTTGCCATTGTGCGTCTTTCATCACACACCTCCTTATGTTCCCTTTTAGCTGCTATTTGTAACTAAATAACACTGTGGAACATAACTAATATATAGCACTTAGGTGTTAGACACAGTTAAGTGCTGTTATCTGAAATGTCATCGCTTGCTTTGTTTTTTCGACTATCCTGGTTTAAAGACGTAATTAATGCCCAATTTCTGTTAAATATGCCATTTACACAAGTTTATTCAGAAAAACAGTGCAATCATCTTTGATAATTGAACGTTTTTAGGGCATCATTGCGCGCTAATTAAATAGTATGAAGATAAGGGCAGTATGGCTAAAGAAGAACATATCGAAATGGAAGGAACGGTAATAGACACCCTCCCCAACACCATGTTTCGTGTCGAACTCGAAAACGGACATGTTGTAACCGCGCATATTTCCGGGAAAATGCGTAAAAATTACATTCGAATTTTAACCGGTGATGTTGTTACGGTGCAACTAACCCCGTATGACCTGAATAAAGGCCGTATTACCTTCCGCGGCAGATAAATATAAAGCCCTGCTAAATAATAAAAGGCCAATACATTTACGTATTGGCCTTTTTCGTTGCAGCTCTAAATTAATATTCGCTGAGCGTTTTAACTTACAGTCGCTTTTTCTTTGTTTTTAACTTCAAATGCCAGCTTGTCGTCTTCGACATACACATGTAATGTGCCACCATTGATCAGGTCACCAAAGAGCAGTTCCTCTGCCATGGGCTTTTTAAGATGTTCCTGGATAATTCGCGCCATGGGTCGGGCACCCATTTTAGGGTCATAACCCTTTATCGCAATCCAGGTACGGGCTTCGTCATCGACAGTTAAGCTCACACCTTTGTCTTCTAACTGCGCTTCAAATTCAAAGATGAATTTATCCACTACGCGGCCAATCATGTCGGGGCCCAGTTGTTTAAACTGAATAATGCTGTCTAAGCGATTCCTGAATTCAGGGGTAAAGACTTTCTTTATCGTTTCCATGGCATCCGTTGAATTATCCTGGCTCTGGAAACCAATTGAACTTCTATCTAATTTATCGGCACCGGCATTGGTAGTCATAACAAAAACAATATTACGGAAATCAGCTTTGCGGCCATTGTTATCCGTTAAGGTACCGTGATCCATTATCTGTAATAAAATATTAAAAACATCCGGATGGGCTTTTTCAATCTCATCTAATAATAAAACTGCATGCGGTGTTTTTGTGACGGCTTCGGTCAACAAACCACCCTGATCAAAACCAACATAACCTGGTGGCGCACCAATGAGCCTGGAAACCGTATGATGTTCCATATATTCCGACATATCAAAACGAATAAGCTCGATGCCCATTATGCGTGCAAGTTGTCGGGTCACTTCTGTTTTACCAACACCGGTAGGCCCGGCAAATAAGAATGAAGCAATCGGCTTTTCAACATTACCTAAACCCGAACGGGATAATTTAATCGCACTCGATAAACTGTCCACCGCATCGTCCTGGCCATAAATGACTAGTTTTAAATTACTTTCTAGGCTTTTAAGAACTTCTTTATCGTCACTTGAAACTGACTTCGCCGGTATACGTGCAATTTTTGCCACGATTGACTCAATATCTTTTACGCCGATGGTTTTTTTACGTTTTGAAACAGGCAATAAAACCTGGCTTGCTCCCGCTTCATCGATGACATCTATCGCTTTATCCGGCAAATGTTTATCATTAATAAAGCGTTCCGATAACTCCGCAGCGCTCCGCAGCGCCTGGTGGGTGTAACGGACATGGTGATGTTCTTCGAACCGACTTTTCAGGCCAGTTAAAATCTGTATACATTCTTCTACTGATGGTTCATTGACATCAACCTTCTGGAAACGGCGTGCTAGGGCACGATCTTTTTCAAATATGCCCCGGTATTCCTGATAGGTTGTGGAGCCTATGCACTTTAAATCACTGGTGGCTAGCATTGGCTTTAACAGATTGGATGCATCCATAGCACCGCCTGAAGCGGCACCTGCGCCAATGATCGTGTGTATCTCATCTATGAACAACACCGCACTTTCTTCGTGCTTAAGCTGCTTAAGAACAGCCTTAAGACGTTTTTCAAAATCACCGCGATACTTTGTACCTGCAAGCAATGCACCTAAATCGAGTGAATGAATAACGAAATCTTTTAAAACATCGGGTACTTCCTTATCGACGATTCTCTTTGCTAAACCTTCGGCTAGAGCCGTTTTACCAACACCCGCATCCCCTACAAATAACGGGTTATTTTTGCGCCGTCGGGCTAAAATTTGAATAGTACGATCAACTTCATCCTTGCGACCAATTAATGGGTCTATTTTACCGGCCATGGCAAGTTCATTTAAGTTGCTGGCATACATTTCCAATGGACTGGTAGCAGTTTCATCTGCGGGTTCTTCATCTGAAACGGCATCATCATGTTCAGGTGAAGGTCCCTCAATTTTTGAAATACCATGTGAAATGTAATTAACAATTTCAAGCCGTGAAATATCCTGTTTCTTAAGAAAATATACGGCTTGAGACTCCTGCTCGCTAAAAATAGCAACCAGTACATTCAGGCCATTGACTTCCTGCTTGCCAGAGGATTGGACATGAAAAACGGCACGCTGTAATACGCGCTGAAAGCCTAATGTAGGTTGTGTATCGCGTTCATCGTCGGGCGGTAATAAAGGGGTTGTTTCATCTAAAAAAGCGGTCAAATCATTTTTTAACAAATCCATATCTGAACCACAGGCTTTTAAAACTTCGATGACGCCTTCATTAGCCATTAAGGCTAACAACAAATGCTCGACAGTCATAAACTCATGGTTTTGACTGCGTGCATCTTTAAATGCGCAGTTTAACGAATCTTCTAATTCTCTACTTAACATTTCCTGTAACCTCTTAACCGTCGACTTCCATTGTGCATAACAATGGGTGTTCATGCTGACGAGAATAATCGTTCACTTGAGCAACTTTTGTCTCGGCTATATCGCGAGTAAAAACACCACAAAGGCCTCTTCCTTTACTGTGAACATTCAGCATAATCTGTGTCGCAGTTGGACGATCCATTGTGAAAAAAGTTTCTAACACATGAACAACAAACTCCATAGGAGTATAATCGTCATTTATCAGCAAAACTTTAAACATTGGTGGATGTTTTATTTCAGGTTTTGCTTCTTCAACTGCAAGCCCTAGATCTTCGTCGTGCTGATTGTCTGTGTGTTTAGCCATATATTAAGTTTACCTTAAATAGTCAGGAACGCGCTACATAGTAAAAAATACAAAAAAATCCAGAAAATACTGAATTTCTGAAAATATTGTCTATAGTTATGGATGATGATTATGGACAGACTATTTTAATTGATTGAGCACTGATTAAAATCGCCCATAAATCAATGAGTTATCATGATAATATATCAAGGAGGTTTGGAGGCATGTCGTCAGGAGTAGTTAAGTGGTTTAGTAATTCTAAGGGGTATGGATTTATTGCACCCGAAGAAGGTGGGGATGATATCTTTGCACATTTTTCAGCCATTGAAATGGACGGTTACAAGACCTTGAAAAAAGGTCAACCTGTTGAATTCAAGTGTACTGAGGGGCCGAAAGGCTTACATGCAATTGAAATTACAGCCGGTTCCAATGATTCAGAAGGTTCTGAAACCGCACATTAATTCAACCCTGTTTTAAAGAGTAAGCACAAGTAACCGGGCACTGTTCAAATTGAACAGTGCCTTTTCTTTATCCCCTCTGGCATCATTCTTTACTTCTCGATTAGCTCCGGCCGACCGATATAATACCCCTGAACATAATCTACACCGATTTCTTTTAATATATCCAGTGCCTGTTTGTTTTCTACAAATTCAACGATTGTCTTTTTGTTTAAGGTAGAACAAACATCATGCATGGCTTTGACGAGTGCGTAGTTTAATTTATTATTTTCAATTCCAACAATAAACGATCCATCAATTTTAACGTAATCTACCGGGAACTCTTTTAAATAGGAAAAAGAACTGTAGCCGGCACCAAAATCATCAAGCGCTGTTGAGCAGCCCATGGCGCGAATTTTATTTAAAAAGATAATTGCATTTGGAAAGTCTGCGATAGCAACATCTTCAGTAATTTCAAAAATTATTTTAGCCGGTTCAATATTGAATTTGTCGATTGATTCACTAATGACATCAAAAATTTCAGGATGACCAACTGATTTAGCGGAAAGGTTAATCGAAATACTTGAAGCCGTTGATGGATCGGAGTTGATTATAGAGTATGTTTCTAAGGCGTGGTTAACAACCCACTTATCTAATTCAGGCATTAAACCAAAACGCTCAGCTGAATTTAAAAAACCAACTGGCATAATCAGCCCTTGGTCTTCGTCATCTAGCAAGCGAATTAAATATTCTTCAGCAAAAAGCTGATTTTTCTGTGTTGAGCAAATTTTCTGTTTTGCAAAAACAAAGCTGTCATTCTGAATAGCATCTTTAATTCGCTGTGACCACCCCATATCAGCATACAGGCTATCTGTTTTTTGTTTATCCGATAATTCATAAACATGAATACAATTTTTACCTTTTCTCTTTGCCTCATGGCAGGCTATATCGGCACGAGTGAGTAAATCATCTTTGTTTTCAATGTCGACTGTCATGGCGGCCAAACCAATGGAACAACCTACATTAAAGGTTTTACCTTCTTCATTGAACTTGTAATCATCAATGCACTCACGGTATTGATTTGCCAAAATAATAGCTGCATCAAGGTTAATGCCCTGAAAAATCAGAGAGAATTCATCGCCGCCAATTCGCGCCAGCAAATCACTTTTACGCATTCTGCTATGCAATAAATTGGTTATTTCCTGCAACAAACGGTCTCCGGCCCTATGTCCGAGCGTATCATTTATGTATTTAAAATTATCTAAATCAAGGAACATGCAAACAACATCATAAGAATTTGTTGCGTGTGAAATTTCAATTATTTTTTCAAGATTATCTGAATAATACTGGCGGTTATACAGGCCAGTTAAAGCATCGTGTTCTGCAATGTGCTGGAGATTATGCATCAAAGCTTTTTGCTCGCTCACATCTTCAACAATTAAAATATATAAAATTTCTGCTCCTATTTGCATTTGGCTCATCTTAACCAATAAAGGGAAAGCCTCATTCGTACTATTAAGAGCCTTTACTTCTCCTTCAAACAGTGTGCTCGAGCTACCTACGTCATTGAACACTTTGTATAAGCCAGTTGCTTTATATTGATAAACAAGATCCGCAATATTTGTATTAATACCTTCCTTATACGTTAAACCAAATAATTTTAGCCCGGCATCATTGATAGACTCAATGTTCCCATGGATATCTATTGTGATAATCCCTTCGGCAGCATTCCTGAAAATAGCTTCCAGGCGCTGTTGCCTTGAATGCACCTGGTTACGCATATAATTAAATGCACTATCAAGCAGCTTGATTTCCTTTAATTTATTCTCAACTTCTAATTTATACGGTTCCCCTTTTGCTTCAGCCTCCAATGCTTTTGCAACTTCAATAACAGGTTTTCTAATCATGCTATTAAATACAAAATAAAACACACACATTAGCGATATAACGCTTGCAGTAAAAAACCAGATAAACTGGGTTAATAAATTTGCGGTTACCAGAGAAGCCGTAATGCCTTTATTTGCATTGGTGTTAATAACCGATTCGATACTTTCAATTGTTGTACGTAACAAATTAAAATTTGGTTCGAGAACCTTTTTAAGAATAGGTAAATCAGCACGCCAGTTATCGGATAAATAAATTTTTATAACAATATTAAAATGCGCTTCATATTGTTTAGATGCTTCATGCATAATCTCCAACGACTCTTCCTGTTGCAGACCAAGCAGGTTTCGTTTGTTAAATTTGTCCAGTTTTTTAAATGTTCTCTGAATTAAATCTGCATATATCGCTCTGTTAATTAAATTTCGTTTCATTGATTCAGTCGGGTCACCAAAAGCCCCCATTCGATTTGAAATCATCACTCTAAGCCAGCTTACTTTTTGAACCCAGGCATAGCGTATCATTTGAAATAAGTTAACAATTTGATATTGATGCTTATCCAGCTCTCGAATATGAGCATCAGTCATCGAGCTTTCCTGAAGAGCCGATTCCACTGCTTCAGAAAACAAGGTGTTATTTGGCATTAAATGTTTAAGTAAGTGAGGCATGCCTGGATAGCGTGTTTCAACGTTTCCCATTACGGCAAAATATTTTTCTACATTTACATTTAAGCCTTTTATTAATACAACAAGTTGGTCAACAAGGCTGCCAACCTGCTTATAACTCTTTTTGTGGTTTAGTTTTTCCAGTTTATCAATGGCTTTACTAATATCAAGATTACTTCCATGAAACTCGGCAATATTATCTTTTTCAGTTGAGCTATGGATATAGCTAACGAGTCCCAGCAATTCTACATACAGCTGGTTTAACGCAACTTCTGCGTCAAATTTTGTTTCGTCATTCAATAGGGTAGAAAATTTATGAACATTTCTTTCAATTGTTTGAATCTGGTTATTAATATAGGATACTTTTTGTAATAACTGGGTGTTTTCTTTAATAACTGAATAACCTTCCGTTGCGGAATCTTTTACCAGATTTTGGGCATAAAAAGTTGTTGCCAACAGAATTATGGAAATAACCAGAGCAATCCAGATATAGCGACCGTTTAATTGATTAAAACCCAATTGATTAAAAACTGGTATCATACAATATCTTTTTTTTAACCTGTTGTTTACCTAACTTAATAAAACGAAACAAGTAACGACTTTAGATACTAAAAATAGTAATGACTGTGCGAATACTGCGATAATTCAAATGTCTGATTTATATCTTTTTAATAAGCCCTTTGGCGTTATTTCACAATTCACCGAACTTGATGACGCACAAACTTTAGCCGAGTTCATTCCGGTATCGAATGTTTATCCAGCAGGTCGTCTTGATAAAGACTCTGAAGGACTCTTGCTCCTTACTAATAACGGCAAATTACAGCATAAAATTAGCAATCCCAGGAATAAAATTGAAAAAACATACTGGGCACAGGTTGAAGGGTTACCCAATAAACAAGCTCTGGAGCGTTTAAAACAAGGTGTAGAGCTGAAAGATGGACTCACATTACCTGCAAAAGCCGTCTTAATCGAGGAAGATATGCTTTTACCACTCATTTGGCCTCGCACTCCTCCTATACGATTTCGTGCTAATATTCCAACTTCATGGATTGAAATTAAAATTAAACAAGGCAAAAACCGTCAGGTACGACGCATGACTGCAGCCGTTGGTTATCCGACACTGCGTCTTATTCGTTATGCTATTGGAGAATGGACTGTCGACAATATTAAACTTGGCCGATATAAACACATTAAAGTATAAGATATAGAACAATTAGACCGTATGAATTCCCCTATAAAAACCTGGCTCCCTCATGTCACTGTTGCAGCTGTTGTTGAATCAACAACAGAAACATCAACGGATTCACAAAAACGCTACTTGTTGGTTGAAGAGTTAATCAATAAAAAATTAGTTATTAACCAGCCGGCAGGCCATTGGGAACAAGGTGAATCAATTGCTGAAGCCGTTAAGCGAGAAACACTGGAAGAAACTTCTTATATTGTCAATCCAGTATCGCTTATTGGTATTTATAGCTGGACAGTGCCCGAACATGAAAGTGACCGACCAACAACCGATACTTTTTTACGTTTTACGTTTAAATGTGATTTAATCCGTAAAACGGATAACGCTCTTGATCCAGACATTAATCAATATTTATGGCTGACAGAAGACGAAATCTGTTCATCAAAATATAAAAAACGTAGCCCGCTGGTATTAGAGTCCTTAAACGATTTTTTAAGCGGAAAAAATTACCCCTTGAACATGTTTAGCCATTTGGACTAAATCAATTAATTAACCCTTGTATACGTGGTATTTGTTATTACTATTCGTCAATCAAAATCTGTCTATGTTGGTGTGTCCGGTGGCGTTGACTCATCGGTCGCCCTGTTATTATTGCAACAGCAACAATATCAGCTTCATGGCGTGTTTATGAAAAACTGGGAAGCCGACGACACCGATGAATATTGTGCTGCCGCAGTCGATTTAGCCGATGCTGAATCGGTTTGCAGCCAGTTAAAGATACCCTTAGACAGTGTCAATTTTTCTGACCAATACTGGGATCGCGTCTTTGAATATTTTTTGTCTGAATATAAAGCTGGACGAACCCCTAACCCGGATGTGCTGTGCAATAAGGAAATAAAATTCAAAGCCTTTTTAGACTATGCCCTTAGTAAAGGTGCCGATTACGTGGCCATGGGGCACTATGCACGAGTTAAAAAAACCGCTGACGAATATCAATTACTAAAAGCCAAAGACAGCAATAAAGATCAAAGTTATTTTTTACATTTGTTAAATCAACATCAGCTATCTAAAAGTTTGTTTCCATTAGGTGACTTAAATAAAACACATGTTAGACAACTTGCGACTGACAATAATTTTATCACTCAAAACAAAAAAGACAGTACCGGCATTTGCTTTATTGGTGAGCGCCGTTTTAAAGATTTCCTGCAGCAATTTATTCCCGCACAACGGGGTATTATGCAAACGCCGGACGGCACCGAAATTGGACACCATGATGGCTTAATGTATTACACCATCGGCCAACGAAAAGGCCTGCATATTGGTGGAAAACAACAAGGTGATGGTTCCCCCTGGTACGTAGCTGATAAACTGATTGATAAAAATATTTTAGTGGTCGTACAGGGTAATGAGCATGCCCTGCTTTATAAAAAAACATTAACAGCAACTAAGCTGCACTGGATTTCCGGCAATCCACCCGAATTACCTTATAAATGCAAGGCTAAAACACGCTACCGTCAGGAAGATGAAGTTTGTACTATTACAGATATTGATAATGATAAATGTACAGTTAAATTTGAGAATCCTCAGTGGGCTATCACTCCCGGACAATCGGTTGTTTTTTATAATGGCGATATTTGCCTAGGGGGTGGTATTATTGATAATGACTTGGGATTGTTTTCAGGTTCTTAAAATATATGAGTAAAAATTTAATATGAAAGACCTACACGATCAAACCATTGCCCTTGCGGCACTTTATCAGGCAATTCAAACAATCGATCTTTTAGCCAGAACCGGTTCAGCCCCCGAGCATGATATTCAAGTTTGTATTGATAGCCTGTTTATTTTTGATGCGCCAACAACAGAAGCGATTTATGGCAGTATTGTCGAACTAAAAAGTGGCTTAAAGGGGCTGATAAAACAACTCAATGGTGAAAGCTATTTAGACGATAACGAGCAAGGCAACACCCCAAACCATCAAAAAATTAACCTGAGTCTGGCACAGTACGCCATCGGTGTTATGCACCTGCAAAAGAAATTATCCAGAAACCCCGCTATATTAAATACGGTAGCAGACCGCCTGGAACTGGCCAAACGGCAGTCAGAACTGTTTTCTTCAAGTCTGCATGATAATGTTTTAGCCAATATTGCCGATATCTACACTGAATCGATCAGTACACTTGCGGCTAAAATAATGATTCAAGGTGAGCAAAACCATTTGTCAAACCCGCTTATCGTGAATAAAATCCGCAGTTTGCTTTTAGCCGCCGTGCGTTCAGCCATTTTATGGAATCAACTCGGTGGCCGACGTTGGCAGATTATTTTCAAACGTAACAAAATTCTTGAAATGGCAAATACCATTTTGAACAAAGAACTACCTCAATACTTGAATTAACACTTAAAGTATTGCAATTAACTTATTGTTTTTAATATATAATAAACACTAACTTAAAGTGTTTTATTAAAGGAGCTTTCATGAGCAACAGTGCAAAATCAACCCTGTCTGTTAACGGTAACGACTACGAAATTTACCGACTGGATAGCGTCAAAGGCGCCGAAGATTTACCCTTCTCTCTGAAAATATTGCTCGAAAACTTACTCCGTCATCATGACGGTATCAACGTAACCAATGCCGACATACAGGCCATGGCAAACTGGGACCCAAAAGCTACTCCAGCAACAGAAATTGCTTTTACCCCGGCGCGCGTTTTAATGCAGGATTTTACCGGTGTACCGGCCGTGGTTGATTTAGCCGCCATGCGCGAAGCGATGAAAGCCCTTGGTGGCAACCCGGATAAAATTAATCCCTTGCAACCCGCCGAGCTGGTTATCGATCATTCTGTACAAATTGATTCGTTCGGTAATAAAGATGCTATCGTTAAAAATTCAGAAATGGAATATCAGCGCAATGAAGAACGGTATAGTTTTTTAAAGTGGGGGCAATCGGCCTTTTCAAACTTTAAAGTGGTGCCACCTGATATGGGTATCGTGCATCAAATTAATCTGGAATATCTTGCCCGTGTTGTATTTGATGCCGAAAATAACGGCGTTCGCCAGGCCTACCCGGATACACTCGTCGGCACCGATTCACACACCACTATGATCAACGGTGTGGGTGTACTTGGTTGGGGAGTTGGCGGCATAGAGGCTGAAGCCGCAATGCTTGGCCAACCGGTTTCTATGCTTATCCCACAAGTGGTCGGTTTTAATTTAACCGGGCAGTTACCCGAAGGTGCAACCGCAACCGATTTAGTCTTGCGCATCGTGCAATTATTACGTGAGCACGGTGTAGTGGGTAAATTTGTTGAGTTCTTTGGTGAAGGTTTAGACCACTTAACCCTCGCTGACCGTGCAACCATTGCCAATATGGCACCGGAGTACGGCGCCACCTGCGGTATCTTCCCCATTGATAATGAAACGCTTAACTATTTACGCCTGTCAGGCCGTTCTGAAGAGCAAATTGCATTGACTGAGGCCTATATGCGTGAACAAGGTATGTTCCGTGACAGTAATAATAATACGACACGATATAGCAGTATGGTGGAGTTTGATATTTCCAATACCGAACCGGCACTTTCCGGTCCCAAACGGCCACAGGATCGCATTCCTCTGAAACAATCAAAACCGATGTTTCATGAGGCATTAAAAGCAATGAAAGATGAACGCAGCTTAACGAGTAAAGCCGTTAGCACGTCAATAAATGGCCAGGATGTTACTCTGGATGATGGCGCGGTCGTTATCGCATCCATCACCTCTTGCACCAATACATCGAACCCTGGGGTAATGTTAGCCGCCGGTTTAGTGGCGCAAAAAGCCTCCGCCTTTGGTTTACAGGTTAAACCGTGGGTTAAAACATCGCTTGCCCCCGGCTCGCGCGTGGTAACCGAATACTTTAATCAGGCCGGTTTAATGGACTCAATGGAAAACCTCGGTTTCCATGTCATCGGTTACGGCTGTGCAACCTGTATTGGTAACTCAGGCCCACTACCCGCACCGGTTTCTAAAGCCATTGCAGAAGGCGATTTATCGGCCTGTGCGGTTTTATCCGGCAACCGTAACTTTGAAGGCCGCGTGCATGCTGAAGTGCGGATGAACTATTTAGCCTCACCACCGCTGGTTGTGGCCTATGCTATCGCCGGCACCATGAATATCGATATTTATAATGAGCCTCTGGGACAAGATAATAACGGTAACGATGTTTTCTTAAAAGATATCTGGCCGACGCATCATGAAGTTCAGGCAGTCGTTGCCAAAAGCGTTACCCGAGATGACTTTACCAAAAGCTATGATGAAGTTTATAAAGGCGATAAACAGTGGATTGAGCTTAAATCCCCTGAAGGACAATTGTTCGACTGGGTAAATGACTCAACCTATATTAAAAACCCACCCTACTTCGAGGGCATGACCATGCAGCCTAGCGAAGTAAGCGATATTCAAAATGCACGTGTACTTGCCGTGCTGGGCGATTCGGTAACAACCGACCATATTTCACCGGCAGGCGCAATTAAGGCCGACAGCCCGGCCGGCATATACTTAAAAGCCAATGGCGTGGCTGATAAAGACTTTAACTCGCTCGGCTCTCGTCGAGGAAACCACGAAGTGATGATGCGCGGCACTTTTGCAAACATTCGCCTACGCAACCTACTTGCACCCGGAACCGAAGGCGGCATTACCTGCCATCAACCCAGCGGTGAACAAATGAGTATTTTTGATGCCGCTATGCAGTACAAAGAAGAAGGCACACCGCTTGTTATTTTAGCGGGTAAAGAATATGGCTCGGGCTCTTCACGCGACTGGGCAGCCAAAGGCCCCCGTTTACTAGGCATACAAGCCGTTATTGCTGAAAGCTACGAACGTATTCACCGAACAAACCTTGTTTGCATGGGCATTTTGCCGCTGCAATTTAACGATGGTGATAACGCATCAAGTTTAAGCTTAACCGGTAAAGAAACTATTAATATTAATGGCTTAGGCGATGGTTCGAGCAAAGAAGTTGAAGTTGTAGCAACGGCCGAAGATGGAAAAGTTATTACCTTTATGGCTAAGGTTAGAATTGACACGCCACAAGAAATTGAGTATTACCGTCATGGTGGTATTTTGCACTACGTATTGCGTCAGCTTGCAGCCCCTTAGTTAACCTGAGTTCGAGATAACAAATATTACGTTATTCCCGCATGATTTTGGCGGGAATGACGCTATTTGTTAGTAACTCTGGTAACAGAGAGCAGTATAGAATTTCTTATTCCGAGTTCAGGTTAGTTAAGAATTAGCCTCCTCTAAATGAAGCGTAAACTTGGCCACTTAACGCCACCCCAAATTTATGTTTCTTCATATTTTCATGTACGTTTTTGTACTACATCACATTTTCATCAAGTGCTAAATTAATTGTAAAAATATCTAAAGTCTTTGCATCAAGAGCCGATATTTTGTTCTGCTAGAGCGTTATATTCAGTCTTAGTCAACGCTCGTTTTTAGTCATCTATAAAAAAGGTATTAAATGTGAAGAATCAAATTAATTATGAAACTGTTGGCACATATCTTGGCAAAGCAATTCGTAAAACGATTGAGTCGGATGGTAGTCTTTTTCAATATGACCGAGTTGCTGAATGTGACAACGACGGTTGCCCACTTGACCAACTTAACAAAGATGAAGTGATGTTAAAAGCTGGCTTGATATATAAACGTACCGGATAAGCATGTTCTATCGATAGTGCTTTGCAAGATCGAATGACAGATGAAAATAAATTAAATTTGCAGGAAGAATTTGATAAGCTAGTGCTTGTCCATAAAGAATTGCAAAAACAATATTTTAATTCTGTCTCTGATTCACAGGAACAGATAGCAAAATACGCACAGTTACAATCATTAATTCATAATACCTCAGAAGGTATGATTGTTTTCAATCCTGACTCTACCGTTTTATCATTTAATCTGGCAGCTCAGCAAATTTTGGGCTATGCCGAAATTGATGTCATGTACCAGACAATCGATCATATCTTTAATATACCGGCAAGCTACAGCAATCAGTTAATTCCTTTTTTGCGTAATACCATTACCGATCATTCCGTTCTCTATATGAATCATGCTAATGGCACAAAAATACCCATTAAATTATCCATCAGTGAAGTAAACTCAGCAGAAATGGTTTTTTTCGATGATGAAACGAATGATGAAGAAACAACAGATACTGATAGCGATTTTGATTTGTTCGGTATAAGTTTCACAGACTTAACATCCGAACTCGAACAACAACATCAAATACTTGAGCAACAACACAAAATAAAAGAGTCTTTGAAAAAAGCAAAAGAATCGAATCAACTAAAGTCAGAATTTATTGGTAATATTAGCCACGAATTACGTACACCCTTAAACGGAATACTAGGGCTATCTGAAGTACTACTTAATACTGAATTATCAAAAGAACAACTACAGTATGTCGACAATATTTCTGCGTCAGGCAAAGGACTGCTCAACATTGTTAATAACATCCTTGAGTTTACCAAACTTGGCCAAAAACATGAAAAGCAAAGCGAAACTATTCTAACGATAGATGTTATGAAAACTATCCGTGATGAATTTGACGCAAGCATTAAAAATAAAGATATTGAATTTAAAATAAGAAAACAAAAAGATGTTCCAACTACACTTAATTTTTCAGATGCAGGCTTTATGAATTTACTGCGATGCCTTATAGATAATGCAATTAAATTTACAAATCAAGGTGAGATATCATTGCAGCTTAGCATGCACACTAATGAAGAAAATGTTTTAGTTGCCTGTGTGTCTGACACAGGTATTGGTATATCTGATGAACAACAAAAAATTATTTTCGAAGTCTTTAGCCAGGTTGATGCTTCTCTTGAGCGCTGCCATGGGGGGCTGGGGATTGGCTTAACTATTGTAAATAACATTACAGAATCTTTAGGCGCATCGCTTCAAGTAGAATCCAGACATGGCGAAGGTACTTCAATTTATATTTTCATCCCTCTCAATAAAAAGCAAATACCACTGATTAATCTTCAATTGATTCAATCCTTGCATGAACAACTTGGTGACACCTTTGCAGAGTTAATTAATACCTTTATAAATGATACTGAGCAACATTTTCAGGAATTAAAAAATAACATTGAAGAGGATGATAAATCAAAAGTTAAAAATGTGCTGCAGTACTTACAAAGCAGTGCAACAAATATTGGAGCGGAACGTCTTCATCAAAGCTATCAGGAGCTGTTGCCCCAGCTTGATTCTGCAAACCAACAGCACTTACTGGAGCAATACCAGTCACTGCTCAACGATTTCAATGAAACCTCGGTAGACCTACATAAACACATTGCCTAAAATCACTGCTCAAACTCTGATTTTTACGAGATAATAATTTGCTTCACTGTACCTCTGTGTCTTTTTTAGTGTAAAATATAGCCGCTAAAACATTATAAAAATTGGAGATATTTCATGGGTTTAAGTCCTTTAACTGCGGTTTCACCCGTCGATGGGCGATATTCATCTAAAACAGCGGCGCTCCAGCCTTACTTTAGTGAGTACGGTTTAATCTATCATCGCGTGTTAGTTGAAGTTAGATGGCTACAATTTTTAGCCAACAGCACCCCCATTAGCGAAGTACCGGCTTTTTCGGCCGCAAGCAATGCCTTTCTTAATTCCATAATTAATGATTTCAGTGAAATGGATGCGCAGCGTGTAAAAGATATTGAAAGCACAACCAACCACGATGTTAAAGCGATAGAATACTTTCTAAAAGAAAAAATTAAAGGTCAGGCTGAAATAGAAGCGGTTAGTGAATTTATTCACTTTGCCTGTACTTCCGAAGACATTAATAATCTTTCACATGCTCTTATGCTTTCAAGCGCACGCGACAGTGTTTTATTACCTGAAGTTGATAATATTATTAGTCGTCTTCGTGGCTTCGCACATGACTATGCAGCTATTCCAATGCTCTCGCACACCCATGGTCAACCCGCCTCACCTACCACCATTGGTAAAGAATTTGCCAATATTGTTGCTCGACTTGATCGCCAACGTGAGCAAATTGTCGCTGTTACAATGCTCGGTAAAATGAATGGCGCAGTCGGTAATTACAATGCTCACGTATCAGCCTACCCCGAATTAAACTGGCCGGAACTTGCCGAACAATTTATTACTGTAACATTAGGTTTAGCCTTTAACCCTTACACTATTCAAATTGAACCACACGACTATATCGCTGAATATTTCGATGCCCTTTCACGCTTCAACAATATTATTCTGGATATGGATCGTGATATCTGGACTTACATCTCAATGGGCTTCTTTAAACAAAAAGTTATCAAAGGCGAAGTCGGCTCCTCTACAATGCCGCATAAAGTTAATCCTATCGACTTTGAAAATTCCGAAGGTAACCTTGGGATTGCAAATGCCTTGTTTAGTCATTTATCGGGCAAGTTAACCATGTCGCGTATGCAACGAGACCTAACCGATTCGACCGTACTGCGCAATTTAGGTGTCGGCCTCGCTCATTGTTTGATTGCATACTCATCGACACTGCGTGGTTTAAATAAACTCGAAGTCAATGAGCAAAAATTATCAGATGTACTTGATAATAACTGGGAAGTCTTGGCCGAGCCCATTCAAACCGTTATGCGACGCTATGGTATCGAAAATCCTTATGAGAAATTAAAAGACTTAACCCGCGGCAGTAAAATATCAACAGAAACGTTGATTGCTTTTATTGATAAGTTAGAAATGCCCGATGAAGCAAAAGCAGCGTTACAAAAAATGACACCAGCGAACTATATAGGCTTAGCGGTAAAACTGGCACAAGATATTTAAGGACCTTCTTAATTTAATAGATTCCCACACAGAACCGGCCCCTAACGAAGGCGGGGCGGGAATGATGAAATCTAAATTGATCCCGGACAGTAATTTATATTGTGGGAATAACGATGGGTAAAACGTTTTGGATAGTATTTCAGGAACAGAAATTTTACTTACCACAGCGTCTGAGCAGTATGACAAAACGCTTGAATTTATTTGCGCTGCCAGACAAACTATTTTTATACATTGTCATGACTTAACCCCCAGAATATATAACCATCCAGATATTGCATCTGCTCTAGCCCGTTTTATTACGACTAATAGCGCTAAACGTTGCGTCAATATTTTAGTTAACGATATAAGCAGTATTATTTCTAATGACCACCAAATACTAAATATAGGCAGGCGTTTGTCCAGTAATATCAAAATTCATAAGCTCGCTAAAGAACATGAAAACCACACAGAATCTTTTATATTATTCGATAATAAAATATACATAAAACGTGCAGATTACACACAATTTGATGGTAGTGCCGGTAGCGCCCCAAAATGCGCAAGAGCAATGCTAAACTTATTCAATGAGCTATGGAATCATAGTGAACCTGATATAAATTTAAATCGTCTATGCATATAATTAGTGGTAATAAAATGACACTATTTAAATCCGTTAAAATAAATATTAACTTTAGGTTTTTACTCTGGCTGCTATTTCTAGGCCTTGGTAGCACCGTTTCAGCCTATGAATTAGAAATAATAAATTTAAATCATCGTCCTGCACAAGAAATTATTCCCATACTAAAACCATTGCTCGAAAAAGACGCCTCAATAAGCGGCGAAAAATATGTTCTTTTTATTCGTGCTTCAGATGAAACTTTGCAACAGATAATGTCCGTTCTACCAACATTAGATGTAGAGCTAAGAGTGTTGCGCATTAGCATCATGCAAGAATCTGCACAAATGATGAAACGTTATGGTTTTAGAATAGAGCCCAGCAAGCAGAAAAGTAATAACAAATCGAATCTAATGATCTACTCAACAAAACATTCCTACAATAATCCTAAACAACAGGTTATTCTTGTCACTGAAGGACAATGGGCTTCTTTAAAAACAGGTGTAACCGTGCCATCCATAACTCGCTCTACTAATCCTGATGGAACGGTTACGGAATCAATCCAATACCAAACGGTCTATACCCGTTTAAAAATACAGCCTGTTATCCGTGGTAAAAAAATTACAGTGAAAATTCAGTCCTATACAGGTAATAAACAAAACATGAATAGTGGTCAGGGAATAAAGACCCAGATAAACGGTAATTTAGGTGAATGGATAGCTTTAGGCGGTATTGTATCTAACTCTAAAAACAGCAGTAAAGGATTTGTTTTTTCTACTCAACGCAGTTCAAATAGCAAACAACAAATATTTATAAAAATTGAACTAACAAAATATCAGGATTAATTTAGTGAGTAATCATAATATTCATTACACAATAACTCCATCACACCCAGAAGCCCATATTTTCACTATTCGTTGCACAGTCAAAAACCCTGAACCCACAGGTCAACAATTCCAACTGCCCAGCTGGATACCTGGTAGTTATATGATACGGGATTTCGCTAAAAACATAATTCGTTTTAAGGCTACTGACAATAAAGGAAATAACCTCGATGTATCGAAGCGAAACAAATCACTCTGGCAGGTTCAAGCCTGTACAACAGCAATAACCATTGAATACGATGTTTATGCATGGGACTTATCAGTACGCTCCGCTCACCTGGACACAACACATGGTTTTTTTAACGGTAGCAGTGTTTTTGTTGAAGTGGTTGGACAGGCTGATAAAAAATGTAATGTTACAATTAAAAAACCATCTGGAAAACAATATAAAAAATGGCGGGTTGCAACAAGTTTAGAAACGCTTGAATCCGAACTCTACTTATTTGGATTGTATCAGGCTGAAAACTATGATGAGCTAATTGATCACCCAGTAGAAATGGGTGAGTTCGATCTTGGAACATTCAACGTTAATAATATTCAACATGACATTGTACTCACTGGCAAACACCGAGCAGACATACCGACTTTATGTGCTGACCTAAAAATAATCTGTCAAACACAGGCTGATTTTTTTGGCGAGCTACCCGATATCACTCGTTACGTTTTTCTCACTATGGTGGTTGGCGAAGGCTATGGCGGCTTAGAGCATCGTTCATCAACCAGCCTGCTATGCAGTCGTAACGACTTGCCTTTAAAAGATCAGCCACAAACAAATGAATATCGTAATTTTTTAGGCCTATGCAGTCATGAATATTTCCACACATGGAATGTTAAGCGAATTAAACCTGAAGCCTTTCAACCCTATAACTTAAATAAAGAAGTTTATACTGAACAACTTTGGGCATTTGAGGGTATAACATCTTACTACGATGAGCTTGCGCTAGTACGTAGTAAAATAATTACCCCGCTACAGTATTACGAAATGCTGGGCAAAACCATAACACGAGTATTACGCGGTAATGGGCGCAATAAACAAACTGTAGCAGAATCAAGTTTTGATACCTGGACCCGTTTTTACCAACAAGATGAAAGTGCACCGAATAATATTGTAAATTACTATGCAAAAGGCTCGTTGATAGCACTTGCACTGGATTTTGAAATCAGAAAAGCAACCGATAATACAAAATCATTAGATGATGTTATGCGGGTTTTATGGCAAGACTATGGAATGAAAAAAATAGCTATCCCTGAGAAAAAAATTGAACAAATCGCATCTAATATTGTAGGACATTCCCTACAGAGCTTCTTTAATGATTACCTATACAGCGTTAAAGATATTCCACTACAAAGCTATTTCGACCTAGTCGGCTTAAATTTGAAGAGCTACCTCAGCCATTCTGTCGATGATATGGGTGGAAATAAAAATAAAGAAGAAAATAATACCGCAAGCTTTACGATACTTGATGCGCGAATCGTAAGTAGCACCTTAGGCGCCAAACTTAGCCATGTTTATGATAATGGAAATGCACAAACTGCCGGTTTATCCGCAGGCGATATAATTATTGCTGTGGATAATGTGAAAGTAACAAAGGCGACCTTAGAAAAAATAATTCAATCATACTGTATAGGCAGCATATTATTAGTACATGCCTTTCGTCGCGATGAACTTATGGCATTCAAGGTAATACTTAAAACATCAAATGATGTAAATACTTATTACCTTGAAATTGATGCGGCAGCAACAAATGAAGCCATGATAAACAAAAATAACTGGCTTAAAACCTAACAGTAGTATCATTAAAAAATAATTCAGTATGTGATGGAGCGCACATTAAATATAATTTTTTGAAAAAATCAAAAATGGGTTAACCCATTCCTTGTTTAATTTTTATTCACATTTATTTTTCAACATTGTATAATTATTTACCTCAACTCATGGGATATTTTAAAAAAGAAGGAAGAACATTAGAATGAACAAAATACAAATTAGAACACATAGGAAATTACTGCCTTTATCTATCGCAGTAGCTTTAGGAGCATTTTCTATAAACTCTTATGCTGCAACAGTCACAGCAACAGTGGATTATAGTGTCGGTACACTTGTTGATTTAGCTGCTGGCGATACTTATGCAGTAAATGATTCACTTAGTTCAACAACAGCTGGTGTCGATATTTTAGCTGGTGCTGCAGACGGCCTTGGCAATAGTGTTTTTTACCATACATACGGCAACCAAACAGGTTCGTTTGGTGCTCGAGTTAGTGGCACAGGTGTATACGATATTACCAGTTCTGTCACTTATGTTGACACAATCATGAACAATACAGGCACAGCTCAAACTTACGCATTTGATTTTAACATTGTACCTGGTGGTCTTTCGGTTTACGGTTCAGCGACGGATAGTACTCAGTTTGCCTATTCTGGCTACGATATTGAAGTCATGTTTAATGGTGCCATTATCTTTGACAGTGCCGCATCATTAAATCTGACACAAAGTGGTACCGAATTTATTCAATCCGGTACTAACCTTGCATCAGTTGCAGGTACTAATTCTTACAATTGGGGTAATGTATTTCAATCTCTGAATTTAGGTTCAGTGGCTGCAGGTGAAACCGCAACCCTCTCTTACCGTATGACAACTTCTGCACGAGGCAATATCAACGATTCTGTCGCTGGTACAGAGTTAGTTACCGTCTGTGACCCAGTATTCGGCGGTGAAGGTGGTGAATTTTTAGGTGACTTTATAGGTGAAATTCAACCACCACCAGAAACAGTTCAGGAAGCTAACTGTCGTGTTGTTGAACAAACTGTATTTACCGGCACCCCAGGCGGCTCAACCTCGCGTAGTGGTGATCCATTGAATATTTACGGTACAACATCTAGCAACCAGGCAACAATTAGAAATACAACGGTATCATCTGTTCCTGAAGCAACAAGCCTAATGCTATTGGGCTTAGGTTTAGTCGGTTTAGGCTTTAGTCGTAGAAAAAAAGTTAATTTCAGTTAATTAATTTTTTCTTCTAAAAAGGCACTTAATTTTATTAAGTGCCTTTTTTTATTTCACATAAGAAATAAAGTCTTCAAATTTACCGCCTTTACTTCGCGGTATATTATCAACATAATTAAATTTAAACTTAAATGGGTAAGCCATTGTTTCTTGCAATGTATCTATTAGGGACTTTTTTTGCGATTCGCTTAATACGGGTTCACAAACTAATCTAATTTCTATTTCTTCAATGCTATATTGAATCATTTGGAATTGTTGAATCGAATGTAAGTCACCATATAAATTTTCTCCCACCCATACCCAACGTTTAGTGCCATCTGGCAAGCAAACCAGGTTACGTTCTCTACCCATGATTCTCTTTAGTACAGGTAAGCCTCGACCACATGAGCACGGCTCCCCTACCTGAGCATAATCGCCTATTTCATATCGTATTAAAGGTGACACGAAATTATGTAACGTTGTAATAACTACTCGCCCAATTTCACCGGCTTGGCAAGCTAGATTTTGTTCGTTCAATACTTCCATAATCATACTTTCGCTTTGTACATGGTAATGTGTATGATCTGGACACTGTAAAGCCATATAACCAATTTCCTGGCTGGTATACATATCATGTAATGGGACATTCCAACACTGTTGTACGGATTCACGTAATTCATCGCTAACAATTTCTGCAAGAGTACTCACTTCACGTAATTTTGTTAACGGGTTGCCTTCCAAACGACTTTTTTCAAGTAAACCTTTTAATGCTGAAGGATAAGTAATTAAATATTCGGGATTCTGTTGCTTTAACCATCTCCACTGCTCGTCAATGGTAGATTGAATACTAAGAACAACCGATGGTCCGGATGGATATAAATCGTGGTTAGATGCACCCCAGACTGAATATTGCTTGCCGTTTGGAGGTTGTGTTTCATCTGTATGCGTTAATCGAATAGCCGCTAATTTTTTTGTAAAATCACGCTGATGCCAGAAATGATCGCGTAAAGTGTGTGCATGAAAAAATACATTTCCCATTTCAGTATCTTTTACTTTTAGTGATGCACCCGTCGAGCCTGACGTTGATTTTTCGTAAACCTTTCCATGACTGGCCGGGATATTCGTACTAACCAGCATATCATTTGCTTGTTGTACCTGTGAACGCGAGATAAAGGGTAAGCTTGAAAAATATTCTTCCGATATCTCCGCATCGATTGGCTCAGAAATTGAACTATATAATTCCTGGTAAAATGGCACTGTGTTTAAAGCATGCTCCAAAACCAGTTTAAACTGTTTAAATTGATAACGCTTTAAATTTTCTGCTGTCCACCATTGACTTTCATCTAGTTGATATTGCAAAGCAAGCTTTGTTGAAGAAATCATTGAGGGTATAGCAGGCCAATGTATTTCTTTAAAGGATGTTATAGGAATGTGCATTTAAGAAGTCTCTGTATATTCAAAATAAAGATGATATTAAAGTAACGATATAAAATCTTCAAACTTACCGCCAATACTTCTAGGTATATTTTTATGAAAAGTAAACTCAAGCTTAAACGGATAGCGTAAAGATTCCAACATGAGTTTCTTTAATTTAAATACTTGCTCATCAGTAAAATCATCATCTATAACTAATTTCACTTCTATATCATTCAAAGTTTTTTGTATAAACTGAAACTGCTTTACATTACAAATATCAATATAATGATCACTGCCAACGACTGGCCATGCCTGTGAACCGTCTGGATAAGTTATTAAGTTTCTTACCCTCCCTACAATACGTTTTAAAACCGGCAAGCCACGACCACAAGCGCAGGGTTCGCCAACTTCTGCATAATCACCAATATCATAACGAATAAGCGGTGAAGCAAAATTATGTAATGTGGTAATAACCACTCGGCCAACCTCGCCAATAGCACAAGGCATATTTTCTTTATTTAATACCTCAAGAATTACATTTTCGGATTGTACATGGTAATGGTCAAAATCAGGACACTGCAAGGCTAAATAGCCTGCTTCCTGACAGCTATACATATCGTATACAGGTAAGCCCCAACTAGATAAAACTTCAAGCCGAACTTCATCTGTCATAATCTCACCAAGGGTACTAACGTCACACAAATTTGGAAGTTTGTAGCCTTCTTGCTTACTTTTATCCACCAGGGCTTTTAATGTTGATGGATAGGTTAGTATTGAATTAGGATTTTGTTTTTTTAACCATTGCCACTGCTCGTCAATAGAGGATCTAACGCAAAGCATTCCAACTTGCCCTGGTTTTTTAATTTCACCTGTGCATTTACCCCATGATTTATATTCTAAACCTTTTGGTGGTAATGCATTTTTATTGCCATTTAATTTTATAATGGCCAGTTTCTTACTTACATCTCGTTTATGCCAAAGATGATCTCTAAACGTAAAAGCATTCCAGAAAAATTGAGTAATATCGGTTGATTTAAGTTTAATGCTTTTACCGGTCGAACCCGACGTTGAAATATCATATACCTTGCCGTGGTGAGTTGGGATTTGTGTGCTTACAAAATTATCCCCTGCTTGTTGAATATGCTCGCGGGTTATAATGGGAATTGTTGAAAATAGTTTCTCGGTTAATAATTTTTTGGGACGAAAGGATTGTGACTGATAGAAATTTTTATAAAAAGGCACGGTATTATAGGCATGGCTAAGTACATTGCTGAATTGTTCAAGCTGCTGCTCCAGTAAAGCTGCTGGCAGCCACCACTGACTTTGCTTTAACTGGAACTGTACTGCCAATTTGGTTGCGGCAGAAGAACCCGGCACCGCTGGCCAGAATATTTCTTTAAATGCCGTATCAGGTATTGTCATAGATAAAAATTAACATATTGAATTTAGTCATTCAATAATGCTGTTAACTTCCCTTTTTTTTCCAACCTGGCTAGCTCGTCAAAACCACCAACGTGCTCACCATCAATAAAAATTTGTGGTACGGTGTTGCGTTGTGAGCGTTTAATCATCTCTTTAATTTTAGGCTTGTTGCCTTCAATAAAAATCTTATTGATTTTTGCACCTTTTTTATTTAATAATTTCTCAGCCTTATGGCAATATTGGCACGTTTCGGTGCAATACATAACAACTTTGTTCATTTGCAAACCTTTTATTCTTCTATGTAACTCACACTGGTAATATCCAGACTTTCAACATGATCGTTTAACCAACGATGAATCAGGTTTTTTGTCATTCGTTCTGCAGTAGTCGCATCATCATAATGCTTAATTGACGTTAATATTAAGCATATATGTAAGTGATCGGGGGTGTAATGCGCCACAAGGTCATGCCTTGCATTTTTTTTATGGGGGCGAACAGTCGGCATTTTTAAAGCATGAAGCTGAATCTTCTCAAACTTAATTACCGAAAATGCGGGGCGTAATCGAGTGGTAATTTCTTCACGGATAAGATTACTGACTAGCCAGGCAATATTTTCAACCGCATCTGCCAAATCTTTATCTATAGCACTTTGTTGTTTTAAAAATTCAACCGCAGGGAAATAACCAAGCTTATTTTCAGACTCATAAATGATAGCCTGCTCGGCAAGCTCCTCACCGACCGCATAAGGTGATGCCGGTAGATGCTTATCTAAATCATGTTGTGATATTTTTAAATCTAATGTTGCCGTAACTTTACTAAATTTCACAGACTAATCCTTCTTATATTAACTGATAAAGTTACTGACATACTCAGTAATTGGGTCAAATACAGGCGCAAGCTTCTTGCGCATAACGGTTCCGATTGCATCACTACGCGCAAAAATGGGGTTGATCAGATGCACATCCAGTTGAGACAAAACAATAATCGACTCAATCCAGTCACGTGCTTCTGGTAACGCCGAAATAACCTCATCTATTTCTCTAGTATAGTCACATATCGGCTTAGCGAGGTATTGTTGAGCTGTTTTTGGTAAAGATTCGAATTGATTGGCTGGTATAAAATCGTTCGGTTTAACAGCCACAAAATAATCTGCAATGGCCACCAATAACTCAATCGCCACATCCTGATTAGCTGGTTTTTTAAGGACAACAGCAGCTGTTTTAAAGAAAGCCTGCCCCTGCTCTGCTAAAATCCGAATAATTAACTTGGCAAAAAGATTTGATTCCAGCTTTTCAAGTGCTTTTGAAAATGCATCCTGTTGAGGATGTGGTTTGGACTGTAAAGGTAGATGGTCTGGCACAGAGCGCAAAAAACCTACTAAAAAAGTATTCTTACGCTGGCCTCTTTTCCATAAACTTTCTTTTGTTTGCCTGGATATTAGATTGGGTTTTAATACCAACCTAACCGAATTAACCACAGCCTTAGGTTCTTCTTCAAACGGTAAAAACTCGACTAAAAATTCCGCCAGTATTTTACCCATGTCGCCTTGAGCGACTTTGTCACGTTCTAACATACAACGCGCATTGGCTGATGTTTGCATTACCCACCATGCGTAACGCGCTAACTCATTTGTTAAACTTTCGGCATGCACCACCGCGATAACCGCTTCCGCTTCACCCAGCTGAAGTAAACGTTCGAGGCTATCGTGCTTCGCCTGTCCCATACGCGTCCAGCGACGCAAATAAATAGGGTAACCTCCCGGCGAGCCTAATACCTGAGTTGAAATAAATTCTTTAACCAGTTTAATATATTGCTCATCACGGCAATTAGGATTCAACACTACCTTTGCCTCACCACGCGCAGACAAACCATAAACAATCATTTTTGATTCATCAATACGAATAGCCTGTAGTTGCTGTGTTAGCAACACATTCATTCTTAAACTATCTTCTGTGGATAATTCCATCTTGCTATTTAATACCTTGTTCATTGCTGTCCCATTAACTTTAAACCCCTGCTTTGAATATAGAAAGCCTGGTCATTGCGAGCGATAGCACGGTAACGACAAACTCACACCCATTTCATGTCCAAGTGTTAATGTTTTCTTTTACTGCTTAAATATACCTCATGAAAACATCTTATTCATAAGTTATATGAGACAGCAATGTACCTTGTTTATTATTTTTATTAACCATCTAATTAAGCTGCACCCGATTCCCAAACGGTACTTTCTTTTTACCTTTTATTAACCAGATAACCGGGAAATTTGGCTCACTCTCGGGGAATGCCCCTTCTGCATCAGTAAAGTAGACAAGAATATCTGCCTGCATATCCTGTCTTTCTGCCCATTCAAATACCGGTTTAAAGCTGGTGCCACCACCACCAATTATTTTATTCGGTATTTTAAATTCGTCCCAGGCTTCAAAAACCCAGGGGCCATCTTTATGTAAACTTGAATCACAGGTATGCAGGGTAATTTGTGCGCGCATTAAACTTTTAATCGCATCTATTTCGGATACAAATTCTGTTAATTCGCTATCAGAAATCGAACCACTTGTATCCAGTGCCACAATAATATTTATTTGAGAACTGCGTAAACTGGGGAAGATAGCCGGATCGCCGCGACGGGAATTGGGGCGAGTATAACTATAGTCGTCTCTTGCGATTGAAGTCATATACTGTGCTAATAAATTACGCCAGGGTAATTCAGGTTGCAGCAAAAAATCGAGCATGCGAGCCATATCATCACCAAGTTTACCGGCTTGCATCGCAGATTGTGCTGCACCGGCCATGCGTTGCTTCCATTGCACGTTGAGGTTTTCGCGCTCGTCATGGTTTAAAGGTTTGGGTTGTGGTGCCCCCCGATCACTTTCTTCTTTTGTTTCTAAATGTTCCTGATGTTGATTGGCTTGTTCATTTTCCAGTGGCGGAGCTTGTTGTTTATTTTTTGCACCAGAATCCCCGTCACCCTGGTTTTTCTTTTTTTGTGAATCGGATTGTTGTGAACTTTGCTGCTCGCCCTCGCCTTTATCGTCTGGTTTATTATTAAAAAGATCTTTAGGCGGTGGCTCGCCCTGCTTAGATTGCTGCTGCAGTGAAGTTGGTTTTTCTTTTGGAATTTCTTTTATTGGATCGGTATCATTGCTATTGGAACCACCACCTGTTTCCGAGCCATCATAAACATGTTGGTCCTGAGTTTCTTTATTATCATATTCTTCTAATAAGGGATAAATTTCTTCAGCTGTCATTCCTTCGTATTCACGCAGGTATAATGTTTCTGGTGGTGCAATCAAGCCATCATTTTTTAGCATGGGGTTAATCGCAAAGTCACAGGCTAAATCCCAACGATGTTTAATGCGATGAGCACGGCGTGCAAAGTGTGACAAGGCACAATGCAATGCCTCATGCGCTAGAATAAACTGGGTTTGTTCTACACTTAAAGATTTAATATAGTCTTCGTTATAATAAAAACTTCTGGCATCGGTTGCGGTACGTTTGCACCATTCGGGATTAGCTTTCAGCATTGGTAACCGCAAAACCAGTGCACCTAGAAAAGGTTTGTCAATTATCAGTTTAGTACGCGCGGCACTGAGTTTAAGTTCAACATCAGTTTGCTTGTTGCTGCCAGTTTCTGAATGCATGGAAAATTAAAACTTAACTATACAGCATGATGTCAGCAACTTTATTCGACCACTGTGCAAATTGAGGAACGGAGAAAATGTCTTGACCAATTGCACGATGCATATCAGAGACTAGCATAACGCCCATTTCTTTTTGCGAAAACACACTGGCGTAATCTAATATATTACCGAAGATTTTTTCTGCTTCACTGCTTCCCTTTGCTCTTATTGCACGACCAACAAGCGATGAGGCAACGGCATATTGTAAATCGATTTCATTCGGTGCTTTAACGTCTTCACCACGTATAATTGCGTCAATATCTGGAAGTTGATCCAGGTTAGTAATAAAAGCATTTAACTCAATACCCGCCGCCGGTCCGATACAGGCCTGAAAGCCACCAAGACGCAGTTCTGGGGTATGTTCAAATTTTTGTAATGCGCGGTGTGCAAATTCCCATGAGCGTGGCGACGGAAAGGCAACTGGGTTATGTGCTGGGTCAAAGTCAAATAATAACTCAGGACGGAAGCGTACAAAAGCAATAATGCGATCATCGATGTTATTTTCGTATGCCCAGGCAACCCAGTCGTCTAAATGAATTTCAAAATCGAAATGCGAAAACCGATTGGCAAGCGGAGCTGGCATAGTATAAGTAACGCCTCTATCACCTTGTCGGTTACCCGCAGCAAAGATGGCCCAGCCTTCGGGTACTTCATACTGACCTAATTTGCGATCTAAAATAAGTTGATACGCCGCAGCCGACACGCTTGGCGGTGCCGAAGTAATTTCATCGAGAAATAAAATACCTTCTAAACCATGCCGTGTGGCATCGGGCAACATGGCGGGTACTGCCCATTCAACCATTTCACCATTGCGAAACGGAATACCGCGCAAGTCACTTGGTTCCATTTGCGATAAACGAATGTCAATTAGTGGTACGTTATGTTTTTTTGCTACCTGTAAAATAATTTGTGATTTACCAACGCCGGGGGCACCCCAGATCATAACCGGGGTATGGTGGCCGTGCTTGGTGCTTAAAAATTCTTTATCGAGTACCGTGCTTAAATGTGCTGGACGCATTAATGTTTCTCCGAAAGCTTATTTTAATCTAGATTCCCCGTCCGCTTGCGGCGGGCACAAAACCGTTGGGGTTTGCAAAGGGGTGCATACCCCGTTGATGATATATAATTGATTTTCCAACAAATTCGTCATCCCTGCATAGAGCGCAGCAACGGCTATTGTATTTAGATTCCCACCGATGCAGGAATGACGATAAAATTGCATCTAATCTTAAAATTAACTTTAGTCTAATTCCATATCGGTAAAACCTGCCAGGTCGTACCACTTTTTGGCTTCTACCAAATCCTTTTCAACACCATTACCTTCGTGGTACATCATCGCCAGGGTTGTTTGTGAGCCAACCAGACCTTGTTCGGCTGCTTTTTTAAACCATACAATCGCTTGCTCAATATCTTTCTCAAGGCATTCGCCTTCCATATACATAAAGCCTAAACCATGTTCGGCAATGGGATAGCCGTTTTCAGCTGCGGCTGTCATCCACTTAACTGCTGCTTCGTCATTTTGTGCGCAACCTAATCCATTTTGGTACATAATCGCCATACGGTGTTGGGCTTCGGCATTACCGTCTTCAGCAAAGGGGCTGAACATTCCCATTGCAGTGGAAAAATGTTTTGATTCAAATGCAGCCATGGCACTTGCATAATCAACTAGTTCATTATCTGTAGGCATAAATACTCTCTTAAACTATCTATTGAAAAAGTGCGCTTTGGCCGCACAAAAAAGCGATAGTATATCCTGAAATACTAATCTGAGGTATCTACTCAGGTATTATTTTGCTTAATTTACAAAAAGTTGATTTTTAACGCTTTTACATCTAATTATATCCCTCTATAGGGATATTCAGACTTTTAGGGTCGCTAGGTATAATTTCTATCCAGTTACTAAATACCGTAAATTATTTTAAGGTTATTGGTTCACCATGAACAATGAATTAATTGCAGCAATGAAGTCCAGTATCGGCAAAGTCGCAACCGGCCCGGAATACAGTAAAGACCTCAGTTATGAGGAAGCCTATGCTGCCATGCAGTATATTCTCGATAAAGACGCTGACCCGGTACAGGCCGCTGTACTGCTTATTTCTCTACGCATGAAACGCGAAACAATGGATGAAAATAAGGGGATTTTAAAGGCTATTATTGATGCTGCGAACATTGTCACGGCCAACGTTGATGAACTTGTTGATATTGCCGACCCCTACAACGGCCATAATCGTAGCCTGCCAATTTGTGCTTTTATGCCGCCTGTTTTAGCGGCCTGCGGCATGCCTGCGGTATCACACGGGCTAGAAACAATTAATCCAAAATACGGTATTACTACACACAAAGTACTGGCTGCAGCAGGCTTGGATGTCGGCTTAACCACTGCTGAAGCGGCTAAACGAATAGAAAATAGCGATATTGGCTGGTCTTATGTCGACCAAAAGGCCTATGCTCCTACGCTACATAATTTAACAAATTTAAGAGAACGCATTATTAAACGCCAGGTGCTTACCACGGTAGAAGTACTGGTTGGCCCGGTTCGCGCTAAAAAGCATACCCATCTGCTTACGGGCTATGTGCACAAGGCTTACCCGCCTGTTTACGCTGAATTAGCTCGTTTTGCTGGCTTCGATTCAGCTATGATAGTACGCGGTGTTGAAGGGGGTGTTATCCCTTCATTGCAGCAAACACATAAGGTATTCAGCTTTACAGATGGCAGCGATGAAAGCCCTGAAAGCTTTGACCCGACCAGTATCGGAATTGAACAGCCTGAGCGCGCGGTTCCTATTCCAGATTCATTGCCCGCGGGTGATGCAACAAAATGTAAAGAATTTGATGTTGATGCTGCCGCAGCATTAACAGCAGAAGCAGGTATAGCAGCACTGAAAGGAAATAAAGGCATATCCTACGACAGTCTGGTATACTCCTGCGCCATTGTTTTAGCTCACACCAGCAAAACCGACACTGGAGTAGCCGAAAACTTATCTGCCGCAGCGGGTAAGGTTAGAAAGATCTTAGATTCGGGTGAAGCGTATGAACGTTTCGTCTAAATTTAGTGAGACTATAGTTTAACTTTTTTTGATAATCAGCTGATTTAACAGGAGAAATTCATGAATCAAGAGTATTATGATGCCGTTACTAAAATGGAAGAAATGGGTG
>VAPL010600070.1_pt1 | contig 34185 bp, 34 predicted proteins | sample 3395061 | NCBI WGS metagenome assembly VAPL01 (sample SAMN08290444, study PRJNA428436) | hydrothermal vent metagenome | isolation source: Deep-sea hydrothermal vent chimney 2 | place: Pacific Ocean: Juan De Fuca Ridge | depth 2182 m m | reverse complement strand
TTGAATACGCCATCCCAATCAAATAGTATAGCTTTTATGTTGTGAAGTTTGTCTTGAAGTGTATTGGGAGGAACAATAAATTCCCCTCCATTGGATTGAAAAATTTCTTCTTGCATGGACTTTATATCAACACTTCGTTTAATTATTAATTATAAATGATGAATTATTAATTAAACAACTGAATATCAGGACATTAACATTAAACTTATTTAATCATTACCATCTAACAATCAGATAGATACAAAAATATACCGAAGTGTTGTTATATAATAGTTTTGTTTAATTAGATGACCGATCTGTCACCTAATTAAACAAATGGATTGCTAAGCCTTATCGAGATTCACCAAGTCCTGAATATCAATCATTCCAATAGCTTTGTTGTTTTCCGTTACAATAAGTGTATCTACTTGAGAATCTTTAAACAAATTGGAAGCATCAATTAATAATGCACTGGCCTCAATGGTTTTTGGTTGCTTTAATGTTAAATCTCCAACATTAAGCTTGACACAATCTCCACCATCTTTTTCGATTAATCTTCTCAAATCACCATCGGTAAAAATGCCTATCGGAGTACCATTGTCATCAATAACCGTAGCAGCACCAAATCCACCAACAGTTATTTTTACCAAACAATCGTGAATAGAATCGCCTTTTTTTACGGTTGGGTTTACACTTGATATAACGTCTCGGACTTGTTGGGTCATCAAGCGTGTGTGCTCAAAGAACTGAGCAGTACCTAAATCTGAGAGGTTATTTTCGGTAAGTTGTTTGAGGATTTTCCATGGAGCAGTAATGGTATGCGCTCCTATATCTAATGAGTTTCTGACGTGCTCGCTGTGCCTAACGGAGGAAAACATGATTTTGGTATCATACCCATAATATTCAACTGCTTGCACACATTTATCAACCAGTTCCAACGCATCGTGTCCTTGATCTTGCATTCGGCCAACCAAAATGCAAACATAAGTTGCCCCTGCGGCCATAGCCATGTAGGCTTGTTGCATTGTGTAAACCAAGTGGATATTTACCAGAAAACCTTCGCTACGCAATCTTTTGCAAGCTTTTACGCCTTCTATGGAAATAGGAATTTTAAAAACTGTTTTACTTTTATCCAAGCCAAGATTGTGCTGTCTTTTTGCTTCAGCAACAATTTCATCGGCGGTTGAGCCCAAAGCTTCTATCATTAAAACAGGAACAATTTTAGAAAGTTCTACAATTGTACCATCGATATCTGTTATGCCATGTCGGTGCATAAAAGTTGGCGTGGTAGTTAGTCCGTCTAAAAAGCCAAGTTCAAAAGCTTCTTTTATTTCATTAACATCTGCTGAATCAAGATATAGTTCCATGTTTTTTTATTTGTAATTGAATGATTTTTATGATTTGTCTATAAAGCGTGGCCCACATTATAGTATATACTTTTAAAAAGATAAAAATTATTGACGTACTATTTTTTAAACAACCACATCATTAGTTATGCATAATACACCTTTGATGAAAATTATCGATGGTTAGTATTAAAATAAATGTTCTTTCCTATTGTATCTTTAGGAGGGATAGTATATCCGGGATTGATTGAACCTGACAAAGCCTCTAACTTTTTAACAATAATTAAAATATCGGTTTCCGAATTGGGTAACTTAGTTATCTCTTTTTCTATTACTTTTTCAAGTATTTTATCAATTGTTTTCATATGGTAAAGCTAAATAAAATTTCTTGAATGCATAAATGCTTCAAAATTGTTTTTCCTGATGAATTCTGTGATTAAGTCATTATATCCTCGAATGAGTCTCGTTCTTTCTTCTTCCTTTGAGTAGTCTTCTATTTTAAGTTTTAATGTCGTCTTTAGGGTCTCAATATTTATTGACCTGCCATGTGAATTCCATTTACTATTGTCACTTAATAAAGTTGCAATTTCTTCAGCGCGTGATATCTTTTCCTTATTAGTTACACGTTGATTTAATTTTTCGGGATTAGTTTGATGAGTGTCCCAGTTTTTAAATTTATATTTTACAAGCCAGTTTTTTAATAATGCAATTGTTAGATCCTTAGCTTGTTCATATCTTCGCAACATTGCTAAATCTTGCTTTTGTAACATTATTAATTCTGCCTGTGTTAATACGCCAGCTCTGGATTTTTCTATTAGTTCGCTCACTTTGTCTAAATATCATAGAGCTGGAACCCACTGTGGCTGACCACTTGGGGACTGAACTTCAACTTGGGGATCAATAGGTCCTAAAGATGAACTGTAATCCATATAAATTTTATCTCCAGACATACAAAAAATTGTACCTGCAGAATATGCGCTATCCGGAACTATAAAATTAATTTCTTTATAATGATGTCTAACTATATTAACCAATTGCTCCACAACTTCAACAGAACCACCGGGCGTGTTAAGGATAATTGATAAAGTTTCATTATTGATGCCATCTTCTTTTAGGTTCTCAATAATATCTCTAAAAGGTTTAACTAAACCATCTGCAATTGGAGCATAATAGAATACAACATCTGAATTAAAATATTCCTCTAATTTCTTTAATCTTTCATTGAGAATTGAGTGAATTGTAGAGTCAAATATTGGTTTCATTTCTATATTTTTTTATGTGCCGCCTATCGATACTGAGTAACAATATTATGAATTTCTATTAGTGGTTTCATGTATTCTTCCAGCTTGGTGATGTCCAACTGGCTGGCGGCATCACAAAGTGCTTCCGATGGGCATGGGTGTGTTTCTATAAATAGCCCATCGACACCTGCCGCAATGGCCGATCGGCCCAATACCTCCAGGTATTGCCGTGCTCCACCACTTGGGTCTGCGCTGGGGATTCCATATTTTCTAATGGAATGGGTGACATCAAAAACAACCGGATACCTTGTTTCTTGCAAATGATAAAAACTCCTGGGATCAACAACAAGGTCATTGTAACCCAAGGTAAAACCACGCTCGGTAAGAATGATTTTTTTATTTCCGGTTGTTTCAATTTTCTTTACCGGCTTGATCATGTTTTCAGGAGCGAGAAATTGACCGTGCTTTATGTTTACAACCTTGCCGCTATTTCCGGCAGCAAGAGCAAGTGTAGTTTGCATACACAAATAAGCTGGGATTTGAATGATATCCAATACCTCAGCGGCAGCAGCGATCTGATCTGGGTAGTGGACGTCTGACAAGATAGAAAACCCAAATTCTTTTTTTATTCGATCCAGCACTTTCAATCCTTCATCGAGTCCGGGACCCATGTAGTATGAAGCATCGCTACGATTGTCTTTGGTAAAAGAAGATTTATAAATGATGGGTACTCCGATGCGTTCTTCTATTTTTTTTAACTCTTCGGCAGTTGTCATCATTATTTTTTCACTTTCAATGACGCACGGACCCGAAATTAAAAATAGCTGATCGCCTCCTATTTCTATATTTCCTACATTAAATTTATTTTTACTCATGGGAGTTATATGATCTTTCTAATTCGTTCTAAATCTTCCAAAGTATCTACCGGGATACTCTGGTGCTCGGTAATTCCTATTTTTATACTTCCGCCATTTTCCATCCATCTGTTTTGCTCCAGATTTTCCAGTTTTTCTAAATTTGATTGCGGCAAACCGGCAAATTTTTGTAGCGATTTTACAGTATATGCATACAAGCCTAAATGTTTATAAAATGTAGCATGGCTCATCCAATTATCTCTTTCGATTCCATGTACAACAGGGATTACCGCCCGACTAAAATACAGTGCTTTCAAATTTTTGTCAAAGGTAACAAAAACCTCACTTTCATTTTCAAGATCAATGGCGTCTGTTACTGGAATTACGAGTGTGGCCAGCTCAGCCTTCGGATCATCAAAACATCCAATGAGTGTATTTATTTGATCGGGGTGAAGCATTGGTTCATCGCCCTGAATATTTATTACAACATCAAAATTTATATTATTGGCTTTACTAAATATCTCCAAAGCTTCCAGACAACGGTTGGTTCCGGTATTATGAGATTTTGAGGTGATCACGGCTTCTCCACCAAATTCATTTACCGCCTTGTAAATCCGATCGTCATCTGTGGCAACAATTACGTATTGTAAAGTCTGCTTGGTTTTTTCATAAACCCACTGAATCATTGGCTTACCGTTGATGTCAGCGAGGGGCTTTCCTTCTAATCTTGTTGATCCGTATCGCGCAGGGATAATACCCAGAAATTCCATAGACATTTCAAATTGGAGCGCAAAATAACGAAATTGTCAGCTCAATCGAATGGAATTTCCCGACTAATAAAATTATTGATCTGAACTTTTAATAGAAATGGTATAAATGGTTAATTTTGCCTCAAATATCATCAGAATCCCATTGATTATTCCCAACAGTTTGTTTCATCAAAAAAACACTTAGAGATTATGCCAGGAATGGAAATATTTGGCGACGAAGAGCGCAAAGAAGTAATGGATGTACTGGAAACCAAAGCCTTATTTCGATATGGTTATGATCACATTCGAAAAGGGATGTGGAAAACTGCTGAGTTTGAAGCTGAGGTTTGTAAGCAAATCGGCGCAAAACATGCTCATGCCGTATCGAGCGGAACGGCAGCGGTTACAAGTATTATGGCTGCTGCGGGTATTGGCCATGGAGATAAAGTAATCGTACCTCCATATACTTTTGTAGCTCCTATCGAAGCTGTTTGTCTCGCAGGAGCATTACCTATTTTTGCAGAAATTGATGAGACGCTATGCCTTAGTCCCGAAGGAATAGAAGCGTCCATCACCCCAAATACCAAAGCAGTATTGCTTATCCACATGTGTGGTGCTGCTGCCAATTTGGAGGGTATATTGGCTGTTTGCAACAAACATAATTTGGTGTTGCTGGAAGATTGCGGTCAGGCAATGGGTGCCAGTTATAAAGGAAAATCAGTAGGACTTCATGGCGCGGCAGGAGCTTTTTCTTTTGATTACTTCAAAATAACTACTTGCGGTGAAGGTGGTATGACGATTACCAATGATGAACAAATTTATAAAAATATAGATCAGGTAGCTGATCATGGGCATACCCATGAAGGCGACAATCGTGGCATGGAAGATCACCATGTTATGGGAGCAAATTTCAGAATGGGTGAGATGAATGCAGCTATTGGACTAGCGCAAATGCGAAAGCTTCCCTGGATTTTGGAGCAAAACAAGAAAAATAAAAAATATATTAAGGATAGGCTGAAGGAAGTCAAGGGACTTACATTCAGAAAATTGGGAGACGAAGCGGGCGACTCAGCTACTTACCTCAATTTCTTTGTTTCAAGCAAGGCTGTTGCCGAAAAATTATTTGATCAATTTGCAAAAGACGACGTGGAAGGAGTGGCCAATTGGTATACAAATATGTATCACTTTATCAATCAGTGGGATCATATAAGAGGAATGAAGTACCCGGCAAAACTTGCCATTCATGACCTGGAAGCTCCGCAAGATTATAACAATTTAAATTTACCAAAATCGGAAGATGTCATTAGCAGGTTGATTTCTATTGGCATTCAATGTACATGGACTGAGGATGAGTTGGTAGAATATACTGATAAGATAATCGGTTCCATTAGGAAAGTATTATAAATCGCATTTTTGACAACCTTATATAAACTCAAAACATAAGAATTGACTTTATTAAAATAAAAAATTTATAACTTCGCATTATGTGTAAAGATATTTTAATTACCGGTGTAGCTGTATCAGAACAGATGAAAATGGCCAAAGATATTCTTCAAAATTCTGTGATTCCCAAAGAAAAAATATTCCAAGAAAGAAAACGAAAAGGTCTATTAAGCAAGAGATTAATTTCTGCAATGAAATCAAATGCCTAACCTGACTATTATTGCAGGGTGTAATGGAGCCGGAAAATCTACGTATGCAGAAACATTCTTACCTCGAGATGTCACTTCTTTTGATTACGATAAAAAATTATTAGAAAACTACAACTCCCTGCCGGATAGAGAATTAAGGGACGTATTTGCAGAAAACACAACCAACAAAGAATTTGAGGAAGCGATTGATGATTCATTAAGGTTAAAAGAAGATTTTTGTTACGAAACCAACTTTGACGTTTATCCGATTGAATGGGCCAAAGTATTTAAAGAAAATGGGTTTACCATAAATTTAATATTTTTTTGTCTTGACAATCAAGAAATTGCGAAACATCGGGTACAAGTAAGAACTGAATTTAATGGACATTTTATTGATAATAAAACAATCAACTTGAAATGGAAGGGTGGTTATAAAAATACAAACAAACACTTTGGCTTTTTTGATAAAATATTGCTTGTTGATAATTCAATTACGAATGAAGTTTATTCCAATATTTTGCAGATTGAAAATGGCGTGGTTGAAGTTATGACAAATAAACTACCGGAATACATTAAAAGGCGCTTTCCGAGTATTTATGCAATGAGAAACAAAAATTAATGAAAGTCGCAATTGCGACTTTCATTTCTGCAAAATTTAAAGTCAAAATATGAATAACAACATGCATAGAAATTTTAAGAATATAGATAAAGTTTGTTTTGGCCGTGGCGCTTTTGAACAATTGGATGATATACTCAAACCAAAACGCGCTGAGAATGACAACTTCATGGTTTTTATTGTTGACAATTATTTTAAGGGCAAAGAACTTGAGCATCGGGTTCCTGTTCATGAGGGAGATCTGATATTTATTGAAGATGTCGATGGTCACGAACCAACTACTGAGCAAGTGGACAGGCTACGAGACAACATACTTAAAGACAAAGGACTGCCATCAGGAATTATTGGCATTGGAGGTGGGAGCATCATGGATATTGCCAAAGCACTTTCGTTGATGGTGAATAATGAAGGATCTTCTTCACTTTACCAAGGCTTAAATTTGGTTAAAAACCCAGGGATCTATCATCTTGGCGTACCCACAACTTCTGGAACCGGCGCAGAGTGCTCAATGACGGCGGTACTTACCGGACCTGTCAAAAAACTTGGATTGAAGTGTGACTGGACAGTATTTAATCAGGTTATTCTCGATCCGGAATTGATAGCTTCGGTACCAAGAAATCAATGGTTTTATACAGGAATGGATTGCTACATCCATTGTATTGAATCGGAAAGTGGCATATTTTATAATGAATTTTCCAGGGCTTACGGAGATCAGGCATTGAAGCTTTGCCGAGATATATTTACCGGTGAAGGAAGCGGACAAAATGAATTAAACAATGAAAAGCTCATGATTGCTTCTTTGTTTGGCGGTTTGAGTCTGACTTATTCTGAAGTTGGCGCCTGTCATGCATTTTCATATGGATTGTCTTATGTGCTTGGCATGCGCCATGGCATTGCCAATTGCATTGCTTTCAGGCATTTAGAAGAATTTTATGGAGATGCCGTTCAGGAGTTTAATGAAATGGTAGCTTTTCATAAAATTGAAATCCCTGAAAACATTTCTGCAAATTGGTCTGATGAAGATATATCAAAAATGGCTGATGTCGCCTACAATCTACCACATATGTGGACTCATGCCATGGGCAATGATTGGGAAAAGAAATTGACCAAAGAATATTTGATGGAAGTTTACAGGAGAATGTAAAATTTTGAAATTGTAATCTTGAGCTACCAAATTATCTATGACAACATTAACTTCCTAAAGGGATTGATTGTCCATAGACTTGGAATAGACATTTGTTGACGTAGCTACTTCTGAGTACCATTAGCTTTCTGATATTGAGCAGCAAGGGTAAGTTTTTGTAAAAAAGGTAAATTAAAAACCAATCTTAAATAGGCTGCTATATTAAAAATGAGAGAGAAGAAAAAAACATCAGCAACGTGGTAAAACTTTACAAGTAACATCACGAATAATCATATTATCTGAGACTTTTCTTCGTATTCCAAACGGTCATAGTAAAAGAAATAAGCCAAGAAAATAAGAAAATAAACGTACCATAAAGTGTGGTGATAAATGAAACTTTGATACCACCAAAAATCATAGCAGGCGGTACATCAGGTGATGCTTCAATTGCCTGCAATGCAGAAAAGAGGCCTATACTTTGACCAAAAACTCCCCAGACAATAGCAAAAACTCCTATGGCATAAATGTCTTTGATCACCAGATATTGGTTTTCGGGATTGTAATTGTTCTTCGATATTCTAATGATATTAAGAATAGTTACGGCGATTATGGTTGTTAAAACAATAGAAAGCACAGTCATAAACAATATACCACCCATCCAATGAAATTCAGCGAAACTCATAATTTTTTTGATTTAAGTTAAACAATTTATTAGCAATGTATATCACGTTTCTATTCGTAATTAAAATAGTAGATTAACAAAGTAATGCGATATGGTTATGTTATGTATAGTAGCTTAATCGCCATTCAGTTCTTATTTTCCTACTAAGAGGGAACTAAAACAGTAATTGGTCTATTAATGCACAAGAATTGTAAAATTTGGATTAAGTTGTTTTTACTTATGGAGTCAAATAGAAAGTATGATTTGCTTGAATGGGTAAATAATCAAAACATAAGGTGGTTGTATCATCTCGTTTTTTGGATAGCTGTTCTGGTTTTTTATACATATTTTTTTGGATATAATAATGTTAATTATAAAATCACCTTTTCATTTGTAATCATCCTTTTGCCCGTCACCATCATCACAACATATTATCTGAACTATGAGTTGATTCCCAACTATTTGTTCAAAAAAAGGTATGTGAAATTTTTTCTATATTTTATTTATACACTCATTATTTCATTTTACATTGAAATGGGTACTGTTATGCTCATTTTTATTACTGTTGCGAAATTGCAAATGGAAGAATTCTATCCGGCCAATACAAATGCAATTCTTTTAATTGCAGGGATGTATGTGGTTGTTTTCCTGGGTGTCGCAGTAAAGCTGGTAAATCAATACAATAGCAATCAGGTGGAAATACAGAAATTAAAAAAGGAGAAGGTCGTGGCTGAATTAAAATTTTTAAAAGCGCAACTACATCCACATTTCCTATTCAATACATTGAATAATTTATATGCTTTAACCCTAGAGAAATCTGACAAAGCAGCAGATGTTGTATTGAAACTTAGCGAATTGCTAGATTATGTGCTTTATGAATGCAATGCTGAATTATTGTACTTGGAAAAAGAAATTAAGCAAATCGATAACTATATTGAACTTGAAAAACTTCGTTTTGGTGCTAGATTAGATGTTAAATTTACTTGTGAGGAATTTTCATCAAATATGTTGATACCTCCGATGTTGCTAATGACACTAGTAGAGAATAGTTTTAAGCATGGCGTTTCAAAATCTATGGGTAAATCATGGATTCAAATAGATATTCAAGAACAGTATAATCAGATTACCTTTAAAGTGAAAAATGGAAAGCATAAATTGAACAGTTCAAAGCCTAATATATCAGGAGGATTGGGATTGCAAAACCTTGAAAATAGACTCAGATTAATTTATAAAGAGCATTATTCGTTTAACATAGAAGAGAGTAAAAATACATTTGCTGTGGAATTAATAATTAAAACTCTTTCTAAATCATGAAAACAAAATGCCTCATAGTAGATGATGAGCCCTTGGCAATAAAAATCATCGAAACCCATATTGGTAAGATTCCTAATCTTAAGATTGTAAGCAAATGCAGTAATGCTTTGGAGGCATTTGACGTACTTTTAAACTATAATATTGATTTGGTTTTTTTAGATGTGGAAATGCCCGAAATCACGGGGGTTGATCTTTTAAAATCTCTTAAAAAGGCTCCGGCAATCATTTTCACGACGGCATTTAGAGATTTTGCTTTGGATGCTTATGAACTTGATGCCATTGATTATCTCCTAAAGCCAATATCTTTTGAAAGGTTTTTTAAGTCAGTTTCCAAATATTATCAATGGAAAAACAATGATAATATGAAGGTCTTAGCAAATCGTAAATCAGAACAGTTAGTGAATGGATTTATTAATATTCGGTCAGATCGAAAAGTTGTGAAACTATTTATTGATGATATATCGTTCATCGAAAGTCTTAACGACTATGTGAAAATCCATCTTGAAGATGAGATAATTATTACAAGGGAAAAGATAAGCGTCCTTGAGGGAATACTACCTGAAGACCAGTTCATTCGCACACACAGATCTTTTATTGTAGCAGTAGGAAAAATTAAGGCTTTTACTTCAGAGCTTATTGAAGTTAAAAAGTGTGAAATTCCTATTGGCCGAACGTATAAAAGTTCTGTTTTGAGCTTTCTTGGATATCATAATTTATAGCAAATAAACCTATATAAAATAATGTAGATTACTTATTTTATCATTCATTTTTCAATAGTTGATGATAATCTTGGTTGCTCTTCCAATCCTTAATTTTTGAGGCTAATCTGCAAGGTTAGAATTCGTTGATTCCTAACTACATATTATCACTAGTCCTCAAAAGGGAAGTTTTTTTAAACAACAAACTATTTGAATCCCTCTATTCGGGAAGTTGCAAATATTGCTTTTCAGAAGAGTCAATATTAATCATTACGATAAATCATACCATCCATAATAGACAAATTCATATTTATGTAAATGGCTTAAACTTTTTATTATTAGTTTTGCCAACAATTTATTGAATGAAGTACCAATGAAACACAAAAAGAAAAAAAGGTTAGGAAGCTTTCCTTATGTAAGTGTAATTTTTAGTCTGACACTTGCACTTTTTGTAATTGGCCTATTTGGCCTGCTAATTTTGCATTCGAATAAATTGAAAGATTCAATCCGCGAAAATATTTCAATGCAGATTTACCTCGATAAATTTGTAGCCGAAAATGATAAGATCAGAATAAATAAACTCCTCAAACAAAAGAAATACATTGTTAAGGAAGGAGAAAAATCATTGGTTGAATTTGTCTCAAAAGAAGATGCAGCTAAAATGTTCACTGAAAGTACAGGTGAAGATTTTATTGAATTTTTAGGAGATAATCCATTGAGAGATGCATTTGTCATTAAAATAATTCCTTCTTATCAGCAGGTTGATAGTCTGAAAAATATTGAAAGTGAATTGACTAAAGTTGAATCTGTTTTTGAGGTTGTTTATGTGCAAAATCTTGTACAATCAATTAACAAGAACATCACAAAAATCAGCTTGGTGTTGGTAGGGTTTACGATTATTTTACTGATTACCATCGTTGTGCTAATAAATAGTACTATTAAACTTGCCTTGTTTTCCCAGCGTTTTTTAATCAGAAGTATGCAACTTGTTGGTGCTAAAGCAGGATTTATCATATTCCCATTTGTGCGAAGAGCGGGGATGCACGGCCTTGTTTCGGGTTTGATTGCATCTGCAATATTATTTGCAATTCTTAACTATGCAAATAATGCTATTGAAGAGCTAAAACAACTTCAGTCAACCGATGAGCTATTAATTCTTTTAGCTTTTGTTGTAGTTTTAGGAGTAGTAATCGGCATGGTGAGCACCTACAAAGCAGTGAGTAAATATCTAAAAATGTCTTTAGATGAATTATATTAATAATATGAGTAATAAAGAAAAATTAGCCTTTAAGAAAACCAATTATATCTTGATGTTGGTAGGAATTGGAATATTGACAGTAGGATTTTTTATAATGACCCTCGATAAAGAAGATTATGGGTTTGGGTTTCTCGGAATAACCTTGGGTCCTATTATCGTGATGATTGGATTTGCTGTGGAATTTTTCGCAATATTTCACAAAGGCAAAAAATAGAATATGAGCATTATTGAAGCGATAATTCTTGGGATTATTCAAGGGTTAACAGAGTTTTTACCTGTAAGCAGCTCAGGGCATATCGAACTCGGCAAAGCTATTTTAAACATTAACACTACAGACAATTTACTTTTTTCCATTGTGGTGCACGCAGCAACTGCCCTTAGTACAATTATAATTTTCAGAAAAGAGTTATATGATATTTTCAAGGGCTTACTGCAATTTAAAAATAATGAGTCACTTCATTATGCCCTAAAAATTATCATTTCTATGATTCCGGTTGGTGTGGTGGGGATAATGTTTGAAGATAAAATAGAAGCTTTATTTAACGGCAACGTCATATTTGTCGGATCTATGCTCATCGTTACCGGAATATTATTAACAATTACCTACTATGCAAAAAGTACCACAAAAGATGTTTCTTATGGAAGGGCCATCATTATTGGGTTGGCGCAGGCTATTGCCATAATCCCAGGGATATCAAGATCGGGATCGACAATCTCCACTGCCCTCATCTTGGGAGTAGATAAAGAAAAGGCTACAAAATTTTCTTTTATTATGGTTTTATTGCCCATCATAGGAGCAACTTTACTAAAAGTAAAGAACTATCTTGAAGCTCCTGAAATATCAAGCGGAATAAGTACAATTGCACTTTCAGCTGGGTTTGCTGCGGCTTTTATATTCGGATTAATTGCCTGTACATGGATGATCAGGATTGTAAAAAAAGGTAAATTAATTTATTTTGCTTACTACTGCTTTTGTGTTGGAGCCATATCTATAATCATTAGTTTAATATGATAATGAGTTTTGTCCCGGAAGAAGGAAGATTAGTTCTGATTAATAAAGCATTGAATTGGACATCATTTGATGTGGTGAAAAAGATTCGGAATTTAGTCAGGATAAAGAAGGTTGGTCATGCCGGCACCTTAGATCCGTTGGCTACGGGACTTTTAATCGTTTGCCTGGGAAAGATGACAAAGCAAATCAACCAATTCATGGACTTGGAAAAAGGATATGAAGGCACTATGGTACTGGGAAAAACGACACCTTCTGTCGATTTGGAGACAGACTTCGATAGTGATGTATCCATTGCTCATATTACCAAAGAAGATATAGAACATACAGCAAAAAAATTCATTGGAAACTTGATGCAAAAACCACCTATTTATTCTGCTATAAAAAAAGACGGTGAGCCACTATATAAAAAGGCCAGAAAAGGGGAGAGTGTAAAAATAGAACCAAGACCGGTCGAGTCAAAAGAATTTGAGATTACAAAAATAGATTTTCCTGAAGTGCATTTTAGGCTTGTTTGTTCAAAGGGATTTTATGTGAGAAGCCTGGTACGGGATTTTGGTGAGTCGCTGGGTGTTGGGGCACATATGTCGGCATTGGCGAGAACTCGAATAGGCCAGTTCAAAGTAGAAGATGCTTTATCAATTGATGAATTCATGAATGAATTTCAAAAAGAAACTTCATGAAAATTTATAAAGGGCTAGATAATTTTCATAAGCTGGATTTTGCTGTAGTAACGTCAGGGACATTTGATGGCGTGCATTTCGGACACCGAAAGATTCTCCAGAGACTTGAAGAAATTACCAACAAAAATGGTGGCGAGTCTGTGCTCATTACCTATTGGCCACATCCAAGATTAGTCATATACCCCACTCAGGAATTAAGCTTGCTTACTTCCCTCGAAGAAAAAATTGAGTTATTGAGCCTTCAACAAATCGACCATTTGATAATCATACCTTTTAATCAGGATTTTTCCAGGTTATCCTCTGAGAAATTTATCAAGGATATTCTTGTCAAAAAAATTGGGACTAAAAAACTTATAATTGGTTACGATCATAAATTTGGGAGAAACCGGTCGGGGAGTTTCGAAGAGTTAAAAAAGAATGCTCCGAAATATGGTTTTGAAGTAGAAGAGATACCTAAGCAAATGATTGAAAATAATGCAGTAAGCTCTACTAAAATCAGAAAAGCGCTGTTGAGTGGCCAAATAGAAGTTGCCAATGAATTTCTTGGAAGACCATTTAGCTTACAAGGAATTGTTATTGAAGGAAATAAAATTGGCAGAACCATGGGTTTTCCAACAGCCAATATTGAAGTTGGATTTCAACAAAAACTCATTCCTGTAGAGGGTGTTTATGCAGTAAAAATAGGAATAGGAAAATCGAACTTTAAAGGCATGCTGAATATTGGTTATCGGCCAACATTTGGTGGAACTCAAAAACGCATTGAAGTTCATATTTTTGATTTTGATCAAAACATTTATGGTGATACTGTAGTTGTGGAGTTTTATGGCAAAATCAGGTCGGAAATAAAATTTGAGGGTTTAGAAAGATTGAAAGGACAACTTCTCAAAGATGAAATTGAAGCTCAATTAATACTTGCAAAATATTGATTAGAAATGAATAAATCTAAAATCACATTTGATGTTGAACTGGACAAAGATAATGTTCCGGAAAAAATAACCTGGAGTGCTACTGATAATGCTTCAGGAGACAAGCCAACAGAGACAAAAGCAGTAAGCATAGCACTATGGGATCATAATGTACAGCAATCTTTACGTATAGATCTTTGGGCGAAAGAAATGCCTGTAGAAGAAATGAAGAAATTTTATATTGAATGTTTGGCAGGCCTTGGCGATAGTATCAAACGATCGACCAATGATGATGACATGGCGCATCAAATCCATGATCTTTGCGAAAAATTGGTTGAACAATTAAATAGCTCAAATCCGGATAACAAGTAGAATTTTGGCTTGCAAATTTTATAAAATAGCGTAAATAAAAAAAGCCCCTTTTACGGGGCTTTTTTTATACATAATTTTGGGTACTCCCAATAAAAGGTAAAAATTAGCGCATAAGCATAACTTTGATAGGTAAATAATATCTCAAGTTACTTTGTTTTTGATAAAACACAAAAAAATGAATGTAAAATTACTGGTCTATGGTTCTGCTAAAATAAGCTTGACAGCAGGTTTAGCTAGTAAAGGCTAATTTCGCTGCAAATGAATACTTTGCAAATAGTATTTATTATCTATCACAATAAAGAAATGGAACGATGAATAATAAGATTGAAGGCGTAATATTTGATTTTAATGGGACTCTTTTTTTTGATTCTGAAATGCATAAGAAGGCTTGGAATAGAATTTCTATGGAGATTAGGTCAAAACCAATTTCTAATGATGAGTTCTTGAAATTTGTATTTGGTTATACAAACAGCGCTATTCTACAATTCCTATTTCAAGAAGAAACATCTGATAATTTAATAGAAGACTATGCAATTAGAAAAGAAGAATACTACAGAACGATGTGCTTGCAGGATCAGCTTAATCTCAAATTGGTAAAAGGCGCAACGGAATTATTTGATTTTCTCAATAAACAAAATGTTAAGATAACAATTGCTACAGCTTCAGAAATTGTTAACGTCAATTTTTTTAATGCTCAATTTGAATTGGAACGATGGTTTGATTTTAAAAAAATTGTATATGATGATAACCAAATAAAAGGTAAACCTGCTCCGGATATGTATTTACAAGCAGCAAAAAATATTGGTGTACAAGCATCAAAATGTATTGTGTTTGAAGATTCTGATACGGGCATTGCTGCAGCTAAAAATGCGAACATTGGTAAAATAATTGTTTTAGATCCAAAGGCAGATAAAAGTAAATTTAATGCACATCCCGATGTCGATCTGGTTATCAGAGATTATTCTGTTTTTAATATGAAGCAATATCTATAACACTTCGTTTAATTATAAATGATGAATCATAAATTAAACACTTGATTATCTGTTGCTTATAAGGAATTTTGCAAATCGTGTAAATTACTCTTAATCAATATATTAAAGAATTATAGCAAACCATTATATCTATAAAGATCCCCTAAAATACTTCTGCTCTCTTGCTATTATTACTTTTTTACGTTGATAATACTCACACCCACAATTACGATTATCGTTCCAAGAATTTGATAAAGATCTATCTTTTCGCCAAGAATTAATATTGCCAAAATGATTGTCGAGATTGGACCAAGGCTTCCATAAATAGCAAAATGCGATGCACCCAGTCTTTTTATTGCCTCAGAAATCAAGAACGAAGGAATAACAGTTGAAATTATTGCCATACTAAATCCTATTGCATAAACCTGCCAAGGTTGGTTCAGTACTTCAAAAGAATTTATCGTTAAATAATGCAAAATTACCATGATACAGGATGCAGTCATCGCATAAGCAGTAAATCTGACAGGACCAATTTTTGGAATTAGCTCTCCACTCCCAACCAAATATATAGCATAAGTGAAGGCACTTATTACTATGGCAAAGGTACCTTTCCAAAGTCCATCGCTTTCAAAATTTAAGTCATCGGCAAATGCTACTACAATTCCAAGGTATGAAAGCAAGATGGCATATATCTGAAATTTGGTTGCCCTCTTTTTTAAAACTATACTGGATATAAGGACTACCAAAGTCGGGTACAAAAATAGTATGAGCCTTTCCAGGCTTGCCGAGATAAATTGTAATCCATAAAAATCAAAATAGCTGGCTACATAGTACCCCAAAAATCCGAGTGTGAATATATAAAGGATGTCTTTTCGAGTTATTTTATATGCATTAGCCTTTTTTGTTTCTCTGACAGCAACTACCAAGTAAAAAGGGAGAGCAAATATCATTCTTATTAATAGCAAGGTAAGCGCATCAACATCGTACCTATATCCTAGTTTAACCATTATTGCTTTGGCCGAGAACATTACAATCCCAGTAATAGCCAGTAGTGCTCCAAAGCCTTTGCTAGATAATTTTATTTTCATTGGCTTAGTTAATTATTTTTCGATTTTCAGGAGATGATTAAACTTTACTATTGCTGGATTTAGCATGCATATTTCTTTTTGAGATAAGGCATGCCTACTTCGCAAGGCATACATTTCCATCAAAAGTCTTTATTAATCCAGTAATGTACGCACTTGTCTATCGGCATCTTTCCAATTCACCAACAGCATTTCTTTGATCTGTGCAGCTTTCTGGGTTTCACCAAGGTTTTTCAGCGCTTTGTATTTTCCAAGCATGGAGAGGCTTCTGTTTGGCATCTGCTGAAGCGAAAGATCAAACTGTTTGATTGCTTCCTGATAATTTCCCATTGACAATAATATTTCTCCATAAATTTCATTCGAGGGTTTCAAGACCACAGGAGGCCCCGGATTATACCTTGTTTTATTTTCCAAATCAACTGCCTTTTTGATGTATCCGATAGCCTCCTCATGTTTATTGGTTTTTAAAGCCAGAAGAGCTTTTAATTCCCATTCAAGTGCTTCTGCTAAATTGAGTTCCTGGTCAAACCCGGTATTTCTCACGATTGGAACAATACCACAATTTCTAAAATCATTGTACGCTAATGCGTTGTTTTGCTCGACAGTCCTTTGATCTGTCATCTGATTTAAATACCAACCTACTTTTGGAAGATCATTTTTTTTCATGGCTGTCATTGCATCAATAAAGAAGCACATATTTTTTGTGCTGACGCTAAAACCTTTTGTATAAATTTCTATTCCCGGGACATCTCCATGCCATTTTCCGCTTTCGATCAAATAGTGTCCTCGCATCATAGCCAGATGAAAACGAATTCTTTCCGACTTGCTATATTTCGATTCATAATTCAGATCGGTGATGAGTGCCAATGCTTTGGCATGCTTACCTTGTTGTAAATAACCATACTGCATCCACCACAGCGAATGGTAGTCACGGTCTTCAAGAGGTTTTTTCTTTTTCTTTTTCCATGCCTCAGTAGCATTCCATGAAATTTCATTGCGTTTCACCATTTTATCCCAATCACCTACTGCCAAATATATATGGGAGGGTAAATGCTGAGCATACCTGGAATCTGTGACTATTTTAGAATAATTATCAGCCGCTTTTTTTCCCTTATAGGCTCTTGCCGGATCATCATATAAATGAATCATATAATTTAAAGCTCCGGGATGAGCAGGGTTAGCAGCATTGAGTTTTAGCAATACTTTGCCGGCCAATCTATATTTCTCTTTTTCTTCTCCGGTATAACAATTTCCTAATATCGATAAGGCATAAAATGCAGCAACCTCTTCATTTTCTGGATATTTTTGATACATATTTGCCATGGCATTTTCATACTTTTTATTCCTGGTTTTTATATCATTGTCTTCGCCATAGAGCAATTCAATGCTTGCAATAAAATCCTTTTCCAAATCAGATTTTACATTTTCCAATCTTTCGTCAGGCTTTAAACCAAGTTTTAAAAGTGCTCCTTTTCCTTTTTTATAATCCTGCTGAAACCACAAAGTTTTATTGAAACTCATGGCTTCTCCCCAATAGGCCATGGTAAAATTAGGATCGAGTAGCTGGGCCATATCAAATTCACGGGCCGCATCTTCGTATTCAAAATTATGTAAGAGCAACATCCCTTTTTCAAAATAAGGCATGGCTACTTCATCGCCCGAAACATTAATATTTATTTTCCCCAAATGAGATTCCTGCGAAAAAGTAGTTGTAAAAGATACTTGAAAAAATAAGATGGAAAGACAAATTTTTGGTAGAAATGAATTGTACATGATTTGAAAATTGTTTGCGAAACGTAATTATATAAAATGTAAAAATAAAGGTTTATCAGTTCTGAATTAAAATGAAAGATGAAAAGCCTTATTCATAAATTATAATTTGTACTTATAAATACTTTAAAATTGACCCAATAATTATAATATAATAATCATCTGACGCAATTGATTTTTTGTGATTGAGCAATAGGATTATTAAATTGGTCTAATTATTAGAAATAGAAATATGTCATCAGGAAAATTATTAAGATCGAGAAACAAGATATTTGGTGGAGTTTGTGGTGGTATTGCCAAATGGCTAGGCTGGGATGTGACGGTAGTTCGAATAGCTTATGTATTTATCAGTATTTTGAGTGCCGCATTCCCGGGAACTATAGTGTACATTATTCTTTGGTTGATTATGCCGGAGGAAGAATAAATTCATCATATAGTAAATATCCTGGTTCTACTTTCCTTTTGTGGCATCAATAGAGGGTTTCTATCTGACATTTATATTAACATGATTTTTTCTTAAAAGATGAGTTTAACTTCTAATCAATTATTGAAGGGTTTATTACGTTAAGGATACACCGATTGTTAACATTGCTAGTAGAACTGATAATTTTTCTAAAAAAAACCAATCCTCAACCACACCTAAAAATCGGCAATTATTTATTCCATTGTGATATAGTTTGAAAAGTATTGAGAATGCATTTATTTCACGTTTTAAATAGTCATACAGTAATTTTCCCTTTAATGTCTTAAACATATCCATATGAATAATTTTTCAAGAAGATCATTTGTAAAGTCTGCTGCAGCTTTTTCTGCTGGAGCAATTTTTTTACCAACCCTCAAAAGCTGTTCACTCAACAGTAAGTTGAACATTGCATTTATAGGTGTCGGTGGTCGAGGTGCCAGAAACCTCGATAGTAGTGATTTGAAAGATGAAAATGACGTTTCATTAAATAACATTGTAGCCTTATGCGATGTGAGTGATGAAAGAGCTGCTGAGGCATTTGAAAAATATCCAGACGCTAAACGATTTACTGACTTCCGGGTGATGTTTGATAAAATGGGAAAAGATATTGATGCGGTAGTTATTTCTACTCCGGATCATACGCACTTTCCTGCAACAATGGCAGCTATGGAGATGGGTATTCATGTTTATGTTGAGAAGCCATTGGCACATAATATTTGGCAGTTAAGAACACTGAAAAAAGCTGCCAAGCATTACGATGTCATTACACAAATGGGAAACCAAGGGCATACAACCGAAGGAATCCGATTTATAAAAGAATGGTATGAAGCAGATGTCCTTGGAGATGTAACAGAAGTATTTGGTTGGCTCGGCGGTCCGAATTACGATATTAATGGGTACTTTGTGAAACCCGAAAATTATCCTGCAGCAGGAGATCCGATTCCTCAAGGACTGGATTGGGGCAGTTGGGTTGGGCCATCTAAAGAGAGACCTTATAGTCATTTCTATCTTCCAAGGTTTTGGCGTAGTTGGTATGAATTTGGAAATGCACTTTTGGGTGATTGGGCATGCCATACTTTGGATGCACCTTTCTGGGCATTAGATCTTGGTATGCCTACTTCTGTAGAATCAATTGTGAGACCTGTTTCCGGTAATGGATTCATGCCTGATCAAACTCATCTGAAATTTGAATTCCCAAAAAGAGGAAATAAACCTCCTGTTACTCTTCAATGGTATGAAGGCGGGTTACAGCCAGAAATAAGACCTGAATGGGGATTTGATGAAGTTCCCAGTACGTGCATGGTTATGGCAGGAAATAAAAAATCATTAGCGACAGGAGGAAGACCAAATAAACCAAGACTCCTGGGCTCTGACGAAGAATGGCTGGAATTTACTAAAGCAATACCAAAAAAGACTATTCCTAGAGTTGCAGAAGAAGCACCTCATCAAGAATGGATATCGGCAATAAAAGGTGATGGTCCAATGCCAGGCTCAAACTTTGAATACTCTGCAGAATTGACGGAAATGATATTATTGGGTGTGCTGGCACAAAGATTTGATACGCGTATTGAATATGACGCAAAAAATATGAAGATCACTAATCATCCGGAATTTGAGCAATTTATTAAAGAACCTATGAGAGAAGGATGGTCTTACGGAGAAAACCTTTGGACATAGACAAGGTATCTTATCCAATACATCCTCGTTGCAATCGAGGATGATTGGGGTCTACAAGACAATCAGTCTAATTTCATATACCCAATTATTATATCTGTATTGAGCATTTGATCTTTGTAATAGACGATGATCTCATATTCATTTCGTGTCTGAAAATGATTCCCTTCAAGCAATGTTGGGTTTTCTTGATTATTGGGCATATAATAACTAAAATCGTACAGCCCTTGTTTCAGTAATAAGTTGCATATATAAATTCCCGAAACTTCTATATATTTCATTTTAGTGGATTCCTCAAATCTCCAGTCGGTAAATTTCCCACCAAGGTAAATATCATCATTAATATTTTCTTTTAAATCAAGCGCAAAATGAACATTGATATAATCTGACTCCAAAAAATTATCTCTTCCTTCGGAGTTTTCAATTACAAATCCTCCATTCATATCCACAATATAAGTATAAGGTTCAGTGGCATGTGATTTATTAAAGTAGAGGTAGGCTTCGGTCTGGGTTTCCGAAATGGTAGTCTTTTCTACATTTCTTCCTCCATAGTGGATGGAGCGAATATCGAAAAATCTAAATTCATTTCCTGCCTTAAAATTATTTTCGAAGTTGAAGTGTCTGTATTCTAATTGATAAATATCTTCTTTTATCGCAGTGGGTTTTAAATCATAAATGGCATTATCCCATCTGTTATTTTGTTTTAGCACAACATGAATGTCTAAATAAGGATTGGAAATAGGGAATTTTGCATAGTCAATTGTAAATTCGATTTGCTGATTTAGCTTTCTTTGCACCACACCCGAAGAAAGACCGACATTCCCAATTATTTTTACTTTCTGGTCATAAACAGTAAATCGTTTGGAGATAATGATATCGTCCTTATTATTTTCATGGTAAATGACAAGAAGGTAGTTACCCGGAAGTTTTACTTTAGGAACAGGAAAAGTGAAATGTGTATATGGTATTTTTGTAGCAATTGAAAATTCAAAATCATCTATATTAAATTCATTGTACTCATATAGATATTGTAGTTCTGGCAATTTACTATGTTGCCAGTTCATATCACAATGAATTATTTTAGCTTGGTAATAATCAGCATCTTCGGTATAAATTTCATCAAATATTAAGATCAATGGGATTTTCTGGAAAATAGGAATAGTTGCAGGATACAGTGGGTTGGTATATATTTCATCGCCTCGAAATAGTATGGCTGTTTTTATGTTGTCGTCATATATTTTATCAATATTTTTTAAATTTTTGGTATTCCTTTCAGCCGCCGTTGAGACATGAAAAATAGCGAAAATAAGAATAAATGAATTTGATATAAGTAACAATTTGTAGAAATTCATATGCAGATTTACTGATTTCATTTAGTGAACAAAAATTAATTATGGGAACAAATTACAACCAGTTGATAATATATAGTGTCATAAGGAGGAATTATTTGCATAAACAACTCTACCTAAGCAGAATTTATGCTTGAGCATAAGGAAATAATTGAAGCATGTGTCAAAGGAGATAGAGTGGCGCAGAGAAATCTCTATGATCTTTTCTCAAAAAGAATGTATGTGGTTTGCTTGCGCTATGCAAAATCTCAGCAAGTAGCAGAGGATATTCTGCAAGATTCCTTTATAAAAATATTTAAAAATTTAAAAAACTATCGCGGAGAAAGCAGGCTTGACTATTGGATAAAAAGAATCATAATTAATACTGCTTTAAATAGCCAGAGAAAAAAGCTTTACATGTATCCAATGGTAGATATTGAAGATGTGCATCATGTATATGATCAAAGTAACACAATATCAAACCTTCGGATGGAAGAGTTGCTCAATATGATTAGAACCTTGCCGACAGGGTGTCGGGCAGTATTTAATTTATTTGCTATAGAGGGATATAGTCACAAGGAAATTGCTGAATTGCTGGAAGTAAGTGAAGGTACTTCTAAATCGCAATTTTTCAGGGCAAGAAAATTATTGCAAGAAAAAATAGCAGAAGAAGAAAAAACAGACCGCTATGAAAAATATCAATAAACGAACAGAATTCGAAAAGCAGTGGGAGGAGGTCTTTAACAATGTTGAGATGACTCCACCCGCAAGTGCATGGGATAAAATCGACTCTGCATTATCAAAAGATGAAGCAGGTTATTTTAGACGTAAAGCATTTGTGTATAAATTACTGGCAGCTGCATCAATAGCATTTGCCCTTGGGGTTGGAATATTTAGCATTAATCATTACCTCAACAGCAGTATAGAAAATGCCGGGCAAGTAACGGAAGTGAAAATTGAGAGAGATGAGCATAAATTATTGCAGGATAGTAAGCCAAATACCGTTCTGGATTCAAATTCTGAAAAACCGACAAGTGTAAAAGATAAAAATCAAATCATAAATAAAAGTGAAACTAAATCTGAGACTGTAATCTTAGCGCAATCCAGCAACAAGGAATTAGCTAATGATAAGACCGATAATATTGAAACATTAGCTGGGATAAATCAAGGTAGTTATGCTTTGGAAAATGTTAATAATTCAGAAAATAATAGAGCGTTTTATAGCCTAAGTGAAATTGGGCGGCAAGGATTGAATCCTGCCAATGAAGTGATAGATAAAATTGATCATATCTATTTAATCCCAATAATGCCGAAAGGGGCATCGAAAAGAAAAAAAGAAAAAGAACTTGGATTATTCCTTGCGGGTTTAGATTTCTCTACCGGTACCTTCGATCCGAATTTTCAAAACGCAGGAAACTCGTATTCCAGCTCCGGGTTTGCATTTAGTTCTCGTGCTGAATATGTCGACAATAATTTTGCTTCTTTAAATACTTCAAATAAAGATTTTTTATTGGTTCGAGGTGCGGGGGAAGAATCTCAACCTGAGATTAGCTACAGCTATGGAGCAAATGTAGGGTTCAAATTATCAAAAAGGATAATTGTGCAAACAGGTATCGCATATAGAAAGTCTAACACTACAATTTCTACAACAGGATATTTGCAAGAAACCGGAAGTAATAACAAGATTCCAATTGTTGCGTCTTATCAATATCAGATCGAAGGACTCTCAAGTGTAAACTCAATTGCTGAAACTGACCTAAACAACCAGTACGAATTTGCATCAATACCACTTAGGGCGGGATACATATTATTGGATAAAAAATTGAATGTCGCTTTAATGGCTGGGATTTCATCGGAATTCTTTCTGGGAAATAAAATTGTTGACGAAAGCAACTTTTTGAGCAGTCTGTCAAATTCAACCGGGGAAGGATCACCTTTTAAAAGTGTTTATTTCAATGGCTCATTGGGTACCATGTTGGGTTATACAATTGCAGAAAGTTATGTTATAACATTTGAGCCAAGTTATAGATTTGCTGTAAATTCATTTACCAGAGAAGATTTCTATCTCAATAGTTATCCATCATCTTTTATGCTTTCATTTGGTGTGGCTTATAATTTTAGATAATGAATCAACCTTTTTTGTAATTTATGTGTCTTGAGTACTAAAGGATATTTTATGAGGATGGGAAAAAATATAAAAGTTGCTGTAATTATTGCAATTATGTGGATTACGTCAGGCTGTGCAGCTGATATGGAATCTACAATATTAGTGGATTTGATAACAGCATTTGACTTTGAAAATGGATCTCAGGGATGGGAAGGAGGCGTTTCTGATTACCCTGATGATTATACGGATAGTACTGATTTTATTTTTGGCTATCGTCCTATACCCAGTAATTTATTAGTAGAGGGGAATGGTTTAGAAATTAGTGCAGAGAATCCTCATGGCGATTTATTTTATTTTTTCAAGAAACATGTAACCGGCTTGCGGCCAAATAAAAAATATAAACTTGATTTTGAATTTCTTGTTTACACACAGTTGAATGACCCATCTATCAAATCGCTAAAAGAGGAATTGTACTTAAAAATGGGAGCAGTTAATTATGCTCCGCAATTGGAGGAGACCGTTTTGCAAAGCTCGTTAGAGTATAAAATGTTGAACGTTGATAAAGGTGAGAAAAACAATGAAGGAGGACAGGACATCGTAAACATTGGTTCTATTAAAGAATTTACTAAGGTTAGGCCAGAGACCATATCAGGAAATACTTTTGATTTCAACATTGAAGTAGTATCAAATAATGATGGAGATATTTGGCTTTTAATAGGCGTTGATTCGGGAGTAAAAAGCAATCTTACTTTTGGTATGACAGCATTGACAGTATATTTTACAGAATGACATTAGGCTAAGTTTAATGTAAGCAAGGGTGTCTCATTGGCTGTGAGCACCCTTCTTTTTTACTCATATTTATCCAGTTCTTCAGCAATTTGCTCCCATCGCTTATTGCTGTTTTCTAATTTAGTTTTCAACTTTTTATAGCTTGTATTGGCTTCTGCCATTTTATCAGGATTAGTATAAATTTCTTCTTTCGCCATTTCTTCCTCAATCTTCAAAATCTCTTTTTCTATATGCGCAATTTCTTGCTCTTGGGATTCCAATTTCGATTCAAGGATAGAAGTGTTATTGCTTTTTTGTTGTTGGACTACAGTTGATTTCTTTTTTTTCTTTTTTACTGAATTTTCACTAATTATATTTTGCTGAATTATTAATTTTTGTTCAAATGCGGAATTCTTTTTCCAGACCTCATATTCAGCATATGTCCCTGGATACTCTTTAATAATTTGATCATCGATATACCAAATTTTATTTGCCACCTCCGATATAAAACGTCTGTCGTGAGAAACCAGTACAAAAGATCCTTTATACTGCTGCAGAGCTTGGATTAGAATATTTACTGATATAATATCCAGATGATTTGTGGGTTCATCGAGCAATAAAAAATTAGCTTCGGATATTAATGTTTTTGCCAGAGCTACTCTCGACTTTTCTCCACCTGATAGCACTTTAATATTTTTATAGACATCATCTCCACTGAATAAAAAACATCCCAGAATCATTCTCAACTCCTGCTCGTATTTTTTCGTGCCTGTTTGTTTTAATTCTTCAAGGATTTCGTTTTCTAATGTCAATGCTTCTATCTGATGCTGGGCATAAAATGAAGGAATTACATTGTAGCCGGTCTCAACTTTACCTCCGTGAGGTTCAGTGTCGGTCATCATCCTAAGAAGTGTTGACTTGCCAATGCCATTTGCTCCGATAAGAGCTATCTTATCACCTCTTTCGATGCCTAGTGTTGAAGGTTTCAGCACTTCCAAATCCCCATAACTTTTACTTACATTTTCCAGTATCTTAACATGCTTTCCAGATTTTTGTGTAAAACTGAAATTGAAACTGATAGCAGCTGAGTCAGATTTCACATCTTCAATCATGTCCATTCTTTCTAATGACTTAACCCTTGATTGAACCTGACGCGCCTTGGTAGATTTTGCTCTAAATCTATTTATAAATTGCTCGCTCTGCTTTATTTTTTGTTGCTGGTTTAGGAAGGCATTTTTCTGAATGTCATCTCTCAGGGTTTTATCCTTCATGAAAAAATCGTAATTGCCCGGATATGAGTTAAGTTTAAAATTATTTACTTCAATTATTTTTGAGATTGTATTGTTTAAAAAGACCTGGTCGTGTGAAACTATTATCACAGCACCATCATAGTTTCTTAAATAATTTTCAACCCACTGGATTGTAGGAAGATCAAGATGATTTGTTGGCTCATCGAGCATTAATATTGCAGGCTTTTCGAGTAATAATTTTGCAAGCATTACTCGCATTCTCCACCCTCCAGAAAATTCACTCAAAGGTCTGTGAAGGTCAGAAGTTTTGAACCCTACACCTTCGAGTATTTCTTCAGCTTGAGACTGAAGCGTATATCCTCCAAGGGCTTCATATTTTTCTTGCAAGGTGGCTAATGAATGTACAAGATCATCGGTATAGTCTGTTTCAAGTTTTTTTAATATGTGCTCAATTTTTATTTCTAGCTTTACTGCTTCCTTAAAAGCATCCATAGCGACGGCTACAATACTTTCCTGTGACTGGAAGGACAGCAAATCTTGATTGAGGTAACCGATAGTACAATCTTTTCTCTTGCTAATCTCTCCCGAATCGGGTGTTATTTCACCATTGATTATTCTCAATAGTGTGGTTTTCCCAGTCCCATTCAACCCAATCAAACCAATTTTCTCTTTGGGTTTTATGTGTAATTGGGCTGATTCAAACAGAATTCGTTCACCAATGAAGTAGTTGAGATTGGAAATAGAAAGCATACAATATTAATATTGATTTCGGCAACTTACCGGTGCGCAAAGTTAGAAAAGAAAAATGGGAGACGAAGTGTTATATCAATCTAAAAATCTAATAGAAAACGAAGCTTGAGTCTTGTCCCACATCATGAGGAGATTTGTTGTATCATCTTGTATCTGAAATTCAATAGTAAAAGGCTCATAAATTTCTTCTGTTTGTATAACCTTTGCTTCAATAGTAAGGGCATTTTTATCAGGATTATATTTGTAGGCGCCCCATTGTCCAAGATCAGTATTGAACATCACCTTCCATTTGTCCTTTTCGGGGATTGTAAATATGGTGTATGTACCTGCTTTTAGTCTCTTGTTATTGATCAATACGCTTTTAGTAAATGTAATCTCAGTAGCTTCATTTGCTCCCGTCCTCCATACCTCACCAAATGGGACTAAATCACCAAATATTTCTCTGCTTTTTTTGTGTGGACGACCATAAGTTACCTTTATATAAGTAGACTCATATTTTACAGTAACAATTTCTAATGGGCTCACCCTTGGCAGTAGTGCCTCCTGAGCAAAAATTTCATTATAAGATAGGGACAATAATAATATCAGGATGAATTTTATTTTGATTTGCATTTTTGTTCTTTTACAATTTATTGATTCATTCGAATATAAAAACTTCTTTTTGAAATTGAGAAGGATTGTAAATCTTTTGTAATAATGGAACGACCGGACTTTGATAAAATTTTTATGGAGTTGGCAATTAATATTGCCAGAAGATCTCATTGTGTAAAGCGACACGTTGGCGCAGTGCTAACAAAGGAGACGAGGATTATTTCTATAGGTTATAATGGGCCTCCCTCTGGAACACACAATTGTGATGAAGAATGGCCTGAAATAGGTTGTGACAGAGATTCGAAAGGAAGCTGTTCTTTGGCACTGCATGCAGAGCAAAATGCATTATTGTATGCCGTAAAGAATAATACAAATGTTGAGGGATCAACGATTTATATAACTTTAACTCCTTGCCTTCCTTGTGCTAGGATGATTTACAGTATGGGTATAAAACATGTAGTTTACCTAAATTCTTATGCTGAATATAAAGGCATAGAAAAAGATGAAGGAATTGAGTTTTTAGAAAAATTCGGTATTGAAACAAGAAAGTTTAATGAGGAAGTCATAGTACCTGATTCTTTGATATAAGGAAAAGCCTCTCACAGAATTTTTATCGAAAACCATAAGAATAATCCAAGGCTTGATTTATTCTTTTGCTTGGTAGAAAATATCTCAATTATTTTTTAAACAATCCTCACTTCTGTTTCAAGAGAGATACCAAACTTATTTTTTACTTTTTGCCTGATTTTATTGGACAATTCAATAACATCATGGCCTGTTGCATTTTTTTGATTTATTAAGACCAAAGGCTGGTCCACATGAACTGCGGCACCTTTGTGTTGCATACCTTTCAGCTTGCACTGATCTATTAACCATGCAGCAGGTATTTTTATCAAATCATCCGCCTGTTCATAAGATGGGATTTCGGGATAAGATATTTTTATGGCATTGAATAGATCTACATTTACTATTGGATTTTTAAAGAAACTACCTGCATTTCCAATCTTTCCAGGATCAGGAAGTTTAGATTGCCTTATTTTTATTATGGCATCACTTACATCTTTTATGGAGTATTCTTCCTTGCCAGTTTTCAAAAGCGCTTCCTGAATATTTCCGTATTTTATATTCAAAATGGGATGTCGAGTAAGCCGGAGAATCACATTGGTAATAATGTACTTATCTTTCAGATCGTGCTTAAAAATACTGTCCCTATAAGCAAAATTACATGCTGTGTTTGTGAAATATTTTTTTTCTCCGTTGTCAAGGTTAATAGCTTCTAAAGCTTCAAATATATCTTTTAATTCAACTCCATAAGCTCCAATATTTTGAATAGGGGCAGCTCCTACTGTTCCTGGAATCAGAGAGAGGTTTTCTATACCACCAAAATTTGCATTGATACAGCTAACGACTAAATCATGCCAATTAACCCCGGCGCCAACTTTTACCCAAAAATGATTTTTATCCTCTTTGACTACATGAATGCCCGGGATGTTAACTTTAATTACAATACCCTCAAAGTTTTGAGTAAACAACAAATTACTACCACCTCCCAGCACTAAAGTTTTATCAAATTTTTTAGCTTTGGATTTGACAAATTCAATAGTATCATTAATTGATTTTAGTTCAACATAATATTTTGAGCGGACCTTTAATCCAAACGTATTTAATTTTTGTAAGGAAAATTTTTCTTTTATTTCCATGGATTTTTTTGAACTTTTTAAAATAGTTATAGTTGTGATTTTTTATTGAAGTAATGTTAAAACTTACTCGTGAAGATTAAGTTTTAATTAATCACATCGTTATTAAAACGATCTTTTGAGATTGATTTTTGACGAAACTACTTTTGATACATTGCCTACCTCATCCCGTAATTTAATAAATAATACCTTTTCCCCATCTTCGCCTTTCAATTCATAATTTGAAATATTAGCATTAAATGATTGCCAGCTAGAGTTTCCAAAACCGGGGTTGTCACTAATCATCATTTCATGGGCACCGCTTGCGTTAACAGATAATTTCACCTTCTTTTCAGTATTGTTGGTCCATTCAGCTCCATCATCGATAGTGAATTGTTTAATTTTTGGAGGTGTTGTATCAAGAATTATCTTGCTACTCACGATCTCACTTTGGTTACCTGCGTCATCACTAAACTGAGCGTAAATTGTTTTTTCTCCATCGGCAGCTGTTAGAGATAATTCTTTTTTTGTTGATATGGCTTCCCATTTTACATTGCTGAATATTTTACTCTCACTGATTCTCATTCCTGTAGCACCATTCACTTTTATACCTATCGTAACTTTTCTTTCTTTATTTGTGACAAATTTTGCTCCATCGTCAATAGATATTGAAGCGTTCGTGGGAGGTTCAATATCCATTTTAATGGTAGCACTAATGGGTTCTGATATATTTCCTGCCTTGTCCCTGAATTTCACAAAAATTTCTACTGAGGGCTGTCCTGTTTCAAATTTCCAGTCTTTTTTTATGTTTGTCATAGGTTCCCATTTGCCATTCGAAAAATTGGAAGAATTGCTTATCATTACCTCATGTGCCCCTTTGGCATATAAAAAAACAGCTCCTTTTCCAGATTTATCAGTAAGCCATTCTGCATCATTGTTTATAGAAATTTTGCCATCTATTGGGGGTATTCTGTCCAATTCAATTTTGGTTTGGTATTCTTTTGTGAGATTTCCTGCTTCATCTTTAAATATGCTGTAAACTATTTTTGGTCCGTCTTCACCTTCCAATCGCCATTCTTTGCTGGTTTTATATGGCTCCCATTGACCTTTCATATTGCTGGTGTCATTGATATGGTTGTTACTTATTGCCATTTCTACAGCTCCTTCAACATCAAAATGTAGCGTAACGCTATTTTGAGAATCTGTGGTAAATCCTGTCCCTTCACCAATTGTAATTTTAACAATTTTTGGTGGTGCAAAATCAGATTTTATTGTTTTACTGATCACATCCGATTCATTTCCTGCTGCATCCTTATATTTCACATACACATTGTGAACACCTTCCGGGCCTTCAAGGGTCCAGGAAATAGCAGTTTTAAAAGGAATCCATTCACCATTGGGAAAAGTGGAACTATTTGCTACTTGCATGTAATTTGCACCTTCGGCTCTTAAAGATAGGGAAACACGTTTGTTCCTATTTCGCACGAATGAATCATTATTGTTGATCACAAGATCGCAATTTGTAGGAGGGGTTCTGTCTAAAATAATGCCGTAAGAATATATTTTAGAAAAATTGCCTGCTTTATCTTTAAGTCTTATAAAAACAGTCTTAGGTCCGTCATCATCACCTTCAAGCTTCCAGTTTTCTATTTTTTCTTGTAAAGGAAGAAGTTTTACCTCGGTGAAATCAGGCACGTTAGTGATTTGCATACCTATTACATCTTCGTCATGTTGAATTTGAAGATTAACAAGTCCTTCAGAATGATTTGTGCGTTTGGTCCCATCATTAATAATTAATTTCCCTTTGGGAGGAGTCATGTCCAACATGATTTTTGCTGATACGACCTCAGAAATATTTCCAGCTTCATCTTTATATCTTCCATAAACATTTTTCAGACCATCTCCTGCGAGAATCGTCCAATCAGGACGTTGCTCATTAAATACTTCCCATTTGGTATTCCTTAAATTATTAGAATTGTTACTATACTGAGCTTCAAAAGCGTCATCAACATCACTATTTAGCATCACTTTGAGACTAATGCTCCATTCACTTTCTTCATTGATGCTAAATGAAACAATTGTTGGTGCACTGCGATCTAAAAAAATATCGGTTTTGGCTACTTTCGAAATATTTCCTGCCTGATCAATCAACTTGATATAGATTGATTTTAGTCCATCAGTCTCGCTATCTAATTGCCAATTGGTTATAAACGGAACAAATGACCTTTCCTTTGCGCCGTCAAAATTTGGTTTGTTACTGATAAACATTTTTAGATTTTGCGGTGGCTTTTCAGATAAAATCTTGAGAGCTACTATGCCTTTGGGATTGTTGGTATATTTCCGGCCTTGATCAATAGTTATTTGCGCTGCGACCGGTGGTGTTTTATTATAATTAATTGAGGCTTCTGCTGGGATTTTAGTAGTATTTTTCGCCTCATCCATAAAATAGGCCTTCACGCTTTTGTTACCTTGCAATGAATCTGTATTCCATATTATTTCCATCTTTCCAGATTCATCCGGAACGAAATCGAAGTTTTTCCCAACGCCTCGGCTAACAATTCTCACCAGGGTAGCATCCTTTGCTGTTAAGGTCAATTCGATTTTTTTTGACCGCGTATATTTACCTCCATCATTTATTACAATAGACCCATTTGTAGGTGGGGTTACATCCAATATTATTTTAGAACTAATTGATTCGGACTCATTCCCAGCCAGGTCACTAAATTTTGCATAAACAATTTTTTCACCATCTCTTGACCCGACTTCAATAATCCATTTTATGGATTCTTTATAAGGTTCCCACCGGCCATTTTGAAATTGGGCTGAGTTAGATAACATCACTTGATCAGCATCTTCAGCTTTGACATTTACCAATACTCTTCCCAGTTTATCATTGGTAAATTTTTCACCTTTATTGATTGAAATAAGCAGATCTTGCGGCGGAGTAGTATCGTAAATAATTTTATTACTTTCTATGGGTGAGCTATTCCCGGCTTTATCTTTTAATTGTACATAAACTCTTTTTTCTCCATCTTCACCATCGAGTTGCATTTTTAGCTTCGCTTCTGTATATGGTTGCCAATCGGAGCCTGACAGGTCTGGATCAAATCCGATTTTTATAAACTCAATTAATGACTTGTCAGTTTTTAGTGATTTTATCTCAACTTCAATGTGCTTATCATTGGTGTATTTTAATCCTCCATTAATTCGAATTCCTATTAATGGCAAAGAGAAATGATTATTTGCATTATTATGAATCGCAATGCTATAGCTATTTGCCAACACCGATGGGGTAGAGCCAATAAAAAAGCAAATAAAAAAAACTCTGCTTAGTTTTATCATAGTAAGTTGCTAACTAAAAAGTTATAAGATATAATTCCTTAAAAAAATCATAATATACAAATTTAAGATTTTAGTTTATTTTATAAAGGAATTGATCAACAGGATAAAAATTTAAACGATTCCGTAATAAATTTTCTTATTTATTGATGTGATGTTTTTATAGAATTCTTAAAATAATTAAAATTATATTTTACAAAATGAAATTAACGCACGTTCATTAAATTGGGAATTGGTGCTCCTTTCGAGAAATATAAATCACTATATCTTAATTTTTATATCGTGCTAAAATTGAATGCGAAGTATTGGGTACCTCTATTAATTCATTTCTAATTACAATGTTTTTTCAGTAATTCCTGGGCATATTCCGAACCCAACTGAAATGCCTTTTTCCAATCTAAGCAAGCGCCTTCTCTATCTTTTAATTCCAGCTTGAGCAATCCTCGATTTGTATATGGTGCAGGAATGCTTCCGTCCAATGTTATTGCATAGTTAAAATCATCCATTGCTCCTTCATAATTTTCCGTCTCAAATAGGAAAATACCTCTTTTGAAAAAAATTTCACCGCCTTCAGGATTATGCAGGATTGATAAATCATAGTTTTTTAATGCTTCTTTATCCTCGAACATGGCAGCATATATTTCTGCTCGCATAAGAAAAATTCCCGGAAATTCCGGATCCAATTTAAACGTAGTTGCCAGGTCGTCCAATGCCGGTTGATGATCTTCAGTTTCATAAAAGGCGATACTTCTTTTAAAATATATATCCGGATTGATCGGATTTATTTTTACAGCCGATGAAAAATCATTAAAAGCATCTTCTTCATTTCCGGTGGCAAGCTTGCACATTGCCATGTAGATATAATAGTCTTCCTCTTGGTTGTTTAGTTCAATTGATCGTGAAATATCACTTTTTGCAGCTTCGTATTGACCTAGATAATAATACGATATTCCCCTGTTGTAGAAAGCAGTCTCAACCAGTTCATCGGACTCTATTATTGTAGTAAAGTCATTTATGGCCAATGTGTACCTATTGGTTCTTAATAAAATATTTCCTCTCTCATATAACAACTCAATATTCAATGTGTCAACTGATAGTACATAATTCAAATCTTCCAAAGCTTCTTCGTAATCATCATTTTCCAAAAACAGTAATCCCCGAAAAGCTCTGACTTCTAAGTTTGTAGGGTCAACATTTATAGAAAAATTAATATCCTTAAACATTCCTTCATAGTCCTCTTCATGATATTTACACAAAGCCCGTTGATAATAATAATCTGCATCAAATGGATCAATTGTTAGGGCATAGCTGAGATAATAACTTGCGCTATCATAACTTCCAGAATAATAATGACACAATGCAATGCCATAATATCCAAGATCAGCGTTTGAGTCAGTTGCAATTACTTTTCGATAATCGTCAATGGCGAGATTGAAATTATCCAACTCAAGGAAGGAATCACCACGAGCTATCAAATAATAAATATTGTCTGCGTTTAACATCAATGCTGAGTCGTAGTAGGTAACAGATTCAAGATATCTTCCTTGCATATAATGTATGTAGCCAATATTATAATATGTGGTATCGTTTTGATATTCAAGAACTAAGCTTTGCTTTAAATCAATTAATGCTCCATCCAATTCATTTATTTCTATTTTGGCCAGCCCTCGAGAAATAAATTGCGAAGCATTAGGGTTGTGCTTAATTTTATCATCTAATAGCAGTATTGCTTTCTCAAAGTTTCCTGCTGACAAATAATAGTTGATAGAATCAGTCGCTGGTGAATTTGGGTTCTCTTGTCCAAATGAAATCGCTGAATGAAAAAATAGTATTGATAGTAGTAAAAGTCTGGCCACCATATATTTTTTTTACCCTAAAATACTCAGAAAACAAAGATGTCTGATAAAAGGAGCTAAAATTATTAAATATTGCTTGTATTATTTTACGATATAGATTTCTACTCTTCTGTTTTTG
>VAPL010270251.1_pt1 | contig 34246 bp, 31 predicted proteins | sample 3395061 | NCBI WGS metagenome assembly VAPL01 (sample SAMN08290444, study PRJNA428436) | hydrothermal vent metagenome | isolation source: Deep-sea hydrothermal vent chimney 2 | place: Pacific Ocean: Juan De Fuca Ridge | depth 2182 m m | reverse complement strand
TCCGCCTTTGCCTGCTGAAGTTCGCCATTGCTGTCAAATGCATCGCTCTCAAAGAAGAAGTGAATCTTGTCACCGGACTCCTCAAAATACCGGTCACCGAGTTGCGTTTGCTCCATCGCCGAAAAAATGCTGCGCACGGACCGCGCGTCAAATTCCTCAACAAGTTGCGACATCCGTTCGCGCAAGCGACCACATTCAGCGCCGGGCACGAAACTCTCCAGGATCAGCACACCGGCAGCTTCATATGCCGTCAGCATTTCCTCCGTCAGGCTGCCGCTTTCAGGTGCCTGAAATGTAGAGATCCGATCTGTCATTTACCTACACCCAACGTACGTTCATCGCCTTAGTCTCACCGTTGTTGCGAATCGACAACACTCACATGAAAAGAGAGTGCCTTCGAGTGCGGCGTCACAGGTCTTCGTCGCTGCCGCGACGCAAGCTACGTACAAAGTACCACATCACCTGCTCGCCTCGTCATCAACGACCAAAAGCGGTGCGGCGATCAGCATTATTGCGCAATAGCAGGTAGAAACGCTAAACTAGCGCGCGCAGCGAATTTCATTGACCCGCTGTCCAGTATCTTTTTTCAGGGGAGCCCCAAATGATTATCCGAATTATCGGCGCCACCATCGGTCTCGTTGTATCGACATTGTCCGTTGCACAATCAAACTTCGAACTCGAAGAAATCACCGTTACCGCACAGAAACGTGTCGAGAATGTGCAAGATGTACCAATCTCAATCAGCGTAATGTCCGGCGATAGAATGGACAGCGTTAGAGCAGGCGGAAAAGACATTCGTTTTCTGTCAGCAAAAGTTCCGAGCTTAATCGTTGAGTCCGACTTTGGGCGTATTTTTCCGCGCTTCTACATTCGCGGCGTCGGCAATACTGACTTTGACCAAAATGCGTCGCAACCCGTATCCTTGGTATACGACGATGTCGTCTACGAAAACCCGATGCTAAAGGGCTTTCCTGTATTCGATTCGGAACGAGTAGAAGTCTTGCGCGGACCGCAGGGCACCCTGTTTGGGCGAAACACACCAGCCGGTATCGTCAAGATCGATTCAGTAAAACCGAGTGAAGACTTTGGTGGTTACGTAAAGGCCGGTTTCGGTAATCTTGATACTACGGATTTCGAGGCCGCTATCGGTGGCGCTCTAAGCGAAAATTGGTCGGCGCGCTTTTCTTTCTTGCACCAGACTCGCGGTGACTACGTCGCGAACCGCGCATCCGACATTGATCCGGCTCTTGCTTTCCTCGACGACGAGAGTTTTCTCGAGGGCCACACGGAGTATGCCTATAGACTGCAGCTTGCGTACGAAAGCGACACATTCTCCGCACTCTTTAACGTCCATGGCCGCGATCTTGACGGTACAGCAACACTTTTTCGTGCCAACATTATTCAGCCTGGAACAAACCAGTTTGTCGCCGGATTCGATCCGAAGGTGGTTAATTTCGACGGTCGCAACGAACAAACATTGAAGTCGACCGGCTTTCTAGCGAATCTGCAATGGGATATCGGCGCTTATACGCTGACGTCTGTTACCGGCTATGAAACCGTTGAGACATTTAGTCGCGCGGACGTCGAGGGTGGCATTGGCGCCGTCTTCGCACCACCGTCCGGCCCTGGTTTCATCCCATTCCCGGCGCAGACCGCCGATGGCATTCCCGATCACAGCCAGTTTACGCAGGAACTCCGCTTGAACAACGATGCGTCGCAGCGGTTTCGCTGGCAGGCAGGCTTATTCTATTTTGATGAGTACCTGGAGGTCGACAGCTTCAACTACGCGGACCGAACGGATGCTTTCGACGGCTTCGCAAACCAGGAGCAGGACACGACGGCCTACGCCATCTTCGGTCAGTTCGATTACGACATCAATGATGATTTGGTGGTAACGGCCGGTATTCGTTTTTCTGATGACGAAAAAGAATACGTCGCAGAACGAACGACAGACCTTTTCGGAGTGCCGGCCCTGGGTCCGCTGCTTCCGGTGTCGGTCAACCCGTCGGATTCACAGGTTAGCGGCAATATTAGCCTGAGTTACACCATCAATGACGACGTCAGCGTGTACGGGCGCTTTGCCAGAGGATTCCGGGCGCCAAGTATTCAAGGCCGCGTCCTGTTTAGCAACTCCGTTACGGTCGCAGACTCCGAAACGATCAACTCTTTCGAAATCGGCATCAAGAGTCAGCTGCTCGAGAATCGCATGCGTCTGAATGCATCGGTGTACACACTAGAAATTAGCGATCAGCAGCTAACGGCGGGCAGCGGAACGGCTAACGCCAACGTATTGATCAACGCGGACTCAACGATTGGGCGTGGTATCGAAATGGACGCGGAGTGGGCGGCGAGCGAGAATCTCAACTTTTCCTTTGGTGTGAGCTACAACTTCACAGAAATTGACGACCCCACATTGTCTGTTCTTCCTTGTGGTGCACCGTGTACGTTCCTGGACCCGGCCGGCTCCTTCGCTGGAAGTGTGTCTATCGACGGAAACTCCTTACCGAGAGCTCCAAAATTGATATTTAATTTTGTCACACGCTACACCATGCCCTTGGCGAACGGCGACTTGTTTATCCAGAACGACTGGGTTTTCCGTGATGAGTACAGTTTCTTTCTGTACGAGTCAGAAGAGTTCCGCGGTGACAAGTTCCTGGAAGGTGGTCTGAATGTTGGCTATTCGACCGACCGTTACGACGTTCAGGCTTACGTCCGAAACCTGACTGATGAGCTTGAGCTGATAGCCGCGATCGACTTCAATAATCTTGAGGGCATCATCAATGAACCTCGGACTTTTGGAATCGAGGCAACTTTCAGGTTCTGATACCTCCAGTCCGCTTGCTGGGCAGGACTTTTGCACAGGAAAAGCCCGGTTTACCGGGCTTTTTTTGTGTCAATATATGAAGATGAAAACCACAATAAGACTGTGCTCGTTCGTAACCGTGCTCCTGACACTAAACGCCTGCTCCCAGGAACCGGCCCCCAACTCCGCACTCTCCGCTGACGTCACTGAAGATAAGATAGACCTGATCATCCTGGGCGACTACGTCATCAGCATGGACGACTCATCGTCCGTGTACAAAGACGGCGCGGTCGCGGTCGACGAGGGACTGATACTCGCGATTGGACCAGCGGCAGAAATCAGCGCCGAATATTCTGCTACGGAGACTCTGACCGGCGAGAATCAAATCGTCATGCCGGGCCTGGTGAACGGGCATTCTCACGCCGCTATGACCTTGCTGCGAGGCGTCGCCGACGATCTTGTGCTCATGGACTGGCTGACCAACTACATTTTTCCAGCGGAAGTCCAGTTTGTCGACTCGGAATTCGTACGCATCGGCACTGAACTCGCCTGTTGGGAAATGATTCGCGGCGGCACTACAACGTTCGTCGACATGTACTACTTCCCGGACACCGTTGCCGAGGTCGTTGCAAGTTGCGGCCTGCGCGCAAAGATTTCAGCCACGGTGATTGACCAGCGCAGCCCGGACGCCGAGAGCGCCGCCGACTCGATTCGAAAAGGTATCGGCTTCGTCGAACGCTGGAAAAACAAGAACGATCGAATCACGCCCATTTTTGGCCCGCATGCAAATTACACACTGAACGCGGAGCAATTGAAGGCAACTCGCGCCGCCGCCATCGAACACGGTGTCGGTATTAGCATTCATATGTCCGAATCGCCTTTCGAGTTGCAATACTCGAAGGATACGTTCGGCATGACCAGCGTCGAATTATTCGAATCGATCGGTTTTTTTGACGGGCCGACAATAGCCGCACACATGGTCTGGCCGACCAAGAGCGAGATCGATATCCTCGCAGAACGCAAGGTAGGCGTCATTCACAATCCTACGTCGAACATGAAGCTCGCGTCCGGTATTTCCCCGGTTGCCGAAATGCTGGCCGCCGGGGTGCTGCTCGGGCTCGGCACTGACGGCGCAGCGAGTAACAATGACCTCGACATGTGGGAGGAAATGCGGCTCGCGGCGCTGTTGCAGAAAATCGATCGTATGGACCCGGTCGTGATGTCGGCGTCGACTGTCCTGAACATGGCAACGCATGGCGGGGCGACGGCGGTGGGACTGGGCGACGAGATTGGTTCCATCGAAGTGGGCAAACGTGCGGACATTATTCAGGTTTCGTTTGACGACGTTCATCATGTACCGACCTACGATGTTATCTCGCACCTCGTGTACGTCACCGACGAACAGGATGTTAGCACCGTCGTTGTCGACGGTAAAATCTTGATGAGAGAGGGCAAGATACTCACTATCGATACAGAACGAGTTGCGGCCGAAGCAAACGCACTGGCCGCCAGAATTCAGGCTGCGCTGACGGACCGAAATCGATGACGGCCATTCAGGACCGGATGCCCGGCAACAATTGTTACGGCTGCGGACCGGACAATGCGGTGGGCATGCAGATAAAAAGCCGCTGGGTAGGCGAGGAAAGCGTCTGTCGCTACACGCCAAAACCCGAGCAATGCGCAGGACCCTCGCAGTATGTTTACGGCGGCACCATTGCCAGCCTGATCGACTGCCACTGCGTCTGCTCAGCGACCAGCAATTACTACCGCACAGAGGGCCGGGAAACCGGAGAGACGCCGGAGATCTGGTGCGTTACCGGTAAACTCTCAGTTAGCTACCTGGCGCCAACACCTATTGATCAGGATATCGAACTTCGAGCAACGATCGAGGAATGCGGAAAACGAAAGACGGTCGTCAAGTGCCGTGTTTACTCCGGTGGCGTGCTCACCGCGGAGGGCGAAGTGATCGCCGTACGCGTCCCGGAATCCTGGAAGAACGCCTAGTAATCCAGCACAAGGTCGGAATCCACCCGCAGTTATACCGCGCCTGCGGCAAAGCCAACAACGAGAGCACCAGTTTATCCTTGCTAATCAAGGGGTCAGGACGCTTCCGGTCTTCTTGTTATACTGCAGTTATAGAGTGCGGTTTTGTTGCGTACGCTGCGTTTGTGCAGAAGTACCGTCGAGAAACATTGTTTCAACGGCAATGAAGTCAGGTGTTTAAGTGAAATTCTTGAGCAAGCACATGAACTGGTTATGTGGCGAGTGGCTCAATAGCGGTCGTTGTAGAATCAGCTGTTAGGATTTTTAGCGAGCGTTGTAGAGTTCCATGAATACGTGAATGACTATTACCTGTAGCACCTGTGAGCAGGACATTGATTGTAGGATTGGATGTTCCAATCGGCGAATCCAGCCGATCCAATTTTCGTGTCCACACTGTCACTCGCAACTAGAAATCGTATTAGATATTTCAGAGGCACCTCGCTCCAACTTTGAGTTTAAAGAATGTGAACGGTCGAAACAGCAAGCAAATGGTCCTTTTACCCCGAATTAAGTTTTGAGTAATATTCTGATATTTGGCAATTCCGGTTCAGGGAAATCTACCCTTGCCAAAGAGTTATGTAGTTCACATACATTGGCGCACTTAGACCTTGATACTCTTGCGTGGCAACCTACTTCTCCGCCAGAACGAATGCCATTGGATGTCTCGGAAAAGAAAATTGATGAGTTCTTACGTTCGAATCAAGGCTGGGTTATTGAGGGATGCTACACAGATTTACTGGAATTGGTGATACCAAAATCCACTGAAATAGTATTCATGAATCTACCCGTTGAAATTTGCATATCCAATGCCAAGATTCGCCCGTGGGAGCCGCATAAATATGAGTCTAAAGAAGCTCAAGATGCCAACCTGGAAATGCTGATCGACTGGATTTCTCAGTATACTGAAAGACATGACACCTTTTCTCATGCTTCTCACACAGAGCTGTACGAAAAATATGCGCGTAGAAAGAGAATGTTCGTAACTAATGATAAACAAGTGATGCAGTTCGCACCTGCGGCGCCGGACCAGCTTACAGCCGGCCGCTGACCACAAGAGTTATGGAGCTAGATAGATTGCTGCAGTCGACCACCGTATAAAATGCGGTTAGTTTCTGCATCTACCGCCCATATGGACGAGCTCATGTCGTGGTTCTCGGATAAAGTATCTGTCGAGATTTGGGGTGGCCCGCCGTTTCGATTCCCGTTCACCAGGGAAAGTTTTCTTGAGGATGTTCGTTGGAATAAGATGCAGTCATTTGTGATGCTCAACACCGCAGACGCTATGATTGGCTTTGGGCAAACGTATGAGAAAGAAAAGAGGGGCCACCTTGCAAGGCTGGTAGTGTCCCCGAAACTTCGCGGCGAAGGACATGGTAAGGAGCTCGTTGAGCTACTGATCGAAAAGGCACGTGAGTGCTGTTCTTGCTCCGAGTTTTCTCTCTATGTGCTGCGGGATAACATTGTCGCCAGTCGCTGCTACGCGAAAGTTGGATTTGAGGACGCACCTTATCCTCGTGGTGATGATTACTATTCATCCCAGAAATTCATGATCCGAGCAACTATCGAGGACGGTTTGAAATGAATACCCCAGTATTTGTAGTGGCTTGTGTTAGCTCATTAGCGGTTGTCGCTCACGTCTTTGGAGGAACCGCCGAAACTGCAAGTATTGCGCCCGATAAAAGTAATGAAAAACTGACTCGAAATTGGGCGCAATCTATGTGTGCATTTCAAATGTTGGCAATAGACTTGTTGGCGGTCACTGTTACACTGTTCGTAATTTCACTAACTGACTTAATTACTTTTGAGTACGAACTAACTCTATTTTTAGGTTTGATGTTTTTCTTGTGGGGTGTTGTTTGGCTCATTCAACTTTTTTGGTTAAGAAGTAAGGCAAGAACATACATGATCTTACCTCAATGGGTACTGTGGTTTGTTTGTTCCGGCTTGCTCTATTGGGGAGCGCAAATTACCAGTGAAATAAACGTTTGATGCTCATTCAGGAGATCGCATGCAAACCTATTTAGTCGCAGCAGCCATCATGGCCGTCATTGTGGGGATCGTACACTCTGCGCTCGGCGAGATTCTTATCTTCAATAAACTCCGGACCTCTGGGTTAGTTCCAAGCGAACCTGCACCACCCCTTCAGGCGCGAAACGTCAAGATCCTTTGGGCTACTTGGCATTTGGCCAGCGTATTCGGCTGGGCCTTTGCGGGACTATTGTTTACGCTGGCGCAGGGCAGCGGATCGCTCCATATGGCCACATTGAATGCCACGATATTTGCATTTCTGGGCGGGTCGCTTTTAGTTCTCATCGGCACAAAGGGCAGACACCCTGGCTGGCTGGGCCTGTTAGCCGTTGCCGCATTGACCTTCTTGTCAAGGACCACCTAACAGGCGCTCGCGCGCTGGCGAAATGAAGCTGCTGCCATAGTCCATCGGCGACAGACCAAAATGTATCGCGAGACTCTGCCCTATGTCGGCAAACGTTTCGCGACGCCCCAGCGATCCCGCTGAAACTCCGGCGCCATAAGCCAAGACCGGGATATGTTCTCGGGTGTGGTCACTGCCCGGCCACGTCGGATCACAACCGTGATCGGCGCATAACACCAGGAGATCGCCCTCGCTCATCAAGGCCATAATCTCGGGTAATCGACCATCGAAGTATTCGAGTGCGGAGGCGTATCCTTCAACGTCGCGGCGATGTCCGTACAGCATGTCAAAGTCGACGAAGTTCGTGAAGACGATACAACGATCCGGCGCACTCTTGATCGCATCAAGCGTTGCGTCGAACAGTGCTGCATTGCCGCTGGCCTTCACTTTCCGGGTGATGCCCATGTGCGCGTAGATATCCGATATCTTCCCGACACTGATGACTTCACCGCCACTATCGACGAGCTTGTCGAGAACGGTCGGCGCGTGCGGTGGCGTCGTAAGGTCACGTCGATTGTCGGTGCGCGCGTAGGTCTCCGGCCCATCGCCGACAAACGGCCGGGCGATGACCCGGCCAATGTTGTACCTGTTGACCAGTTCACGCGCGATGTCGCAGAGATCGTACAAACGCTCCAATCCGAATGTCTCTTCATGGCAGGCGATCTGAAAAACGCTGTCGGCGGATGTGTAGACGATCGGCTTCCCGCTGGCAACGTGTTCATCGCCGAGCTCTGCAATGATCGTCGTTCCCGACGCGTGACAGTTTCCGAGCACGCCTGGCAACCCGGCACGATCAATCAACTCATCGAGGAGCTCTCTCGGAAACGCTTCGTCTTTGCCGGAAAAATAACCCCACTCGAACAACACCGGAACACCGGCGATTTCCCAGTGTCCGCTCGGCGTGTCTTTACCGCTGCTGAGTTCTGCTGCGTGACCGTAGGCGCCGATGACTTCAATACTTGGATCATGGCCGGGCACGAACTCTCCGGTGCTCTCCTTCGCAGCGTGAAACAAACCGAGACCGGCGAGATTGGGGAGACTCAGTGGGCCAGCAGGCGAAGTCGCGCGCGCTTTCGCGATATTTCCAAAGGTGTCGGCACCGACGTCACCGAACTTATCGGCGTCGGCGGTTGCGCCAATACCCAGGGAGTCCAGCACCAGGATGATTGCTCTTGCCATAGCGACGTTCCGATCTTCTGCTGCGTTCACGAAGTCTGGCAGTGTACCGCCAATTTCGGTGTCTAACCCTCGTCAAGCTTCTGGCTGAAGTGGAAACGCGCAATATCCATGCCCTGGCACAGGTAAAATCGGGGCTAGTGTTCTGGCGTCACCGTCTCAAGGGTACTCTCACCGTAGTGCTCCAGCCGGGAGCCTTCAACATAGTCACCTTCCATGAACATCAAACCGATCAACACCAGAATCGCAATCGGCGGACCGAGAATCGCAACTTTCAGCGCGAGCCGCTCCCAGGTCATGTGCATGAATATTGCGATAATGAATCCCGCCTTCACAAACATGAAAATCAGAATCAGCGTCCATCGCAGCATCCCCTGAACGTGCAGGTAATCCACCATGTACGAAAAGAAGCTGACTACGAATAACAGCGTCCAGATCATGTAGTAGACCTTTAACGGATGTTGTTGTCCTTCTTCGGCCATACCAAAGACTCCTGAATATCTCTACCAGAGATAGAAAAACGCGAAGATAAATACCCACACAAGATCGACAAAGTGCCAGTACAGTCCAGTAACCTCAACTATCTCGTAGTTGCCGCCCCGCCGCTCGTAGAAACCGTTCTTGACGCGAAAAGCGATGACCAGCAAGTAAATAACGCCAGCAGAAACGTGCAAGCCGTGGAAACCGGTTATCATGAAGAAACTCGCGCCGAACTGTGCCGCTCCAAACGGATTACCCCAGGGGCGTACACCCTCCGAGATCAGCTTCGACCACTCGAAGACCTGCATGCCGACGAACAGGGCTCCCAACACAGCGGTTGCTATCATCAGCCAGAACGTCTTGTTGCGATCCTTGCGATAACCCATGTTCACGGCCAGCGCCATGGTTCCTGATGACGTGATCAGGACAAAGGTCATGATTGCGATCAAGATCAAAGGAATTGATTCGCCAAAAATCGTGAGCGCGAAAACCTCACTCGGCACCGGCCACGGATCGACCGTCGAAACGCGCACCATCATGTAGCCAACGAGGAAACAGCTGAATATGAACGTATCCGAGAGCAGGAATATCCACATCATGGCCTTGCCCCACGGCACGCCAAAGACCTGCTTGTCTTTCGACCAGTCCTCTACAAGACCTTTCGTACCTTGAGCTTCTTCTGCTCCGCTATCCAATACCGCTTCTGACATAAGGACCCCTTAGGTCGATAACAGCAATCCAAAAAGAATCAACCAGACGAGCAACAGGAAATGCCAGTAGATCGTGCACAACTCAATGCTGCGACGTATCCCTTCGGCATCGGCATTGCCGAGAACCACCTTGAATGTCGCTCTGGCCCACACATACATGCCACCCACAATATGAACGGCATGTGCGCCTGTAAGAAAATAGAAAAATGCGTTTGACGGGTTACTGGTGATGAATTCACCAGAGTTTTGCAACTGTTGCCACGCAACAAACTGACCAACGATAAAGCCCAGAGTCAGTACGCCGGTTATCAGTAATCCCGGCTGTAACCGGTTTTGTTCTCCGTTGATCGCCGCGTTACGCGTCCATTGAAAAACCGCGCTTGCGGCGATCAGCATCACCGTATTCGTCCACAGCAGTTGCGGCTCTGTCAGCGGAACCCAGTCGTCGAGTTCCATACGCAACGCATACGCGCTCATTATCAACGCGAAAAACGACGTCACCACAGCCAACAACGTCAGCAATGCAATAAGTTTCGAGTTGTTTCCCAACGGTCCTTCGTGAGCCGCCTCGCCGACAGATTCGGCAACCCACGGTTGTACGTTGAAGGTTTGCTTCAGCAGCCAGCCGAGCAAAGTCGCCAGGATAATCGCAAGAAAGCCGAGCGCTATCGTCACTAGTGCTCTCCACCGTGATCACGTCCTGCCGGCGCTACGTCGGCAGGGACAGTCTGCGGAATAAAGTCATCCTCGTAACCCGGCACACTGTAGTCGTACGCCCAGCGGTGAACCACGGGCAATTCATGACCCCAGTTGCCGTGCTTCGGCGGATGGTCCGGCGTGTGCCACTCCAGCGTGGTTGCATCCCAGGGATTCGGATCGGATTTTGGCCCTCTCATGAGGCTCCAGATCATGTTGATGAAGAACAACAGCTGCGTCGCTGCGACGAATATTACCGACAGCGTGATCGCAGCATTCAGGTCTTGCGCCGATTCGGGCAGGAAGTCCGTGTCACCCATCGAAAAATAGCGCCGCGGCACGCCCGCAAACCCGAGGTAGTGCATCGGTAAATAGATTGCGTAGGTGCCGAGAAAGGTCATCCAGAAATGCCATTTCCCGAGGGTTTCGTTGTACATCTTGCCGGTGATCTTCGGCCACCAGTGATAGATAGCGCCAAACACCACCAGCACCGGGGAAACACCCATAACCATGTGGAAGTGAGCGACGACAAAGTAGGTATCCGACAAGGGCAGATCGACCGTGACATTGCCCAGGAACAGGCCCGTCAACCCGCCGTGGATAAATGTGAAAATAAAGCCGATGGAGAACAACATCGGCACCCTGAGATGAATGTTCCCCTCCCACAGCGTGAACACCCAGTTGTAGACCTTTAGAGCCGTTGGCACCGCGATGATCAAGGTGGTGGTCGCAAAGAAGAATCCGAAGTACGGGTTCATACCGCTGACGTACATGTGATGCGCCCAGACAACGAAGCTCAATCCGCCGATCGCGATAATCGCCCAGACCATCATGCGATAGCCGAAAATATTCTTGCGCGCGTGCGTACTCAGAAGATCCGAGACGATACCGAACGCCGGCAGCGCGACAATGTAGACCTCGGGATGACCAAAGAACCAGAAAAGGTGCTGGAACAGGATTGGGCTGCCGCCCGAGTAACCGGGATCGATCCCCATCGAACTGACCGCCGGCATGAAGAAGCTGGTAAAGAGTAGCTTGTCAAATAACATCATGATCGCACTCACGAGCAACGCTGGAAACGCGAGCAGACCAAGGATGGTAGCGATGAAGATACCCCAGACGGACAGCGGCATGCGCATCAGTGTCATGCCTCTGCAACGAGCCTGCAAGACGGTGGTCACGTAGTTCAGCCCGCCCATCGTAAACGCGACGATGAACACCGCCAGTGATCCAAGCATCAACAGGATGCCCAGATCGATACCCGGCGTCCCCGGCATGATGGCTTGCGGTGGATACAACGTCCAACCAGCACCGGTCGCGCCGCCGGGAACGAAGAAGCTGATAATCAGGATGATGACTGACAACAGGTACGCCCAGTAGCTGAGCATATTCAGAAATGGAAACACCATATCGCGAGAACCGCACATCAGCGGAATCAGGTAATTACCGAAGCCGCCCAGGAACAACGCGGTCAGCAAATAGATCACCATGATCATGCCGTGCATCGTGATGAATTGATAATAATTCTCAGGATTGATGAACGAAAACTCGTCCGGAAATCCGAGTTGTAAACGCATCACCACCGACAAGCCAAGCGCGATCAGGCCAACAAAAATCGCGGTTATACCGTACTGGATCGCAATGACCTTGTGATCCTGACTCCAGATATACTTGGTGAAGAACGTTTGCGGATCGTGATGCTCTTGTTCGTGATCGCGATCTGCAATGGCAACGTAAGACATAAAATCCTGCCCTATAAAGTGTTGATGTAAGCGACGATGTCGTTAACTGTCTGCTCGTCGTGCATTGACTGTCCCATCAGCCCCATCTGGAATCCGTAATAGTCTTTCTGGTGCGAACCACGCACGCCGTTCTTGAAGTTCTGCAATTGCTGAGCAAGGTACCAGTCCGACATTCCGGCGATACGAGGCGCGTTCAAGGCTTGCAGGCCCTGCCCGTCCCCGCCGTGGCAATAGGCGCAAACGGCGTATAGCTTGGCGCCGCGTGCAACATCACCGTCGATCGTCTGCTCTACCGCCTTATCCGGCAAGGTCTGAATATGCGCAACCACATTGTTGATCGCCGCGTCATCCGCAAGCGTCGCAACCATCCCGATCATCTGCCGGCCGAGGACATCGTCCTCATGTGTGCCGCGCAAGCCCTTCTTGTAGTATTGAATCTGGCGCTTCAGATACCAGGCTGGCTGGCCCGCAAGTTTCGGCGCATTCATAGCCTTTACGCCCTCGCCCCGCGGTCCGTGACAAGCCGCGCAGATCGCGTATTGTGCTGCGCCGACCGAGGCGTCGCCCGCCGGGGTTGCGTTGACGTCGCTGAAGGTCGGCTGGCTCGCCAACCAGTTGTCGAAGTCGCTCTGGCTCTCAACGACTACCGCACCACGCATTGTGTGATGACCGATACCGCACAGCTCTTCGCAGAGAACTTCGAAGCGACCCGTTCTTGTTGGTGTCAACCACATGAACGTGTTCATGCCGGGAACCAAATCCATCTTGACGCGAAACTGCGCTACCGTGAAATTGTGCAACACGTCTTTCGAGCGCAACGAAAATTTGACGGGACGATCAATCGGTATGTGTGCCTCAGGACTGTAAACGATGACATCGTCCTGGCCATTCGGATCGTCAGGGTCCAGTCCGAACGGGTTCTCGTCCGAGATACGCTCAGCGTCTACCTCACCGAACTTGCCGTCCTCGCCCGGGTAGCGATACGTCCAGTGCCACTGCTGCCCGACGACCTCGACAACATGTGCGTCTTCCGGAACATTCACGAAATCGCTCCAGACCATCAGGCCGGGCGCCAGCATGGCTACGACGCCGACAGCCGTAATTGCGGTAAGCCACGTTTCCAGTTTCTTGTTTTCGGGTTCGTAGGTCGCGCGCGCGCCCTTCTTGTAACGAAACTTGATGACGCAATACGCCAGGAATAAGTTGACGACAACGAAGACACCGCCGGTCACCCAAAGCGTAATGTCGATCGTAAAATCGATCATTTCCCAGTTGGACGCCAACTCAGTAAACGTCCACGGACTCAGGAAGTGAAACAGAACGGAACCGACAACGAGCAGAATCAAGACAACGGCGAGAGGCATACGTCATGCATCCTTTAGATGGTCGTGCGATTTTCACCGGCGAATAATTCAGACGTCGCCGATTTTATTAGTCTTATTCAGGTCGCATCCCGGCGATCATCTGCAATCCCCATCGCAGTAATCGCTTTGGTATCTCTATGTTGCACACGCTCTTATCGATACGGGCGAACTGATCCCAGCGTCCGAGGATAGTGGAATCAACCGGTATTTTCCACAGATTCAAAGCCCTATATCCTCTTTAACCTTCTGCTCGGCTTTCCTGATGTCAGATTGCAGAGCCAGAAGCTCCTCTCGCAGAGGGCTTGTCAACATCGCAGATTCCACCTGCCAGTCGATTGCGGGCGTTGCCACCATTGATGCTGGCGGCATCTCGGTCGACGGCGGAGAACGCCGTTCCGGCGACGGCGGAGCGTTCAAAAAAGCGATAACGACAAGCGTTGCACCAATGCCGGTCAGACTGCTCGCCCACCAGAATGCCGCCGGTCGTGCCTGCGCCGCGGGCGGTTCCTGAGTTTGCGGACTGATGCCGCGCAGTGACGCGATGATCCGGCGATCAAGCTCATCCGACACCTGCACATCGATTAGCGCAGCATCTGCCTGCAACCGTTCTGCCAACTTATCCATAGGCCTGATTTCCATTGTTCTGGCTGTTCAGTTCTGCATCAAGGACCTTGCGAGCGCGCAACAGATTAACTTTGGTCCAGGACACAGAGCGGTTCAGCGCTTGTGAAATATCGTTTACCGACATGTCTTCCGCATAACGCAACCACATCGCGGCAAACACGTCTTCTTTGAGCAAACGCCGCGCACTTGACCACAGGTTGCTCGTTTCGGAGGCAGCAATGCACTGTAACAAGGGATCACTCTCCGCATCGCTCAAGTCGCCAAGTGCGACCGCCTTCACCGAGCGAGTTTTTTGTGCGTTACGAACCGCAATCCGATACAGCCAGGTACTAAAGCGCCAGCGGGAATTGTAGGTATGAAGGTAGCGGTACGCGTTGATGAGCGTATCCTGCAGCGCGTCTTCTGCATCTGCGTAACTGCTACTACGGGTCAGTAGAAATCGCAGCAACCGGCCACGATAACTGCGCACGAGGTCCGCGAATGCCTCCGCGGACCCCGCTTTTGCCGCCTCGATCAGTTCGAGCTCAGTTCCCACTAAGCGCAGCAACGGCGACGGCAGGATCTACGGCAACAGAAATGGTCAGGCTATTGCCTTTGGCTTCTATCCGCGTGCCTCGCAACACCGTGACGAACTCGTCGTCCAGGTCGTCATCGAACGCCACCAGACTAATCAATCCTCGGGCCACGCTGGCCAACGACTCAGCCATCTCCGGCTCAGTGGTCGTTAGTTTCGCCTTAAGCGCAAACTTGTCCTTTGCAACAGCGATCGACAGTGCGGCCTGTTCAGTATTTCGAAGAATATTGGAGTCCCAGTCATCATCCCCGATGGCACTGGCCTTCATGCCAGCCTGTACGATCGCCTTTTTGGCGGTCAGCACGAGCAACTCTCCGCCGCGATTGGGGCGACCCGAAACCTTGCCATTGTTCTTGAGCAGTTCCTGCATCTGACGTTCTGTCGATGTGATGATGACCTTGTTCTTCACACCGGTCGAAATCCAGGACTGCTCACCCAGCGAGTCAATGTCGAACCGGATGTTGCCCGCATCGTAGCTAACATCGTCGTCGATATCCTCGTCACCGCCGAAGTGGTAGTAGGTTTTTCCGGAGGACTTTAGCGGCGAGATATCGCCGCCAGTGGCAATGAATGCCATGATCCGGTCTTTGCTCATCTGGCTGATCTTGCCTTCGACAATCAACACGCCGCCTTCGTTTGGCGTCGAATAGGCGGTCAACTGATCGAGCTCTCGATCAAGATCGACGCCGGAATCGTCTCGAATCTCGTCGAGCACTTCTTCCCTGAGCCAGGCGTACAGCGCTTTTCCCGGCCCCTCGGATCGCATCTGCTCGACGTCAACGAAAAAGTACCAGCTAGTTGAAGCTGGGAGGTCTTTCACGCCCGCCCCGACCAGCCCGGGAATCGTTAACAGCAGCCCGATTACGACTAATTTAAATTTACGCATTTTCCGCCCTCTATTTGAACTCATACTGACTTATAGCGGGCGGCGGCCGGTTTGGTTACATTTCTGCTGCTTTTTTCTCGCTCGTGAGCCAGCTAACGCCGTAGGTGAAAAGCATTCCGGCCAGAAAACCCGGGATCGCTTCGTACAGTCCGTAGTAATCGGACTTAAAGACAGTCAACCAGATTACGCTGGTGAGGAAACCACCCAGCATGCCCGCCAGAACCCCCGCCCACGTGATGCGCTTGTAATAGAGTATGCCGATAACCGTCGGCCCGAAAGCCGACCCCAGTCCCGACCAGGACGCCAGTACGAAGTCGAATATGACACGCGGTTCCTGAATCCCGAGAACGACCGCGACAATGCCAATAACAACCGTAAGCAGCTTGCCGTAGTTTGATAACGTCGCCTCGCTCTTCGCAGTACCGATGATTTTTTGGTAGGTGTCGCGCACAACGGCTGAGGATGCGAGCAACAGCAGCGAGTCTACAGTCGACATGATCGCTGACAACACGACCACCAATAACATGCCCGCAATGATTTCCGGGAACAGGTTATTCGACAACACCGGAAAAATCGTCTCCGAGTCCTCCAGACCCGGAAACAGTGCTCGCCCGGCGACACCGGCCGTAACGGCACCGACTGTAAATATCACCATGACCAACATCGAAACGATTCGCGCTTTCTTGATTTCACCTTCATCGCGCGCGGACATAAACCGTATCAATAGCTGTGGAACTCCCATGAACGGCAAGCCAATAGCAATGAAGCTGACGATTGCTATCAACACAGGCTTGCCCGAGCCGGACAGTGCCATCATGTCAACGAGCGCCGGGTCCTGCTGCAGTAAATTGCTGTGCATCTCGCTCCAGCCACCTGCGGCAATGATAGCCGCTGCCGGCACGGCGATGAGGCCAAGCAACATCAGCACACCCTGCACTACGTCCGTATAACTCACGGCTTTGTAACCGCCGATAAACGTATAGCCGATGATAAAAATCGAGCCGACGATCACGCCGGTCGCATACTCGATGCCGAGGAAACTGCTGAGCGCCTTGCCCGACGCCACCATTTGAGCGGTAACGTACGCGGTCACCATTACCAGTATGATGAGGACAGCGACACCGCGAATCAGATTCCATCGGTCCTCGAACTTTGCGACCAGAACGTCTGGAACCGTTATTGCATCGCTCTCATCACCCAGCCTCTTCAACCGCCGGGCAACAATCCACCACGCTGCAGCGATGCCGAGAATTTCTCCGACAACCACCCAGTAGGCCTGAACACCGACGGCATAGCCCATGCCCGACAAACCCAGTAACAGCCATCCGCTTTCGCCGGTTGCATTGGTGCTGAATGCTACGACCCAATAGGGCAGCTTCTTACCGGCCAGATAATATCCGGACAGCGTATGTGTTTCCCGACGACTCCAGATTGCCAGCGCGGCGAGAATCCCGAGGTAAACAATGAGGACCGTAATCGTTGTTGTCATTGCACTTCCAGTCTAGTGTGCGCCGCTCTGGTAGGAGCCGATCGGAGAACCCGGCGGAACCGTTACCGGAACAATAAATTCCAGTTGCGAGGGGTCGTGCTTCAGTCTTTCGATTTCGAACCTCGCAAAACGATAGTGCGCGCGCACAACGGTGTCTTTCGGCGATTGACGGTACAACCATGTGTCAAGTTCGCTAACGGCGTCCAAGGCAATCGCGCGAACCTCACCATCGGCAACCGGGTCAAACGCGAGTCGCAGTAACGCGTACAACACCTGCATATTAGTCCGGCGCTGAATAGCGCCCTGTACCCCGTCACGCGACTTCGAGCGCCAGCTCGCATCCAGCAAAGCGCTTGTCAACTCGACAAAACCGGGCACGCCGGCCTGCGACAGGCGTGCCGCTCGTGACGGCTCAAGCAGCACGGCCAGCGTCATCGCAGCGGCGCTCGCGGCGGGTGCTTTCTCGTCGAAAACGCGTCCGGTTGCGCCGCTGAAAGTTTCGCGTGTTTTGGGACTGTTTGGCGGACGTGGCACGATACTGTCTGCCAGCCCGACCGGGAGGCGCAGCAGCGTCGGATCCAGTGTCGCTATCAGGGCGTCGATTGCCTGGCGCTGCCGAGCAAGCGCTACCGGGTGCGCGGTCGCCTGGCCGTCACCTCGCAAGTTGTAATTGAAATACCGGCCGCCGATAAGTTTGCCAACCGCTTCGATTTGAAAACGGTGCAGCAGATAAATCGGCACCAGCACCTCTTCCAGAGTCGCCAGTGATCGTCCGGTGCGAATATTGCGTTCGGAGAAATTTGCCAGCGCAATCTCCCGAACACGCAGCAGATGAGCCAGCTCGGCGATTGCATCTTCACCGTTGTCCCACAGATTGCCGTCGGGATGAGCCGTCGCTGCTGACCTCGAATCCGAGTCGGCAACGTACTTGAATCCTGCGGCAAGGGTCTCGGCCATGATTTCCCGTCGCGCGGCAGCGTGATCGATGTCATCGGGGAAATCCTGGTACGCGTAGATAACCGTACGGATATCCCAGATACCAATTTTGTCGTCGTACGCGTCGCTGAGGTCCAGCGAGCCGTCATCGCGTATTTTGACGAGCGGCACCGGATAGTCCATGACCGATGACCGGTCCTGCGTGCTTGCCGCAAAATTGTGCTCAAAACCGATGGTGTGGCCGACTTCGTGCGCTGAAAGCTGTCGAATACGCGCGAGCGACATTTCCAGCATTTCCGGCGGCACGTTCTCGTCGGCGTACGGCGCCAGCAATCCCTCGGCGATTAGATAGTCCTGACGAACACGCAGAGAACCCAGCGACACATGCCCTTTCAGAATTTCGCCGGTGCGAGGATCCAGTATCGAGTCGCCGTAAGACCAACCGCGCGTTGAACGGTGAACCCATTGAATGACGTTGTAACGCACGTCCATCGGGTCGGCATCGGCCGGCAGCATTTTGACCTGAAAGGCATTCTTGTAGCCGGCAGCTTCGAAAGCCTGATCCCACCAGCGCGCGCCGTCCAGCAATGCCGAACGCACCGGCTCCGGCGCGCCGCGATCCAGATAATAGATGATCGGTTCAACCGCTTCGCTGAATTCTGCCGTGGGATCTTTTTTCTTAAGACGATGACGGCGCCCGTAGTCGGCCTTTATATCATCACCAATGGCCGTCGCGTAATCGGCGAAACCGGGGGCGTCCCAACGCAGGCCGATGACGCCGCTGCGCGGGTCGTAGGCCAGGGGTTCGTAACCGTCGTCCGGCAAGCGAATGAAGGAATGGTGCATGTGCACCGTCACGGCCCTCGCGTCGGGCGTCACCGTCGGCAAGTACTGTCCGGCGGGCTCGCCAAGCAGCGTAACTATCGCCTCAGCTTCCGTGTTGTCCGGAAACGCTTTGGTGCGCGGCAGGTAGATTGCAGATCTCGACGCGTCTACCGAATACGTGCCCTCCTCAGCAGCACTGAGCCGCGCGGCGACGCCATGAGCGTCGCGCAGGAAAAACGGTGTCGCATCCACAAGGGTCATCGCATCGGACGGATCGAGATCTTCAAAGCCCCAGATAACCGAGCTGGCAAAGCTTTCGTCCAGCGCTTGTTTCTCTTCTGCGTTATCGGAGCTGGCGCGGTAGGCAAGGTTGTCCTGGATCAACAACACCTTCGGGCCGCTCTTCACAAACCGCACGATTCGAGTACCACCGAGCTGGCCCCGGTCGAGACCGAGGTCGTTAGAGCCGACGCCTCTTGCGAGCGACGACACATAGATCAGCGGCTCGTCCAGCTCACCAACGTCCAGCAGTATCCGGCCGCCAGCCTCATCCCAGTACAGATCGAGAAAGCCGTCGAGGTGCTCGAAGCCGCCGAGGTCGGGGGCATCCTCGGCCTGAGTCAGGTTCACAGACCCGATTGCGATAGAAATCGCCAGAAGAAAACGACAAGGCACTAGACACTCCCCTGAAAATGCTGGCCGCTACTATAAGCCTTGAGCGCTAGTGCTCCAACCGGATAATGCGAATCGGTGCGGGGAAATCAGTTATTGCGCGTAATTCGACCCGCGATAATGCCGGAGACCATCAGAAAAAGGCCCATTCCCAACAGGTATTCCGGGTACGTCCGCGTGATACCGCAGTAGTAAATTCCGGCGATGGCGACCACCTGAAACACGTTGATGAAATTGCTGTCGCGACGCGTGGCTTTCGGGAAACGTATTCTGGATATCATCAGTATCGCCAGCCCGAACATCAGTACCGGCAGATACAGACGCAAGGGCAGAAACTGTGCGGTGTCGGCGTAATAAATCAGTACCAACACGAGAGAAGAAACCAATCCACCGCCTGCAGCGGTGATCGGCACACCGGCAAACCAGCCGTCGGTTACTTCCTCTGAGGTCAGATTAAACCGCGCCAGACGCATGGCGCCGGCCAGCACGAACACCGCAACCGCGGCCAACAACACCCAAAATTGGCCCGACTCGTACTCAATGCCGCCAATTTGCAGGCCGGCGTTCAAAACCAACACTGCCGGCGCCACACCAAACGCGACCAGGTCGGCCATCGAGTCGAATTCCGCGCCGAAGCTCGACGTTGCTTTCAAAAGGCGTGCCGAGACGCCGTCCAGGACATCGAGCAAACCGCACCAAACGATAATCCAACCCGCGAGTTCGAGATCACCGAGCTGCGTAGTAACGATTGAAGCGACACCGAGCAACAGGCTCAGCGCCGTAAAGCTATTCGGAATTGTGTAGCGCAGAATACTCAAGAAATGGCCTCCACCCGAGTCCGGGTTGTTCGCCATTGTAACCGACGATTGCGATCAGCACCCGCTCTCGGAATCCGGCCTACTTTGCCAGCTCCGCTGATACGACTTCGGCCGGACAGCGGCCTCCCGCCGTGTACGGTCCTATCCCGGTGTTGACACTAGCGACCTGCCCTGGAGGAATCTGTCCGCGAACGCTGTATCGCTGCTTCTCCGCACGGCCGGCGCTGTCGGTGTAGTCCACCGCAATTTGTACGCCGGTAATTTGCACACTTGTGTTATTGCGGACCGAGACGATCAGGTTACCGCTGCCGTCCGCAGCGCAACCCCTTGCTATGTACGCACCCGGATTCGCTGCCAGGTCCAGTTTAACTAACGCCGCGCCAGCCGCTTTGCCGTATTCACCGCCGGATTTCGACACAACCTTGTAGTGCTCGATCGCTTCGGCCTCGTTACCACGACTCGCGGCGATTTTACCCAGGGTAAAATGCGCCGGCCCGGTGGGTAACAGTTCTATGCTGCGATTGAGATCCGTAATCGCGCCATCGACCTGACCAAGCTCGTTCCTCGCCAATCCGCGTTGCAGATGGTAGTAGAAAAACCCGTCGCGACGACTGATTGCGCGATTGTAATTCGTGATCGCCATATCGTACTTCTTGGCCGCCAGCCGGATGTCACCGCGCAGCGCGTGAAAATGCGCCTCTTCATTGGAAATCGCCAGTGCCTTTTTTGCTAACCGCAGAGCGTCGTCTATTTTGTCTTCGGACAGCGCTTTTCGGCCCTCGTCGTAGGCTTCGTAGGCGGGCGCAATACTCACGGTCTTCTGCATTGCCGCACGAAACTCGTCACGACCTTGCTTGCCACCCGCTGGCAGCGTCGTCGCCGTCGCCTGGTTCGCCCTGACCCGCTCCTGTGAGGGCGGGTGGCTCGCGAACAGCCCGCTTATCCAGTCCGAACGACGATTCTCGCTGAGCCGCATGAACGTCTGCTGCAGAGCAACGGCGCCCTGAGGATCGTAGCCGGCTTTGGACATGTACTGCATGCCGTAAAGATCGGACTCAAGCTCCGCGTTGCGTCCGTACTTCGACAAACCCATTTGCGCCAGCATGCCTGCGCCACCGGCGGCCAGCTTGCCGTAGTCACTATCACTGGTCGCGATTGCGGTCGCCGCCACACCAATCTGCATGATCTGACCGCGCGAAATCCGCTGCGCGGTATGACGAGCCGCCGCGTGTACGGCCTCATGCCCGAGCACCGCGGCCAGTTCTGCTTCTGAATTCAGCTCGGTTAACAAGCCGCGATTGATCGCAATCTTGCCGCCGGGCAATGCCCATGCGTTCGGCACGGAATTATTCAGTACGACGAATTCGTAGGGCAGGTTCACACCGCTTTGAGCCGCAACGCGACTGCCCACGCTTTGCACGTAACGCGTCAACTCCGGATCGACGTCGTAGACGCCGCCCTGCGATTGCTGCATCGGCACATAGTTCTGCTTGCCCATCGCTATTTCCTGGGCAGTGCTTACCATCATGAACTCGCGCTTTCCGGTAACCGGGTTCACCGAGCAGCCGCTTACAAACAGAAACGAACAAACCAGAAGAACGCTTAGTTTACGCAATGTTCAGGCTCCTTAATGAGCGTGCCTGCTAAAGCAGCAGAGCATGGGTTGAGAATTATAGTACATGGTGATGTATTCCGGTATGTCCTGGTGTGCCTTCATTCTGTCTGTGAATGAGAACACCGTGGCCCGAAAACAACGCCTCACTGAATTACTAAACAACCCTCCTTCTTCAATGTGGTGCCAACCCCGATCGCAGAAAGTTCCCCCGATTCCTGTCGCTAACGCGCGACTGCCACTATGGCAATGACTGGACATATTTGGCTTACGAACAATCACGATGTCGCAATGTCGCGTCACTATTATCGGATTTATGTCGAGTGTTACTGGCAACAGCGATTCAGGCCATAGGAATCAGGCGTTGGCATAGTTCTTGCTATTACGTTTTTGTCAATCGCAAATAATCGCGATGACACACACTTAGAATTAATCATCAGGAGGAAAGAAATGAAAACACTATTGGGATCGTTGGTATTAACGCTTATCGCCGCAGTGACATTCGCACAAACCGAGTCCGGCGAACCGAGTTTTTCGGATTTAGATCTGAACGGGGATGGACGCCTTAGCACGGAGGAGGCTCAAGCGGACATGCGTGTTGCCGCGGCATTCAAGAGAGCCGACTCTGATCAGGACGGCTATCTGAGCTTTAAGGAATTTGTTGCCATTTGGCAGTAGACCAGGAGGTTTGTTGTTGACAAGTTGAGGACACCCATCGATTTCAATCTTGTTTGTGCGCGAAAGACCGAGATATGAACCTCGGGATTTGCCATGGCCAATTTCGATGGGTGTCCTTGATTTCTCCTGCCTATGGTCTAAGCAGGCAGTGACGTAGCTAGGCCTCTTCTACCACCCTATTGCTCAGCGCGTGTTGCGCGTCGCGTTCGGAGCCGAGCAAGATCGCAACCCACCGGGTTCGCTCGTCGCTTTCCAGGGCCAGCTTCAACGTCATCGTCAACGGCACGGACAAGATCATGCCGACCGGCCCGAACACCCAACCCCAAAAAACCAGACCGATAAAAACAACCAACGCTGAAATACCAACGCCATAGCCCATTAATCTTGGTTCGATAACGTTGCCGATGATTACGTTTATGCCCGCAAATCCTATCGCGGCAGCACCCGCGGCACCGGGACCGAGCTGCACCAGTGCCAGCAAGACCGCGGGTACGGCCGCAATAATCGAGCCGATAGTGGGTACGAAATTCAGTAAAAACGCCAGCATTGCCCACAACAAGGGAAAGTCCAGCCCCAACGACCACGAGAGGATACCGGCGCAAATACCGGTTGCCATGCTAACGACGGTCTTTATGCCGAGATAGCGACCGAGGTTTTGTAAAAATGCTCTGGGGCGTTGCAGTGACTCGGTGCTTCGCCCAAACGCGGCCTCTATTTTAGTACTGACACTCGACGCTTCGAGCAACATGAATATCATCGCGAAGATGATCAGGAACATGTTTGTCAGAACGTCTTTCAAACTGTTCAAGAGGGTCGCGACCAAACCCATCGCCCAACCCGGATCGATCATTTCGCCAAGGCTTCCGATCGACTTGTCATCGCCGAGAAGTCCGGAAATAAACTCGAACGCCCCCTCGACGATGACATCGAGGCGCGCCTGATAGCCTGGCAACGCGGCGGTGAAGTCTGCAATCGAGCTACCGAGCACTGCTCCGACCACTGCGAGCAGCAATACCATCGCAGCAACGATGATCATTGCCGCCAGGAAACTCGGAATGCGCTTTTGTTGCAGCCACAGCATCGGCCGAACGGTAACCAGTGCCAGAAACGATGCAAGCAGGAACGGAACCAACAACACCTTGGCCATCTGCATGCCGTAGATGATCACGATAACCGCCGCCAAACTGACGACGGCGCTGGTTTTACTATTGCTCAATGAGTTCACACGGCCAATGATGGCACAAATCAACGCAATCGGTATTGCCGCTCATTGCGGTGTTTTGGGCGTGTAAAGTTCTTTTTCCTCGGGCTCAATCTGCTGAATCTTGATGGTCCAGTTTGCGAGCGTCGAGCTGATTCTGAGTTGATATTGGCCCGCCTGTTCAAAAAGCTTCAAGCCATTGCCTCTGCGTTTGGTGTGTAAAACGCGGCCAACATGGCGTCCCGTATGCGCTTCGAGCAACGTAATGTCCAGAGCGATCAGTCGCTTGTAGTCGCCGTCGAGGCGCCAGTCCAGCAGCCACGGTGATTTAACGGTGAAAATCGACGTCGTCATGTTGCCCGAACCGCGAAATTCTTTGACGGTATCTGCGGCTCTCGCGCCGACAGTTGCGGTCAGTAATATGAGTATCACTGCAAATTTTTGCATGTTTATTTCCATCCGAGGGTGGTGGTTCCCGCCAGTACTTACCTTCGACATTCTGAACGCACGATTATAGTACGTCGAGAGCGTGCGTGGCAGATTTGGAAGGCATAACCCATGGCGGACAACCTCAACCGGGTTCGCAATCCCGATCCCATTGCGGCTGCCCGCGGAATCTTTCCACCAGAAAATCGACAAAAGCGCGTACCCGATAGGCCATGTGGCGCGTCGGCGGATAGACGGCGTAGGCGGGTGTAACCGGCCATTGGTAGTCTGTAAGTACGGGTATCAGATTTCCGGCGCGAATAGCCTCTGCGGCGATAAACGTCGGCTGCATTACAAGGCCCATTCCGAGCGCCGCCGCATTGCACAGAAAGTCGCCACTGCTCGCTTGCATGACCCTGTTCACCTTGACCGTCTTGCGCTCGCCGTTGGGCGCTTCGTAGCCCCACTTGCCGGAGTCCGGCAGGTTCGAATAGACCAGGCATTGATGGTCACGCAGATCTTCCGGCGTTTCGGGCGCGCCATGGACGGTGAGATAACGTGGCGATGCACAGATCACCGCACGCACGTCGAAGAGCCGTCGTGCCATCAGTGACGAGTCCTGCAAGCGGCCGATGCGCAACGCCAGATCGAAATTATCCTCGATCAGATCGACGCGCCGATCATTGAGGTCCAGATCGAACTCCAATCTGGGGTGTCGCTTGCCAAACGCAGCGATGAGTTTGCCCATATGACGCACACCGAACGACAGCGGCAGGGCAAGTCGCAGCGTGCCACACAGCTCGCCGTGCTCCTGCTGTACCGCCGCCTCGGCCTCCTCAAGATCGGCGAGAATTCGCGTGCTGTGCTGATAAAAACCGCGCCCGACCTCTGTCAGGTTCAGCACCCGGGTGGTTCGATGCAGCAGCTGCACACCCAGGCGCTGCTCCAGCGCCGATACACGTCGACTGACCGCAGACGTCGCCGTGCCCAGGCGCTCCGCAGCGGCGGTAAAGCTCCCGGCGTCGACAACCATCGTAAACGCCTGAATATCGTCAAATTTGTCCATATTGTTGCGAATTTCGCAATAAACTTATCCCGAAGTTACTGTTTTTTTTGCTGTTGTCAACAGTAATGCTGTCTTTCCTTAACAACACGCGATATCGGAGAAACGAACATGCTCGGCGAATCCACAAGAATTCTGGAAATCAGCTCCAGCGGGCGCAGAAACGATTCCGCCACGCGGACCCTGAGCGCAGAGCTGATTGCCGCGCTCGAAGACGGCGCCAGTTCGCAAACCGTGGTGCACCGCGATCTTAGCCTGGGCATCCCGTTCGTCGATGAGCAATGGATCGAGGCGAACTTCACGTCCGACGAACTCCGAACGCCCGCGCATCTGGACACTCTTGCCTACTCGGACGAACTGGTTGCCGAACTTCAGAACGCCGACGTGCTGATTATCGGTGCACCGGTGTACAACTTCTCGGTTCCGGCGCCGTTGAAAGCGTGGATCGATATGATCGCAAGAGCACGACTCACATTCCGATACGCGGAAAACGGTCCCGTCGGCTTGCTCGAAGACAAGAAAGCCTACCTGGTCGTTGCGTCCGGAGGCGTACCGGTCGGCAGCCCTGTGGACTTCGCAACGCCCTATCTTCGTCACGCACTGTCCTTCGTGGGCATCACCGACGTTGACGTGATCGCGGCTGATAAACTGAACAGCGAAGCGGAGGAATCAATGCGCCGGGCACGGGAAAGTATCGCTGCGGTCGCGCGTCTCTCCGCCGGGCCTGCTTAGGAACAGAACAATGCTTGAACTCATTCCATCCGATACGCGCGGCGGTGCCGACCATGGTTGGCTGCAAACCCGACACACGTTTTCTTTCGCCGATTACTACAATCCGCAACGCATGCGCTTCGGATCGCTCCGAGTGATCAACGAAGACCGCATCGCCCCCGGACAGGGTTTTGGACAACATCCTCACAGGGACATGGAAATTTTGACCTATCCGGTTTCCGGAACGATCGAACACCGGGACGATTTTGGCAACTGCACAGTGACCACGAGCGGCGAGATTCAACGGATGACCGCGGGCACTGGAGTTCAGCACAGCGAGTACAACCACTCCGACACCGACGAGCTGCACCTGCTGCAGATCTGGATATTTCCGGAGCAAAAGAACCTGGAACCAGGCTATGAGCAAAAGGCCTTTTCTCGCGAAGACAAGCTTGACCGCCTGTGCCTCATTGCCTCAAGAGACGGTCGAGACAATTCCGTAGTGGTGCATCAGCAGGTCGATGTTTATGCCAGCGTCCTGCAGAAAGACGCCGAATTGCAGCTCGCCATCGGAGAGTCGCACAAAGTGTTCGTACAGACCGTGCGCGGTGAGATAGCAATCAACGGGCAACACGCATCGACGAGGGACGGCCTACAGATATCCGGCGAAGACCGGTTAGCCGTCAAAGCCCAAACAGAAGCAGAAATATTGGTCTTCGACATGGGCTAGTATTGCCGTATGAACAAACTTGTCATTGCATTGACTACATTCGCAATTGCCGCGTGCGGCGACCGCAGCGATCCCGAGACAATCACCACCAACCCACCACCGAGCACCATCGGCATTCGCGTATCCGACATCCAGGGCAGCGGTGACAGCAGCCCGATGACCGAACAGACAGTATCGTTCACGGCGATTGTCAGCGGAGATTTTCAGGAAAACGACAGCGATACAGGCCGCAATCTGGGCGGCTTTTACGTGCAGCAGGAATCTTCTGATGGCGACGTAACAACATCGGATGGCGTGTTCGTTTTCGACGGCGACAATCCGAGTGTCGATGTCCGTGTCGGCGACCGTGTCGAAATACGGGGCACCGTGAAAGAATTCTTTGGTGAAACACAAATCAGTGCAACGGCGGTTCGCGTGACCGGCACCGGTACGATTCAGGCAACCGACGTTGACCTTCCCGTCAACAGCCTTGCCGACCTGGAACACTACGAGGGCATGCTGCTGCGTTTCCCACAGCAACTCACCGTCACGAACTTGCGATCTCTCGGGCGGTTCGGCGCAGTTGGATTATCACACGGTGGCAGACTCTATCAGTTCACAAACGGCAACTCACCGGACTCCGGCGCGTATACCGCGCACCAGCAGTCCACAGCGGCCCGCTCCATTGTCCTCGATGATGGCCTGCGATCATCGTATCCATCCAGTATTCGATATCTAAACGCCGGAGCCGGAGCCGACTATTCGATTCGAAACGGTGACTCGGTTACCGGACTAACCGGCAACCTGCGCTTCTCCCGCGGCAGCGGAGGACGCGGCGACGAAGCGTGGCGCCTGATGCCAACCGAGACGGTCACTTTCGACGACGACAACCTCCGGCCTGGCACACCGAACGTTGCAGGCTCGATTCGTGTTGCCGGCGTAAACGTGCTGAATTTTTTCTCCAAAGTCGACAACGGTCAGGCAGTCTGCGGCCCTCAGCGCGACGATAATTGCCGAGGCGCCGACAGCGCACGAGAACTCGCCCGACAACTCGCCAAAACCGCATCCGGAATTGCGCTCATGGACGCCGACATCGTCGGACTCGTCGAGTTGGAAAACAACGCAAGCGAATCTATTTCGGCCATTGTGGAGGCGCTGAATGCCACGCTCGGCGGTGGAAACTACGCGTACGTGAACACCGGCGTTATTGGCGACGACGCGATCAAAACCGGTTTTATTTACAACGTATCGACCGTTCAGTTGTTGGGTTCTTTCGCCTTGCTGGACTCCAGTGTTGATCCACGGTTTAACGACAACCGAAACCGCCCGGCGCTGGCACAATCCTTTGAGGTCACGAGTACCGGCGCTGTGTTCACCGTCGTCGTAAATCACCTGAAGTCCAAGGGTTCATCCTGCGACTCGAACGGCGACCCGAATCGAAACGATGGCCAGGGTAATTGCAGCGTGACCCGCACCAACGCTGCGGCGGCAATCGCTGACTGGATCGATACTGACCCTACCGGGAGCGGGGATACGGATTTTCTGATTATCGGCGACCTGAACGCCTACCTCCGGGAGGACCCGTTGGACGCGCTAAGAAATGCCGGCTTCACCAGCCTGCTCGAAGGCGGTGCGAACCCATATTCCTTTGTTTTCGACGCACAAGCTGGCGCACTTGATCACGCGCTGGCATCGGCAAGCCTACTCGGGCAGGTTCGCGAAACGATAGAATGGCACGTCAATGCCGACGAGCCGCAGTTGCTGGACTACAATCTGGAAAATGGTCGCGACCCCGGGCTGTTTGATCCGGCATCACCCTACCGCAGTTCGGATCACGACCCGATTATCGTTGGACTTGATCCTGTCAACCAGAACTAGAGCGCAGGGGGTCGAACCGATTTTCCCTCACAACCTGGCACAAGAGTAGCTGGCGTTTTATTCCTCACCCACCTCGACATTCTGCCATAACCGTTCACTGCCGTGCCTGCGCAACCAGACCAGCCAGCCAACGACGAACATCCCGATCGCCGCAATAACAGCCAGGAACAAAAAGTAATTCTGGTGGCCAACGAGTCCGGGATTGGCATCCAGAATGCGTCCCGCAATCGGCGCAAAAAACACGTCCGGCGTATAACCCACCAGAGAAATCATGCCGACCGCCGCGCCAGTAAGATAAGTCGGCGTACGATTTTCTTCCAACAAAGCGAAGTAGATACCGCGCAGCGCATACACGGCGATATAGGTCGCGAAAAAATTCAGGTAGACGACCGCAATACCGGACTCAGCTGGCGATATCGTGGACCAGGCAAACCACGATACGCAAAGAATCGCAAAGGTCACGCCGATAGAACGAGTCGCATCGAATCGATCAGCGATTAGGCCAGCAAGCAGCGCTGCAACAGGTCGTGTCCACGCACCGTACGCCGCCAGCCTCGCCCCTTCGACTTCATCCATACCCAGGACCTGCACTGCGTACAACGAGTAGTTGTCGAGGCTTTTGTAGCCACAATACGCACACACGATGATTCCCGCCTGCGCCCACAGAATGGGTCGTCGTAACACGAGACCCATGCCCTTAAGTGGGTTAAACACTGCTGTACCGGTTCTCTGTGTTATGGGTACGGCAAACCACACCAGAACGCCTGCGAGAAACGTCGCAAGACTGTACAACAAGACCACTGTTCGAAAACCTGCCTCGCGCTGCTCCGCCGTCGCCAGGTGTGCATCGTCCGGTAAATACATCGCCAAAACGGCAATGGCGAGGAATGCGACTGACGCCGCGACCAATCCGCGACCACCTTCGAGAATCCCGAACGCGACTCCCTGCGACTTGTCGCCGCCCCATTCGCGCGTCGCCGTGATCAGTGCGCCCCAGAACAGAAATACGGTAGTAGCGCCCCAGTAGCCATAAAGATAAGCCATCTGCACAGGACCGGGCAGAGTGGACATGTACAGACCGCCCAGCGCAGTAGCAAACAACGACACCGCCATCAGCGAACGCGCAGAGAAATGATCGGCCAGTGCGCCACCCGGGAAATAGGCGAGCATCGCCACGATACCGTAGACCGCAAACATGTCGCCGAGTTGGGTATTTGTAAAACCAAATACGTCGAGCATCGTCGGCCGGAAAAAGCGTGCAACATTAAACGGCAGGCCAAAGACGAGTTCGCCTGCGACGACCAGTGACAGCATCAGTAGGAATCTACGTATCAGAACTCTATCGATTCACTTAACTCCGGAGGCGATAGCCGGTCTTGAAAATCCATCGCACGACAAGCAGGCAAACAATCAGAAAACCTACTGTCGTTGCCAGACTGAGTACGACGCTGACATCCGCATTCTCGTAGAAACTCCAGCGAAATCCGCTAATTAGATAGACCACCGGGTTGAACAAACTGATCGTCTGCCATATCGGCGGCAACATGCTGATCGAATAAAACGTGCCACCGAGAAAGGTCAGCGGCATGATGATGAGAATCGGTACGATCGTGAGTTTCTCCCAACCGGTCGCCCAAATCCCGAGAATAAAGCCAAACAGGCAAAACGACACGCAAGTCAGCAACAGGAATGTGATCATAATCAACGGGTGCGCTATCTCGATATCGACGAAAAAGCTCGCGGTGGCCAAAATAATTGCACCGATAATTACAGACTTGGTGGCGGCGGCGCCGACGTAACCCAGAATAACTTCGCCGTACGATACGGGCGCGGAAAGCAGCTCGAAAATTGTGCCGGTGAACTTCGGAAAATATATCGCGAATGACGAGTTCGAAATACTCTCCGTCATGATCGCCAGCATGATCAAGCCGGGAACAATGAACGAACCGTAGCTGACACCGTCGATTTCGGTGATACGTGAGCCGATCGCCGCGCCGAAAATAACAAAGTACAACGAGGTCGAGAGCACAGGAGCAACGATGCTTTGCACGACGGTGCGAAACATACGGGCCATTTCGTAGCGGTATATTGCCTTGATAGCGTTGAAGTTCATCGGCCTTTGTTCACCAGGTCTACGAAAATATCTTCGAGCGAGCTTTGCGACGTCTGCAAGTCGGTAAACCGAATTCCGGCGGTATTCAGCTCACTCAGCAAAGCTGTAATACCGGTACGTTCCCGTTTTGTATCGTAGGTATAGATCATATCCTGGCCGCTGTTAGCAAGCTCCAGATCGTAATCCGCCAACTGTACCGGCACCTCAGCCAACGGCTGCTGCAAGTTCAGCAGTAGCTGCTTCTTGCCGAGCTCGCGCATCAATTTTTCTTTTTCTTCGACCAGTATGATTTCGCCGTGGTTAATCACACCAACCCGATCGGCAAGTTGTTCAGCTTCTTCGATGTAGTGCGTCGTCAGGATGACCGTCACACCCTCCTCACGCAGCGCCGCAACCACGTTCCACATATCCTGCCGCAGTTCGACATCGACGCCGGCGGTCGGCTCATCCAGAAACAGCACTTCCGGTTCGTGAGCCAATGCCTTCGCGATCAGAACTCGGCGCTTCATGCCGCCGGACAATTCCATCATGATGGTATCTTTCTTGTCCCACAGCGATAACGATTTCAATACCTTTTCAAGATGCGCCGAACTTTCCGGCTTGCCAAACAGACCGCGACTGAAGCGGCAGGTATTCCAGACTGTCTCGAATGACTCCGTCGGCATTTCCTGGGGTACCAGACCGATTCTGGAGCGCGTTAGCCGATATTCGCTGACGATATTGTGGCCATCGACAAATACGTCACCCGCCGTGGCGTTCGCGATGCCGCACACCACGTTGATGAGTGTGGTCTTGCCCGCGCCATTGGGGCCGAGCAGCGCAAAGATCTCGCCACGATCAATGTCGAGACTCACGTTGCTCAATGCCTGGAAGCCGCCTGCGTAGGTCTTGGTCAGACCGGCGATTGAAATCATTGCCCGCATGCCGTTGATGATACGTCGCTTTCTCTAAGAATGTCTCGTTGATCAACTCAGACGGCGGCGCCAGCGGTCACGATATTCGAGATAGGGCGCAGCCGGCGTCTTCGCGAGGTAAGCCGGAAGCACGACTGGCGGTTCTTCCGGCCAGACAAGCAAACGCGCCGCACCCTGTATCGTGCCCGTTGCATCCGCTGATACGCGCAGCGGTTGCTCAGGACGGAATTGCGACAGCGCCTCAACGAATATCGGATCACTGACATAGCGGCCCTCGAGAATAAGGTCGCCCGATGCGCCGAGGTTGTCGAGGCAAACGTCCGTCATTAGTGCACAGTACAAAGATGCCATCGCGCACTGCGCCGCGGCGTCCCGCGACGGATTGAGAACCTCTCCGGACAGCTCGGAAAATGGACCGCCCGACTCTGTAAAGGACGGCAGCGCCATGCGCCTGTCCTCGATCACCTCGCTGGCGTCGGCGAGCGTCGCCTCAGCGGCGCCGTCTGTGCCACCGGTCAGTATTGAGAACTCTCTGCCTCCCATGAATCGGGCGCACGGTACCGGGTTCGCGAACACATCGACATTCGCGAGCATGTCGCGCTCCGGTTCCAGGCAATCGAGGCTATGAGCACCGGCCATACAAACAACCCAGGTGCCGGTCGAAACGATACAGAATCGATCTTGCTCGGCGCTCAGATGACGCAGATAGGACGCGTTGCTATCGTGGATACCGCACAGGATTCGACAACCTGGATTGAGTCCCGTCGCAACGGCAACGTCGGGTAATACGGTACCAAGGACCTCCCAGGCAGAGCGCAGCGGCGGCATGAGATCAACCCATCCCTGTTTGCCGACGAGCGAAGAGTACTGCCGTGCCGCAGGTCGCCACAGATCGCTGTGGCAACCGAGTGACGTAAACTCGGTGGCAATTTTACCGCACAGTCGGCTGGCCCAGAACTGAGGATAGGGAACGATGGCTGTGACCCGCGAAAAATCGTCAGGCAGTGTTTGCTGAACGTAGAAAATTTGCAGGCCCGCATTCAGGCCTGCCGGCAGCGCGGGAGAGTTTGTTGCGCCAAACGTATCTCGCACCCGTTCGTAGGCCGGGTTGACCGCATCGAAGTCGTCGAATTCGTAGTCCATGACCGGAACAGCCAGTTCGTCACCATCAAGCAACGCGAATGCAGCGCCGTGTGTGACGACAACGCAATCCGTAATATCGGCGGCGACGCCACTGTCTCGTAACGCCTGCAACATCCATTGCCACGTTCGGTCGGTGTCGAGTTGTAGATACGGCCCATTCGCCAAGGTCTCGCTCGAGACAACGGACTCGCGGCTATGGCCGCCATCAGCATCAAGAACTACGAGCTTCGAGCGAGTCTTGCCGATATCGAAGATAGCGACTCGCTTATTGCGATATTGATCGATCATGATTGAAATTGATTGAAATGTTGTGAATTGAGCCTCATAATGAACCAACACGCACGACCGGTGCAAACCCGGATCAGCCGGCCCGAATCAAGGGCGTGGCATCAAGGACACAGATGCATAACCGCTGGAATGACACCGAAGCAGAAACGATGAGCGAGCCCGAACGGCTGTTGTATCGGTCCAACCTGCTCGGCGCAGATCTGTCGATAACGAATTTCGGAGGTGGCAACACCTCTGCGAAGACTACTGTCGCAGATCCAATCTCTGGCGAGGCGACCGACGTGTTGTGGGTAAAGGGCTCCGGTGGCAACCTCGGATCGATGCACATGGACGGCTTCTCTACGCTGTATCTTGAAAAGTTACTGTCCCTCGAACAGCATTACCGCGGTATCGACGCAGAAGACGAAATGGTTGCGCTGCTGCCGCATTGCACCTTTAATAACAACCCGCGAGCCGCGAGCATCGATACGCCTTTGCATGCGTATTTGCCGTTCGCACACATCGACCACATGCATCCCGATGCCGTTATCGCAATAGCGGCAGCCCGCAATAGCGAAAACCTGACACAGCGAATATTCGACGGTCAGCTCGGTTGGCTGGCGTGGCAACGACCGGGTTTCGATCTCGGCTTGCAGCTCAGGGACCTCATCAACACTTATCCCGACCTGCGCGGTGCGGTGCTCGCTGGCCACGGACTCTTTACCTGGGCTGATACCGCTCGCGACTGTTACGAAACGACCTTATGGGCAATCGGATGCGCGCAAACGGCACTCGACAAGAATAGGAAAAGGCCGGCGTTCGGTGGCTCCACACGACCGCGGCAAGACCTGGAGTCGCGCCGCAATATTGTCGGCCGTCTGTTGCCGGCAATACGTTCTCGTATCAGTGACGGACTGCCAAAAGTCGGACACTTTAATGATCAGGACGAGATACTACAGTTTGTGACTTCGGCAAACCTTGAGGCGAATGCAGCGCTCGGCACTTCCTGTCCGGACCACTTCCTACGCACCAAGATCAAACCTTTGATCCTGCCCGATGCTGTCGTCGACGGAGGCGCCGAAGCGATGCCCGCGCTGGATGCCGCGCTCGACGCGTACCGTCGGGATTACGCGGCCTACTACGAGCGCAATGCCCACGAGGATAGCCCGCCGATAAGAGACGCCAATCCCGTGGTGTTTCTGCTACCGGGTGTCGGTATGGTCACGTTTGCCACCAACAAGGCGACGGCGCGTATTGCCGGT
>VAPL011040861.1_pt1 | contig 34249 bp, 25 predicted proteins | sample 3395061 | NCBI WGS metagenome assembly VAPL01 (sample SAMN08290444, study PRJNA428436) | hydrothermal vent metagenome | isolation source: Deep-sea hydrothermal vent chimney 2 | place: Pacific Ocean: Juan De Fuca Ridge | depth 2182 m m | reverse complement strand
TAGACAGCCTTTGAAGGCACAATTTAATAAAATTATGCGTTTTGAGCTTTAAATTCTTTTAACTTTTCAATTAATTGTGGTACAACCTCAAAAGCATCACCAACAATACCATAATCTGCAGCCTTAAAAAATGGGGCTTCAGGGTCAGTATTGATCACAACTTTCACTTTAGATGAATTGATACCTGCCAAATGTTGAATAGCACCGGAAATACCAATAGCAATGTATAAGTTAGATGCAACAGGTTTACCGGTTTGACCAACATGCTCACCATGAGGTCTCCATCCCAGATCAGAAACCGGTTTTGAGCAAGCGGTGGCAGCTCCTAAGACTTCGGCTAATTCTTCAATCATTCCCCAGTTTTCAGGACCTTTTAAACCGCGTCCGCCAGATACAACAATATCAGCGTCAGCTATAGTTACTGTACCTGTAGCTTTGTCAACTGATGTTGCTTTAACTCCAAAATCAATATCACTTAAAGCAGGCGAAAAAGATTCTTCTGTAGTGCTAGTATTATTTTCTACCAATCCGAAAGAGTTTTTAGCAAGTCCAATTACTTTTTTGGTCGTTTTTATTTCGGTATTATTAAATGCTTTGTTAGAGAAAGCTTTACGTTTTACCGTAAATGGTGATGTTGAACTCGGTGCAGCTACAGTATTAGAAGCATAACCGGCATCTAAGTTTACTGCAACAATTGGCGCTAAGTATAGACCATTTACACTAGAGTCAATGATAATAACATCAGCATTTTCTTTTTCAACGACTTGCTTGATAACATTGGCATAGGCTTTAGCACTAAATGACTTAAGCCTATCATCGGCTACTTTAATTATTTTTTCAGCGCCATAATTTGATAATTCAGAAGTATCATTAGCATTAATCGTCAAAACCACTACGTTGGTGTTTAATTGTTCGGCAACTTTTTTTCCGTATGAAGTTGCTTCAAACGCAACTTTTTTAAATTTTCCTTCAGAAGATTCTGCAAATACTAAAACAGACATATTTTTTTATTTTTAATCCTGAACTAGTTTCAGGATCTGTTATTTTATTATTATTCATAAGATTCTGACCCCAAGTACTCAGGACGGAATAATTTAGTCTCTGACTAAATCACCTTAGCTTCATTATGTAGTAAATCAACCAGCTCACCAACATTATTGGCATCAACTAATTTTACTGCACCTTTTGCTGCTGGTTTTTCAAAACTTGTTGAAGAGGTAGTAGCATCAAATGAAACCGGCTCTACAACAGTCAAAGGTTTTTTACGAGCCATCATAATCCCTCTCATATTAGGAATACGTAAATCTTTTTCCTCAACAACACCTTTTTGACCACCTATTACTAAAGGTAAACTACAGCTTAAAGTTTCTTTACCACCGTCAATTTCTCTAGAAGCGGTAACACTTGTCCCTTCTACTTCTAATGCAATACAAGCATTCACAAAATTGTAATCTAAGATAGATGCTAACATACCCGGTATCATACCTCCATTATAATCAATAGACTCTTTTCCGGCAAGGATTAGATCATAACTGCCATTTTTAGCAACTTCTGCTAATTGTTTAGCAACAAAAAATCCATCAGTAGCTTCAGTATTTACTCTAATAGCATCATCAGCACCAATAGCTAATGCTTTACGAAGTGTAGGTTCTGTAGTTGCGTTACCAACATTTACAACCGTTACTGACGCTCCTTGTTTTTCTTTAAACCACATGGCTCTAGTCAATACAAATTCATCATAAGGGTTGATTACAAACTGTACACCATTGGTGTCAAATTTGGCATCATTATCCGTAAAATTAATTTTAGAAGTGGTGTCAGGAACGTGACTTATACATACCAATATTTTCATACTTATTTTTAATTTTTATAACTGAAGCGAAGTTACCACTTTTTTTTCAGTTTGCTATGCGTGCATAGTAAAATATTTATAAATTGAATTATGAAGTTATTACTGAAGAATGATTTTTTTTGTTACAGTTGAAAATTCAGTTTTTAACTTAACAAAATAAATTCCACTATCTAAATTAGATACATTTATGTTGTCAAAGTCTGTTGTTTTTACTAAAATTTCTTTTCCTTGAGGGGTAAATATAGAAACTTTTAAAATGTTGATTTTTGCTGATTCAATAGTTAGATAGTCACTAGCAGGATTTGGAAAAACCCGAATCAGTTTATCAAGATTAAATTCATTAACGCCTAAAATTGTTTTAGTAAAGAATAATTTATGACTTTCATTCATCCATAGCCAAAGACCTTTATTATCTTCAATGATTTCATAATAAACTTTTTCAGGAGGCTGTTGCATATAAATATTTCCTGTTACAGGTTCAAAGAAATCTGTTTCTTCAGCAGAGCCACAATCCATTAGTGTTGTGGCGCCTCTTGAGGTAACTGTTAAATAACTTTCATTGACTTCATATTTTGCTGACGTTCCATTACAATAACCACCTATTTCAGTATCTAAAATATTGGTTTCTGTGCTAGAATTAAAAAACATATATGGTGTACTTTGAGTTCCTTGACCACTATGATGTGTTAATTCTAATTCTACTCTTTCATCGTTTATTAAGAAATATTCTAATATGAAAGAATTTCCATCAAAAAAAGGAACATTATCCACTTTAGCAAGATCATTTTTACTCGAAACGATATTTTGTGCAAACGATTGATAAAAAGCTAAATAAACAATAATTAAAAAAGATTTTTTCATAATTACATCATTGTTAGGTTTAGTTGTTAATGATAGCAATAAATTTACTATAAATAATCTTCACATCCTTTTTATTTTAACTTTCTAAGTTCTTTTTGTTATTAAATTTCTTATTTTTGTCGATTAAATTAAAAAGAACAGTCTAATGAGAACTATCCAATTTAGAGAAGCAATATGCGAAGCAATGAGCGAAGAAATGCGTCGTGATGAGACTATTTATTTAATGGGAGAAGAAGTTGCTGAATATAATGGAGCCTATAAAGCATCTAAAGGAATGTTAGATGAATTTGGTGCTAAACGCGTTATAGATACACCAATTGCCGAGTTAGGTTTTGCAGGTATTGCCATTGGTTCTACTATGACCGGTAATAGACCTATTGTAGAATATATGACCTTTAACTTTTCTTTGGTTGGTATTGATCAGATTATCAATAATGCGGCTAAAATTCGTCAAATGTCAGGTGGGCAATTTAAATGTCCAATAGTTTTTAGAGGGCCTACAGGTTCTGCAGGTCAATTAGGAGCTACACACTCTCAAGCATTTGAAAATTGGTTTGCCAATACACCCGGATTAAAAGTGATAGTGCCATCTAATCCATATGATGCTAAAGGTTTGTTAAAAGCTGCAATTAGAGATGATGATCCTGTAATTTTTATGGAATCAGAACAAATGTATGGAGATAAAGGAGAAGTCCCTGATGGAGAATATGTATTACCTATAGGTGTTGCAGATATTAAAAGAGAAGGTACAGATGTCACTATTGTGTCTTTCGGAAAAATAATAAAAGAAGCCTATAAAGCTGCTGATATATTAGAAAAAGAGGGTATTTCTGTAGAGATTATTGATTTGCGTACCGTGAGACCAATGGATCATGATGCCATCATAACATCTGTAAAGAAAACGAATAGATTGGTAATTCTTGAAGAAGCTTGGCCATTTGCCAGTGTGTCTTCAGAAATTACATATCAAGTACAAGAACAGGCATTTGATTATTTAGATGCACCAATACAACGAATTACAACTGCAGATACACCTGCACCTTATTCACCGGTATTATTGGCGGAATGGCTGCCAAATGCCGATGACGTTATCAAAGCTGTAAAAATGGTGATGTATGTAAAATAATGGCATTAAATTTGTTGGAAAGAACCTTTTACCTGTAAATGGTAAAAGGTTCTTTTGTAATGTATTTAATTTTAACTGAACTATTACAATAAAAACTATTATTTGAGTTTAATATAGGTTAAAGCCAATTGATTTTAATAAATGAAGCATTTATATATACTATTTTTAATAATAACCTCATTTGCCTATTCTCAAGTAAAAGTAAGCGGTATCATCGTAGATGAATCTAATGAACCGGTACCTTTTGCCAATGTAACTTTTAAGAGTTCTACTGTAGGGACAGTTTCTGATGAAAACGGAAAATTTTATTTAGAATCTGATAAAACATATACTCAGCTTCAAATTTCTTTTTTAGGATTCGAAACAAAAACTATCCCTCTTAAAGTGCGAAATTTTAATCTTAAAATAACCTTGAAAGAAGATAGTGCTAGCTTAGAAGAAGTGGTTGTATACTCAGGTAAAGTAAAGAAAAAAGGAAACCCTGCAATTGCAATTCTAAGGAAAATTTGGGCTAAAAAACGTCAAAACGGGATTCATCTTTACAAACAATATGAGTATGATAAATATGAAAAGATAGAGTTTGATCTAAATAATATTACCGAGAAGTTTAAAAAGAAAAAGATATTTAAGGGGATGGAGTTTATTTTTGAAAAAATTGACACCTCTAACATTACAGGAAAATCTTATTTACCAATTTTTATAAATGAAGCCATATATAAAACTCATGGAAAGAATAAACCTAAAAAATTTAGAGAAGAATTAATTGCAAATAAAAATTCAGGATTTGATAGTAATCAACAACTTATTGAATTTGTGAAACAGTTGTATGTTGATTATAATATTTATGATAATTATTTGAAGTTTTTTGACAAAAGCTTTACAAGCCCACTTTCTAGAACCGGTCCATCAGTTTATAATTATGTATTAACAGATAGTGCTTTTATTGAAGATAAGTGGTGCTACAATATTTTATTCTATCCGAGAAGGAAGAATGAACTTACTTTTAAAGGAGATTTTTGGGTGAATGACACCACTTTTGCTGTGAAGCAAATTGAAATGAATGCAACCAAAAGTGCAAATATAAATTGGGTAAAAGAAATTTATGTTGAACAAGAATTTGATGTGCTGAATGATTCTGTTTTTTTACTAAAAAGAGATCATATGATGTCTGATTTTTCTTTAAATAAAAAAGATAAATCTAAAGGTGTTTATGGTAGAAGAACAACCTTGTTTAATGATTATAGGTTTGATAAAGAAAAAGAAGATAAATTTTATGCTGCGAGAGTAGAAGCTTATAAAGAAGAAATATATAATAAAACGAATGATTATTGGAGCAAAAATCGTTTAGAAAGTTTAAATGAAGATGAGGTAGGTATTTATAAGATGCTTGACACGCTTAAAACAAACAGAAAATTTAAACAGCTCTATAATATAACAGCCACATTTGCTAGTGGTTATTGGGAAATGTTTGAAGGCTTTGATTATGGACCTATTTTTTCATCTTTTGGTAGTAATGATGTTGAAGGTACACGTGTTAGAATAGGTGGTAGAACGTATTTTGGTCAAAATGACCCTTGGCGCATTCAAGCTTTTATGGCTTATGGAATTAAAGACAAAAAAGTAAAATATGGTATTGGTGGTAAATGGATGATTAACAAAAAAAATAGAGTAATTATTTCTGCTGGAAACAGACGAGATGTAGAACAAACGGGCGTAAGTTTAACTACAACTAATGATGTACTGAGTCGGAGTTTTGCTTCTGCTGCATTTTTTACCCGAGGTGAAAATTTCAGATTGACCAATTTAAATTTATCAAATTTAGCAATTGATTTTGAGCCGGTACGAAATCTTAATTTTAGAATAGGTGCTACCTATAAAACGATGAGGTCTGCTGCTCCTGAATTGTTTAATTTAAATTATCTTGATGAAAATGGAGTAGAACGATCTGAAGTAAAACAGACTGAAGTAGATTTTGCTATAAAATACACGCCAGGGCGTAAAAATGTTGGTTTTGGTGTAGAACGAAGTGTTAGTAATGGAGGTCGATATCCTGTATTATATGCAAGTTACACTAAAGGTTTAAAAGGAGTGTTGAATAGCGATTTTGATTATGATAAATTACAATTATTTTATAGTCATAGAATATTAATGGGTGGTTTGGGTAAATTGAAATATGTGATGGAAGCCGGTAAAACTTTTGGTGATGTGCCACTAACTTTATTAGATGTAGTACCGGGTAATCAAACGTTAACTATGGCACCCCGTACTTTTGATCTATTAGATTATTACGAGTTTGTTACAGACCAATATGCATCGTTACATATTGAGCATAATTTTAACGGGCGTATCTTTTCTAGAGTACCATTACTTCGGAAATTAAATTTACGTGAAATAATTGGTGCACGTGCTATTGTTGGCTCTTTATCTGATAGTAATATTGCTTTAAGCAGATTTCTTTCAGATGGTAATGCAGATGCACCTACAAAACCCTATTACGAATATCATGCAGGTGTAGGTAATATTTTTAAACTACTAAGGATAGATTTTGTATTTAGAGGTAATTATAATGACATACCCGGAGCTACAAAATTTGGTATTAAAGGCGGAATTAATTTTTATTTTTAAAGATCAATTTTCCTGTATAAAACTCTTGTACATTAACTATAGGAGGTCTGTTAACGCCAATCACATTTCCAACACCTCGTATTTCTCCAGTAAGCTGTTGTATAGAATTAATGACAATATTATTAATACCTCGATGAAATAAATGAATATTTTGAGCTATTAATTGTTCACCTTCAAACTTACCGGTGCCTGCAGCAAAAACTATATCTAAGTTATCCGTTTTTCCTTTAATATAAAAATTTGAGACATTGTTAGTTACAATATTTAAGTTTTGATTTTCAATATGCAAGTCAAAATCCCCCACATTTACATAATCAATCAAATGGTCTTCAGAAATTAATGTTAACGAATCAAAACGCAATATTTCATTACTAAAAACGACAAACTGTGATGCATTTCTAATTTCAGTTATGTCAATGACAGTCAGTATTACTTTAGCAGGTTCAAAATTTCTTGTAAAGTTACATGAGGTAGTATTTGTAATGCTTAATTTATTTTCAATAATATCAGTAGTAATATTATCAATTATATTATTTCCATAAGAGATTTGTATGTGATTCTCTGTTCCTTGTTTAATTTCTAGTTTAATATTTTCGTGGACGATTATCTTTGTAAAATCATCTAATACATAGCTTTTTGTTATGACTGATCCTGATGTTTTAAAACAGTCAGATCCGTTTTCAGTATCACAACTGAATAAAAATAATAATACAAATATGTATAATACATTTTTTATCATAACCTAATACCTATGCCTAAATCAAGTGATTCAGCTATAAATAAATGTGCTTTAATAGAAGCTGTTGCAAACCACTTTTTTCCAAAATATTTTTTCACACCGATTCGTTCGTAATACCGGGTTTCATAAGGATAAGGATAATACACATAATATCCTAACTGTGTGATAATCGAAAAACTATCTACATCTAATTCATGACCAATTAATAAGCTGATACGCTTATAATCTGCAGTTCCATCTTCTCCCGGTCGTTCTGGAAAAGCAACTGCATTAAAACGAATAAGTTCCTTTAAGAAGTTAGAGAAAAATATTTCGCCACCAAACTGTAGAATACTTTTACGGTTTAAACGTTTATCGGCATAAATGGTTCCCACATAAAACGGAAATTGCTTACTACCCAAGTTCCCTGAACTATTTATACCACCACTAAATTGCAGATTTATTTTTAAAGGTTCTTTTTTATAAATTGTATCTTTTTTAAAAGAATATGTATAATCAATAGGATTTTGCTCATCGAAATTATAACTGATACCGGTGTTTATTGAAAAAATATTTAATCCTGTGTTAGGCGACTTTATGGCTCCATTTGAATAATGTGAAAGTAATACACCAATATTGGCATCAAAAGCATTAAAGATTTTTTTTCTTTTATAATTCAAACCGAAAGTCATATTTGTTAATAATCGAGAACCGAAAGCAATATTTTTATTGTTGGTTTCTAAATCAAACGGATTGGTATTATAAGCGACACCTTGTCCTAGTTTTAAGTAAAACAGGTTGTTTTTAGCACGATTGCCAAAATAAAGAGTATAATTTACTTGCAATGTATAGGCTTTACCCAATATAGGGTTTTTAAAATCGTGATACATAAAAGAATATCCATAATCGGGATAATTGTAAGCTGCTAGATTAGTAGCCTTATGATTCCAACTAAATATAAACCCTTCAGGATTACTAACAGCCAAATGCGAAATTTTATTTTTATGTTTGATAACATTTCCGTAAAGATATTCTATTTGAAAAGTGTAGTGATTTTTTTTCTCTTGTTGAGAATACGAAAATATAGTTAGAAAAGGCAGTATAAAAAGTGATTTTTTCATACTATTTTTTCATTCTAAAAATCAAAATACCAGTTAAATACATCAGTTCGTAAACCAAAAGTAAACCAGGTAGTATTTTCTTTTGAAAAGTTTGTAGTTTCTGTAGTTGGGTCAAAATTTCTAAGTGTTAAGCCTCCAAACAATTGTAGATTAGTAGTAGGATTTACCACATAACCAGCTTTTAAGTCAGCAATAAAGATACTTGTATTATTACCCTGAAGGAGGTCAATACCAGTGTCAGCAATTCTATCATCATTACTCAAATAAATATTGCCACCATAATTTAATCCGTTAGTGTCAAAACCTTTTTTACCAATTGTTAATTTAGCGTTACCAAACCATCTATTCTTTTTATAGCGTGCAATACCAATAAATTCAGAAAAATTACTTCCCCAAAGATGTGCCAAAGGCTGATTGAATTGTCCATAGTTTAGTATAGGCTCTCTATGTGAGTAAGTATATGGCCTTGCCATATTATATTCACCTTGGAGATATAAATTATCTATATTGAAAGCATTATGATATTTCATTCCCAATTGCAGGGCAAATTTATTCGCCCAATAACCACTTCCATCAAAAAATCTTCCCACAGTTAGTTCATCTAAAACAAATTGCGAATAAGCTGAAACATTTTTAGAGAATTTATATTTTGAATTCAGTCCAATTAAAGCATTGCCAGCTTCTGATCCTCTTGTAAATTCAACTGCTCTATAAAAAATAACGGGATTAAAAAAGTTAATATCAAAACCTCTATTGTTTTGTTGACGACTAATTACAGCTTCAAACAAGCCGATATTTAATCTTTTATTGACATTCCAGCTTAAATGATGTATAGCAACATATTTACGGGGGCTCAAATTATCAACGCTAACTTCGGGTCTTACATCGTCTAACCACATCCATAAATTAGTATATTTAATTTTCCAAAACTTGGTACTTATTTTTAGGTAAGGATATGGTGAAGCTACATCTGAAAGCATCATTGATCTATAACCATCGCCAATAAAATTTTTACCATGCCCAAATTGAAAGTTTAAAAACTTATTTGGGGTATAAGATAAATAAGCTTCTGCTATAGGATAATCAAATCCGCCATCCTTGAAATTTTTAGCTTTTCCTCTACCAGGTACTGTACCTGCAGCACCTAATGGATTGTTAGCTTTGATAAAACTATTGATATACTGAGCAAACCTACCTTGACTTTCATAAAAAGAAGAAGAGAAACTAAGATTTTTACCTAAACCTCCTTGTATTTGAATAGCCCTAGTATTATTATAAGTATAATCTATATTATCAGAATTATCTTTACCTAGCTGTAAATCGAAAACAGGATTAATGGTAAACCAATAATCTTCTTCTTGTATTTTAAAGAGATGCTCATTCCATAATTTTTTACCAAACCAAGAATTTTTATTTTTTAATAAGGCAGTTTTTTGATCATCTAAATTAACATGTTTAGAAACATCATTATACAGAAATGGCTTAAAACCGGTATGTGTATTTTCAGCATTATCAAAATAAAAACTGAATTCATCATAAGTTTGATGTGTAAAAGGAATATTTAATACACTTTGGTGTTCAGGAAATTTATTTGATGTGTTATTTTGAGCAACAAAGACTTTTGGTACTGCTAAAAAAAAGCTAATTAGAATAAGTTTTTTCACACTTTTATTTTTTTATTTCTAAAAGAGAAAAGTATTATATTTTCTCTACACTATTATCTTTTAATATATATTTTTCTTGACTTTCTGAGCAAATAGCTATTCCGTTTTCGTCAAATTCCAAACGATGTCCGTATTCACTTATCCAACCAATCTGTTTTGAAGGATTTCCAACAACCAAAGCATAGGATTTTACTTCTTTAACAACAACCGCACCAGCTCCAATAAAGGCAAATTCGCCGATATCATTTCCACAAACTATGGTCGCATTTGCACCAATACTCACTCCTTTTTTTACGGTAGTTTTCATGTATTCATTCTTACGATTCACAGCACTTCTCGGATTGATGACATTCGTAAAAACCATTGAAGGACCTAAAAAAACATCATCTTCACAAATAACTCCGGTATAAATTGAAACATTATTTTGCACTTTTACATTATCGCCTAAAATAACCTGAGGAGATACTACTACATTCTGACCAATATTACAATTTTGACCAATAGAACAGTTAGGCATAATATGGCTGAAATGCCAAATTTTTGTTCCTTCACCTATATTGCAATTATCATCAATAACAGCAGTTTCGTGAGCGAAATAATTTTTTGTATTCATTCTTAAATTGATATAATTTTATACTTGTGTTGGATGCCAAGTGGTTTTTACTTCTTGAGTTTTTTCAATAAAATAAGGTGATTGAGATTCATCACTATCCCAATTTGTTTTTTTATAGAAAACAACTCTTTTTACATTATTACTTGCAAGCTCGCTAATGGTTTTCATATCTTTTTCATCTTTACCACAATATACAATTGTATTTACATCCATATGAGAAGCCATGTGACTGATCAATTCTTCTTTCTTTCCTGTAAGAATATTAACTACACCACCCGGAACATCTGATGAGTTTAATACTTCCGCAAAAGAAATTGCAGATAAGGGTTTACTTTCAGATGCTAAAACAATTACAGTATTACCGCCAACAATGGCAGGAGCTACCATAGAAACCAACCCTAATAAACCTTGCTTTTTTGGAGCAATTATTGAAATTACGCCAGAGGGTTCAAGACTTGAAAAGTTAAAATGATTACTTGAAACAGGGTTTACAGCACTAAAAAGTTGTTGGTATTTGTCACTCCAGCCAGCATAATAAACTAACCTGTCAATAGCCGTTTCGACTTCTTTTTGAGCGGCTATTTTTGTTTCTCCCTGAACGATTAATTCAGCAATAAACTGTTCTTTTCTGCCTTCTAACATCTCAGCAATACGGTATAGTATTTGCCCTTTATTTAAAGCTGTAGTATTTGCCCATGAGTTTTGAGCTTTACGTGCAATGACAACAGCATTTCTAAAATCTTTACGAGAAGCCAAACACATATTTGCAATTAAATTTTTGTTATTATCAGTAATAGAATAATATCTTCCTGATTCAGTACGCGGAAATTTACCACCGATATACAATTTGTATGTTTTATTTATATCTAACCTACTCATGGTTTTAGTTATTTTTTTAGAATGAGTCATCGGATGACTTTTTTCAATCAAATTGTTAGTCATCCGATGACTATTATTTTTTCGATTTTTTACTCAAATTTCACATAAGGTTTTAAGCCATGTAATCCGCCTTCTCTACCAAATCCACTTTCTTTATATCCGCCAAATGGGGAAGTAGGGTCAAATTTATTAAATGTATTTGCCCAAACAATACCTGCATCTAATTTTTGAGTTAAATGAAATATTTTGGAACCCTTATCTGTCCACACTCCTGCTGATAAACCATAAGGAGTGTTGTTTGCTTTTTCAATTACTTCACTAATAGTTCTAAAAGTTTGAACAGTTAAAACGGGTCCGAATATTTCTTCTTGAACGATGCGATGTGATTGTGAAACATTTAAAAATAGGGTAGGAGCACACCAGTTACCGTGTTTAGGAAGTTTACATTTTGGTTGATATATTTCACTGCCCTCATTAACCCCAATCTTGATATATTTTTCAATAGTCTGCAATTGTTTTTTAGAATTAATTGCACCTATATCTGTGTTCTTATCTAAAGGATCACCAACAATTAATGTTTTCATTCTATCTTTTAGTTTTTTAATAACCAGATCAGCAACAGATTCTTGTACAAATAGACGTGATCCGGCACAACAGACATGTCCTTGATTAAAAAAGATAGCATTGACAATACCTTCTACAGCTTGGTCTATTGCAGCATCGTCAAAGATAATATTGGCTCCTTTACCACCTAATTCTAGGGTTAATTTTTTATGAGTACCAGCAGTTGCATTTAAAATATACTTACCAACACCGGTCGAACCTGTAAATGCAATTTTATCAATATCAGGATGATTGACTATAGCAGCACCTGTTTCACCAGCTCCTGCGATGATATTAACTACACCTTTTGGAATACCACTTTCGTGGATAATTTCAGCTAATTTTAAGGCAGTAAGAGGTGTGGTTTCTGCAGGTTTTAACACAATAGTATTTCCTGTAGCCAATGCAGGAGCAATTTTCCAAGAAGCCATTAAAAGTGGAAAATTCCAAGGAATAATTTGCCCTACTACACCTAATGGTTTTGGATTCCTATTCGGAAAAGCATAGGTTAATTTGTCAGCCCATCCTGCATAATAAAAAAAGTGATTTGCAGCCAAGGGAATATCAATATCTCTAGATTCTCTAATAGGTTTACCACCATCTAAGCTTTCAATTACGGCAAATTCACGAGCACGTTCTTGAATTAATCGTGCAATTCTAAAAATATATTTACCACGTTCTTTTCCTGTTAAAGCTGACCAACTTTTAAATGCTTTTCGAGCTGCTTTAACCGCTTTATCAACATCTTTATCTGAAGCTTCAGCTACGCTTGCTATTTTTTTATTGTCAGTGGGATTGATGGTATCAAAATATTTTCCTTTTATAGGTTTTGTAAATTTCCCATCAATAAATAATTCATATTGCTTTTTTATTTGAATATGGTCGGTACTCTCAGGTGCTTTATCATAAGTCCATGAAGCTTTGAATACATCTTTATTTTTAACTTTATGCATAATTAATCGTTTGAAAAGTAATTGATAGATTGATAAATACCTGTTTCAGCTTTTACCAATTGCATTAAAACATCGTTTGCTAAACTACTGGCTCCAAATCTAAAATATTCTTTATTCATCCATTTTTCACCCAACACTTCATTGAGCATTACCAAATAATGTAAGGCAAGTTTTGAGTTAGAAATACCTCCTGCTGGTTTCATACCAATCATTTTACCTGTTTTTAAATAAAAATCTTTGATAGCATCTAGCATCACATAAGTTACTTGCATTGTAGCGGCAGGTTGTATTTTTCCGGTTGAAGTTTTGATAAAATCAGCTCCGGCATACATAGCAATTTCACTTGCTTTTCTTACATTATCAAGCGTGTCTAATTCACCTGTTTCCAAAATCACTTTTAGATGTGCTTTACCACAAGCTTCTTTTATAGCTGTAATTTCATCAAATACAAATTGGTAATCACCAGCAAGAAATTGTCCGCGCGAGATAACCATATCAATTTCATCGGCACCTTGATCAACAGCAAATTTTGTATCATCAAGTTTAACGTCTAAATTTGATTGACCACTCGGAAATGCCGTTGCAACCGATGCTACATTAATATCACTACCTTTTAATGCTCTTTTAGCAGTACTAACATGTGACGGATATACGCATATTGCCGCAACAGTAGGAATATTTTGTAATGTATCGTGAGGATGCATTGCTTTGTAACATAATTGTTGAACCTTTCCTTTAGTATCTTTTCCTTCAAGTGTGGTAAGATCAATCATACTTAAGGCTAATTTTAGACCTTCAACTTTTGAAGATTTTTTAATACTTCGAGTACAAAATCGTTTGACACGTTCATTTACACCTACAGTGTCATAAGTTGGTAAGTTATTTAAATTCGGAATCATTTAAACTGTTTATAGCCTCAAAAATACGAATTATATTGTGAATTTACGGAAACTAAATTGGCTTAAATTATTAAGACCTAACAGGTTTTTAAAACCTGTTAGGTCTATACAAGGGATTTCTATTCAATAAAAAAGACAATAGGTAATGTGTATTTTACACCAACTGGTCTTTTGCGTTGTTTACCCGGAGTCATTTGAGGTAGTTTTCGTATTACTCTAATAGCTTCTTTTTCTAAACTTTTATGTAGAGCTCTGGCTTTTATATTTGTTACAGTTCCTGTTTTATCTACGGTAAATTTCACCCAAATTCTTTGTTTGCCAGATATGTCTAATCCTTCAGCCAGACTTGCATCAAATTTTTTAGTTACAAATTTTGAGATTTTCTTTATAAAACATTGTCTAGAAGCTAAACTATCTAAGCCTTCACAGCCGGGAAAAATAGGAGCTTCTTCTATTATTCTAAAAGGAAGCGGTTGGTCAACATCAATACCATCATCTGGCGCTTCTACAATAGAATTTATATTAATAATCGGCTCATCATTATCAATTGGGGGATCTAATATTTTTTCTACAATATCTGTATCATCAGGTACAATTATCGGGTCAATTAAAGGTAATTTTCTTTTAATTTTAGCTTCTTTTTTGACTTCCTTCTTTTCAATGATAACTACAGGACCATCTGAAGTTACAAATATTGGGTCATCAAAAGGAACGACCTCCTCGAGCATTGTAATTTCTCTTTCAGTAGTAAATTCAAGTGCTGAATAAACTAATAATAGAGCTAGGATTAAGCCTAATTGAGTGAAAATAAAAGGGCTTTTTTGGAATTTCTCGGTTTGGTGTTGTTTTTTGGGGTTTTTTGAAAAATTCATAGTGTATAGTTTTTATGAACTCATTTTGATTTTTTCTGATTTCCTTCAAAATCATCATTTTGCCCCTATATTTTGTCTTTTCCGCCGTCCGCCAAAGGCGGATGCAGTTTAAAAAAGCCTTTATCTAGGAACAAAAGTATTCCCGAAGCCTCGGGGTTAGGTTAAATAAAAAAAGTCAAAATGAGTTCTATGTTAAAATTATGTTAACATCAATAAACATACCAAACCCTTAACCTAGGTTAGAGGTCTTTTTTTGAGGCTATATTTATAATACTTGTAAAGTAATAGGAAGTGTATATTTTACACCTACAGCTCTACCACGTTGTCTTGCGGGTATCATCTTAGGTAAGAGTTTTACTACTCTAATTGCTTCTTTCTCTAATCTTTTGTGAGGTCCTCGAGCTTTTATATCAATAATATTACCGTTATTGTCAATTTTAAAAAGTACATATACTCTTTTTTTACCGGGATCAAGCCCTAACTCTTCGGCGAGACCTACATTATAATTTTTATTAACGTGCTCTTTAATTTTATCTTGTAAACATTGTTTGCGTTCAGATTTAGAGCCTTTACAACCAGGATAAATAGGTGCTTCTTCTATAACGGCAAAAGGAACATCTTCTATTATTTCTTCTTCTTCAACTACTTCTTCAATTTTAGTAATTTCAACTACTTCTATTGCTTCGTTTTCATCTGTTTCTGTGGATTCTAAAACGGTTTCTTCTATTTCTGTCTTATCTTTTACAATTTCAATAGCCTCAGGAGTACTAGCAGGTGGTGGTGGTGGTTTAAATAATTCAACACGTTCTGTAATAGGAATTATATCTTCTATTATTTCTTGGTTCATATCTCCTATTAAATCATCTATATCACGTTCATATACTTTGAGTTCAAGAGAAAAATATATAATTAGCAGAGAAAGAACAAGCCCAAGTTGTATAAATATTTTGCTATAATTCTCTAAGGTAGCTTTTGCAGTTTTTTTAATTTCCATGATAAAAAATTTTAATCGGTTAATTAAAATTCTTTAAGTAGTATACTATTCTTAAAGTGGTACTAAGGTCTTACATTTAAAGCTTAAAAAGAATGATAAATATCATATAGAGATTTGATCTGTATTATGCATTACAAAGATTTAATATTAAGATAACGTAATTTCGATATAACTAAAGTACTTATAAGCTGATAAATGCATGATTATCAGCACCCTGTCATTCCGACGTAGGAGGAATCTCTATTGAAATTACTTGAGATTCTTCACTCCACTCGTTCCTCATTACTCCCGAAGCCTCGGGACTGAATGACATTTCGCTATTAAATAACTGATTAATAAAGAATTACACTTACTGATATATCGAAATCACGTTAAGGTATATTTTAGGTAATAAAAAAGACTCAACGTTTAGTTTAGTTGAGCCTTCCTTTTTTATAAATTATAAGATCAAGAGTTTATTCAACAAGTAATGTTATAGGAAGTGTATATTTTACACCAACAGCTCTTCCTCTTTGTTTACCGGGAATCATTTTTGGTAAGAGTTTAACAACTCTAATAGCTTCTTTTTCTAGCCTTTTATGAGGTCCACGTGCTCTTACATCTACTATTGAACCCGTTTTGCTAATTTTAAATTGTACATAAACTTTCTTTTTACCGGGATCCAAACCTAAATCACCAGCTAAGCCAGTATTGTATTTTCTATTAACATGTTTTTTAATCTTTTCTTGTAGACATTTCTTTTTTTGAGATTTACTGCCTTTACACCCGGGAAAAACCGGAGCATCTTCAATAATTGCAAAAGGTACATCATCAAGAATTTCTTCTTCTTCGACTACTTCTTCAATCTCTTCAACTTCAACAGCTTCGTTTTCATCAGTTTCTGTTGATTCCAATACCGTTTCTTCAACTTCTTTTTCATCTTCAACTACTTCAATAACTTCTGGAGCAGGTGGAGGAGGAGGAGGAGGTTTAATCTGTTCTATACGTTCAGTAATCGGAATATCTTCTTCAAGTTCTTCTTGTAGATTGGCATCACCTAAATTACTAATATCACGTTCAAATGTTTTATGTTCAATACCTATATAAATAGTTAATAATGCAAGTACTAACCCAAGTTGCATAAACATCTTGTTATAGTTTTCTAAATTCGATTTAGGATTTTTTTTAATTTCCATCTGTAAAAAAGATTTATTTGTTTGCTAATTTAATAAATATTATTGTTAATACAAGTATTTTTTTATGACCTTAAAAAATCTACTTTATTTTTCTATATAAAATAACCGCAAATAGCACACCGGCAGAATTAGCAATAATATCATAAAAGTCTGCTTGTCTATGAGTAGTTAGTACACCTTGTAATACTTCAATAATTATGCCGTAACTAATTAGAAAAAAAACAAGTATATATATTTTAGGAAAGTCTTTTACTGCATAAAACCAACTTAAAGATAATAATAAATATGCTACAAAGTGCCCTAATTTATCAGAATTGCTAATCTTTATATTAGCACCGTTTAAGTGTATCAAGCTTATAGTCGTAATAAAAATTGTTAGAATAATAGCAATAGGTAAAGCACTACGCTCCAACAATTTCTTTATAGGCATCAGCATCAAGTAAGTTATTGATTTCAAAAGTATCGCTTATTTTTATTTTAATCATCCATCCTTCACCATAAGGGTCAGTATTTACTTTTTCAGGATTACTTTCTAGATCATCATTGAATTCAATCACTTCTCCTGTTAAAGGCATAAATAGATCTGATACAGTTTTAACAGCCTCAACTGAACCAAAAACTTCATCTCTATCTACAGTCTCATCTAAGGTTTCAACATCAATGTAGACAATATCACCTAACTCACTTTGAGCGAAATCTGTAACGCCAATGGTAGCAATATCACCTTTTATTTTTACCCATTCGTGATCTTTTGTGTATTTTAATTCTGATGGAATATTCATAATTCTTCGAGTTAATTATGTTGCGAATTTAGAGGATATAATTTTAAGGGCACCTCTATTAATTCATTTCTTTTAAAAAACAATTAGAATAAATGATATGCGAGGCACATTTTTTTTGAAATAGTATTTTCTATTTAAAAATAAAATTACCGAAGTAGATTGTTTGTTATCATTGTTCCCAAAGGGTTTTCAGAGCTTTCCTTATACTTCATAAAATTCACTTGCATTATCTCGATAGTACTTCATAAATTTTATTCGTCTAAGAAAATCTCTGAAAATTTTGATGCGAATGAATTAATAGAGGTGCCCTTAATTTCCAATAGTATATCTAATACTTATTCCAGCATTGATAGATTTTCTGGGAAATGTAGTAGAAATTAAGAAACGAGATGAATTTTGATCATAGAAAAAGGAGGCCAATAAATTTTTATTCAAAGTATAATCTGCTATGAATTTAAACGATACTAATCTTTGCCCTCCTGTTATCTGATTATTATCTATATCAATCGATCTAATTACCGTTGCATTATCACGCAATCCAAAATCAGCTTTTAAATTGATATCACCCTTAAATGTCGTAGTAGTATTGCCCGTTTTCATTTTAAATTTTACATTCTTAAATCGATAACCCAGACCTACAATATACTCTTTACCTCTAATTTCAGTAACGGTATTATTACTCATATTTAGATTTAAAGTTTTATCTCTTTTTACTTGAGCACTGACAGAAAACGAATTTTTCATCCGCATATCAACTTTTAATAGCGGAGAAAATTCTTCTATTAAATTAACACCAGTAAATATTTTTTCGGGTTGAAAGTTATCATTGAGATCGACAGTACTAATATCAACTGGAGTTTCAGGATTATACAATAGGTTATTATTAAAACCAATAATTGAATAAGTTGAACGGTATCTATGTTCTAAGGTAAAGCTCCTAAAACGTTTTTTAAACCATTTAAATTTCATTAAACCTTTATAGTTTACTCTCCAATTAGGAATTGGTATATTTCTAAAAGCTCCTAATTTAACAGAGCTAGCATCCTTACCCGAATATGCTGCTAAAAATGCAGGTAATAATACCTGTTGACTATTAGCGCCAAAACCGGAAAAAGTTCCGTCAGGGTTCTGATTTACAATATTATTGATATCAATTCCATTTGCTAAAGCCAATCTTCTTGAGATAGCAATTCTATTGTCTTTAAATTTTTGAAACGTAGCATCTCCATTTCCATCAAAAGCATTCTTTAACATAAAATAACTTATGCTAAAATTACCTATTTCACTAATTGGTAAATCAGGGTTAGGTTCACCATTAATAATGTCTATCTGCTGTGATTGGTTTCTGGTAAAGACTCTATTGGCAGATAATTCAATATTCAAATTTTTAAAAGGCTTTACATCAACATTAATGTCTAATTTATTGAAATGTGTATTACTGTAATTTTTGCTAAAAAAGGCACTATCAATATGAGGTCTTGATACTAACCAGTTATTGGCAATAGCTGTACTTCTAATATCTCTTTGACTGCCAAAAACAAAGCCTAAGGTTGGTGCCAAACTACCAGAATAATTATCACGACCTAAAAAACCAATTTCAGGTTGATAGCCTGGTAAAATAGTACCATTATTTTCAGCATAGGCGATTTTAATTTTTTTAACTGAGGTTACTACATCCACTAAACCTTGAAGTATTTTTTGACCTGCAGTTTTATTTTTAGTTTTTAAAACCCTTGATCTTGGAGTTCTAGGTTTTGCTGTTTTCGATTTATTCTTTTTAGCATCAGCTTTTTCTTTTTTAGTTCGCTTTTTCTTCTTTTTAGCTAAATCAAGTATGCCGGTCTTTTTGTAGAATTTGGTCATATCTAAATCTGCCGATAAGGTATGCGTATTGGCATTTTGTATGGTATTGCCAATATCTTCAACAAAAGACACTGAAGCAGCTTGCCAATCAAAATCGGCAGTATAACCATAAGTAGCATTTACAAAATCAAACCATGGAATTTTATTAATAGGCACTTTATAAGTAGCATCCAGCGTTTGATGGTATTGATTGGGTCTTCCTATTCTTAAAAAATTAGAAAATAGTGTTATATCTTCTTCATTTTCAAACACATCATAGATATAATTATTAGCAGCTCTAAAAGTAAATTGTAAAGATTTTGTTAAGTTATAAGCAATATTATAATCCCAATCAAACATAAAACGTCTTTGTGTAAGTTCAGGTAAATCTGGGAAAGTAGGGTCATCAATTAAAGGTCTGGACAATTGCTGGTTAAAACTTCTAATGATATTTGAATTTACAGAAACAGAAGTTGGTAATAGGTTGATATTAAAATCTTTTATAAATCTAAAGACCATGTTCTTGTCTAAAAATTTTGAATTTTTTAAAGGCTCAATAGATTTGGGTTTAAAACTATAATTGTAATTGGCGGAAGCTCTAACATTCTGGTCAATGAATCTTTCAACATTATAATCTTTGTGGAAAGTTTCATTATAAGCATAAGATACAGATACATTTTCAATATCATATATATGTTGTTTCTTTTCAGTATTGGTTCTTTCTTTTCTTACATTGATAAGATTGATACTTCTACGTTTTGTATAATCTCTTGAATTTTTACTGTTCGGATTCACATCTTTGGCATCTTCAAAAAGCACATCTTGATATAGGGGATCCCATCTAGGATCTCTGAATTCTTCAGCAATACTATAATTAAACGGAATTTTAATACCTGCCTTTTTAGGAAGTAATTGTCCTAAATTTATGTTTGTAACAATATCATATTGCTTAACATCTTCAATACTTCTTTCATTAACACTTTGATCTATTGATCCGAAACCTTGTGAACTGGCTCTACCGGAAATAGAAATGTCAGCAAAATCAGCAAAATTAGCATCAGCATTAACTACAGCAGCCCAACCACCTTTATTATCAAAGTCAGTAACACGCAATTCATTAAACCATAATTCAGCACTTTTAGGGCTATCACTATCGTTTCTAACACCCAACATTAACGTCCTTAAATTAGATAAATTAGGATTTCCTTTTACTCTAATCACGGCGTCAGGACCCAAAAGTAAACTGGGAAAAAGTTCATTAGGAGGAGGATTGGTTACATCATTGAATCTTTCTAATTTTAATTGACCTAATTGCCTTAATTTGACATCTAATCTATTTTTCCAAATACTATCAGGAAGTGTTTGACCACTTTCAGTTATTCTTAAAGGTAATTCTAATTGATAGTAATTGTCGCTAATATCACTTCCTAATCTTATAATGGCAGTCAGGTCATTATCGTCAGTGCTTGAAGGTTGTGTAGGAAGATTAGCGGCATGAATGAACATTTTTAAATTGTGAAACATGCGCATATCAAAACTTGTATTTTTAAATACAATTCTTGTTTGATCTTTAGGTAGGTCTGTTAATCTTATTAATAATGATTGTTCATTCTGTGCCTGAATAGTAGTTTGACCCTGTAAACGTTCTCTTTCTAAACCCGGGGGTAAAACATATGGAATGGGCACTTTTCTTTCGTTTTCTTCAATATTTACAACGCCAACCTCAAAGTTTCTGTTTTCAGATTCACTCAATTCTACAGGAACATTTGAAGGATCACTATCATCAATAGTTGTTATAAACCTTCTCCAATCACCACGTACCAATTCTAATTCTCCAAAACGCAAAACTACCGGGATTTTAAATTGTGTTAAAAATATTCGCATAAAGCGGATAGAATTAAAATCAGAAATGCCACCTATGGTTTCGTCAGGGGTATTGACAGGAATTCTAAATTGATACCATACAGCTTGTTCTGTTGATCCATTGGCCAAAGCCACAGAGACCTCTTTTTTATCGATAATATTATTTTGTCCAACTATCAAATCGTTTGGATCTAATGAGACTCTATATTGGTAGTAGCTTTCAACATCACTCATAGTCTGATCTCTATTAATATCTTCAATATCAGGAAAAGAGGTGCCGCCTGTAGGAAAAGATTCTGTTGAATTATTGATGGTTGGTGAGTTACCTTGAGTTCTATTAAAATTTCTATACCTACTTAAAATTGAGGCGTCAGCAGCATCTAATTCACCTCCTCTAAAGAAGTTGTAATTATCAGATGCAGGATCAGCTTGTAATTTTGAGAGAACATCAGCATCAACGATTCCATTTATTGCATTTAAAAATGATTGAAATTTACTTTCTTCATCATTTTCTGTTCCGTTGTCATCAGGTATTCCATCCAACCCTAAATCTTGATTAAGTCTTTCATTGTCGTCTTCGGTGAACGCATAGAGCAAGGATTGATTTTTAGGAATAGACGACCATTCAGTAGGGTCAATATTAACACCGTCAACTTGAACACCATCTGCCGGTAGACCATTTTCATACATACGTCTATCATCATTTAATATATCTTCTGAAATATTACCTAAATTAAAATAGAGTTCGCCTCCAAAATCAAGAGGATTAATCGTTGAAGAGCCTCCTTCAGATTCATTGATAGAATAATTCTGATAAGGATCCATTAACCAAAATTGAATATATTCAACATTAGCTTGTTGAAAATCGGTAGTATTTAAAGAGCGCATGATCCCTCCCCAATGAGATTCAGGGTTTATAAACTTGTCTTCAGAATTCACATCAGTACCAAAATTATAAGAACCTCTCTCTTGAGGATAATAAGCTAAATCAAAAGTATTTACTATATTAGATTGTATATTGTCTAGTTCTATTTCAGGAAATAATTCTTCAAAACTAACTTGACGTACTTCAGCTCTAGAGAGTTCAACATCATCAATATTACTGGGTTTTAGTGAATTGCCATAAAATAGTCTATCAATAGTATACCAAGCTAATTTTGACCTTTTTTTACCAAAACGTAATCTACCATCAGGATCGTTAGTATCACCAACAAATTGTAAATCTGGTAATTGTTGTTCTTGAGGTACACTTGCTAAAAACCATTGTCTGGGTGAGCTGATATCTAAGGGTATTTGAGAGCCTTCAAAATCGTCAATATAGGATGCAACTTCGCCAATAACACCACCATTTCTATTTTTAGAAGCTCCGGGTAATAAATATGCAGCTTCAGCTCTTATAGAAAAGTTTGAAATAACATCAGTATCAATATTAGGTAATTTATTTACCCATTTGGTAAATTTTGGCACTTCAGTTTGATAGTTTAAATTAAAACCGGCAATGGTATTATTTACTGACTCTGAACCAAATTGCATTTTACCAAAAGCTCTTTCCCGTAAGTTTAAAAAGGTACCGCCTATAGCAAAGTTTTCAGAAAAAACATGTTGTATGTCAATCCCCATAAAACGGCGTTGTTGTTGACTAAAGCCGTTATTATTTTCTACTGATACGTTTATAGGTGCATTTGAAGCAACAAGATTCGGATTGATAATTTGTACATTACCAATTTGGTAGTCAACCACATAATCAACACCTTCGATTAGTTCTCTTCCTCCGGTTGTTACAGTTACTGAGCCTCTGGGTACGTTAAATGCCCCTAATGGAATTCCGCTTCTCGCTTCTGATTTAAAATAACCTCTTAAGAAATATTTATCTTTAGTCTGGAACTCATTTTGGGCTTGTGCTTTTGTATTATTATAAAGTTCATTAAAAACAAAAACATTATCAGATGCGTCTAAAATATTATCTAAGGTTGATCCGAAAGGTTGCACAGTTGGAAATATAACATAGCCATTTTGTGAGTTTATGGTAATGCTTTCAACAAAATCAAAAAAACCATCACCTTCAGAAATTTCATTATTTGATTGATCTAATCTATCTAATCGTAATAAGTTTAGTAATGTTTTATCCTTTACACCATTAGTTGCTGCACTTTGTAAAATATTCAAAGGAACACCGGTTGCATCATCCTGATACATTACCTCTAATCTAAATCCGTCAGATTGTAATTGATAGGCACCTATATCATAAATATTTTTCATCATTAAATCCCAAAGGTTAGTGTTGGTATCAATAATTTCACTACGTAATAATTTTACAACCAAATTGTCAGGAGCAGTAACACCATAACTCGATAATTCACCAACTCTAAACACATTTTTTCCGGCAATGTTACTATCAGTATATTCATAGGCAACAGCTAAAATATCACTATCGACCAAACGTCTATTCAATGTTATATAACCCAATTGTGGGTTCAAAGTAAAATCAATACCTAACACTAATTTTCGAGCGTTTTCCAATACTGAATAATGAGTACCTTGTGCATATTGTGATAAGGTAGTGCTCAAAGAAGATATATTTCTAATACCGCTATTAGCGGTTAAAAAAGCATCCAAAGTATTTGCTTCGTTTCTCGGGTCTACACCTCCATTAGCGATAACTAAAGGAAGAGGAGTATCGATATTGTCTTGGTCTGCTTCACCTAAATCTGCGAAAGCGACAATATTACGTACACCTTCAGTAGTATTATTTCTATTAGTAGTCCAAATTTCAATTTGGGTAATATGTTTAGAACTATTTATTAATGGAAATTGATCTAAGGCATTATTAAAATCATCTCTAAAACTTTGCGATAAAAAGAAGTGCCTATTGTCGTCATAATCGCTTGCTCTTAAGTTGAATTCTGTAACGGTAGCACCACCTTGAGCAGCAACTGAACGTGTTTGAGAGTTTTGTTTTGCAAACACACCTGTTACTGTAGTTTTACCAAATTGTAATTGTGTTTTTACACCAAATAAATTTTGTGCACCAGCAATTAATGAACTTTGTATTGGCATGCTCACATTACCTACTTCAATTTTTCTTATAATATCATCTTCAGTAGGCGTATATTCTAATTTTACCTGATTTTGAAAATTGAAAGTTGATTGTGTATCAAAATTGATATTAACACGAAGCCTTTTACCGACCTTTGCATTTAAACTGGCATTGATTTCTTGATCAAAATCAAAAGTAGTACTTTGTCTATTACGTTCAGATAATTGTGGGTTTTCAACTTTTTGAAATAATATGCCCATTCTGACCAATACTGAACCCTGAGGATTGACTTCAATTTCATTGCCGCCAAAAATATTTTCAAAAAAACTAGAGTTTACATAATATTTAGGCAATAAATTTTTTTGCGCTAATTCGCTATCTTTTTTTCTACCACCAACAGCACTTATTTTGTCTTTAAAATAACTTAACATATCTCGCTTTAAGCGATACTCTTCATATTCTTTTTGGGTCATATAAAACGGATGTTTTACATAATAATCACCAACTTTCTCAACAAACATATATTGTTTAGATTCCGGATCATAAATAACCTCAAATTTTGAAAGCTCATTTAAAAATAAGCTTCCTCGTTGATTATTATTGAATGAATACGGTAATTTTGAAATGGAATCTATCTTTAAGGTATCTGCTTGTTTAGCGACAGTATTTGTTGTATCTCTTTTTTGTTGAGAAGATGGAGGTGTTTGAGCATTTAAAGATGCAACTGTAAAAAATATAATAAATAATATAAAACTATATGTCGCTAGTGTTTTAATATTCAATTTTTTACAAAATTTTAAGTGCTTTCTTAATAATATTTTCAAGAGTAGTGTCTGGGGCTTCTTGAATTATTTTTTGCACTAGTTTCTCGACCTGCTTACGCGAAAACCCAAGAACTTCTAATGCAGATAACGCTTCATCTTTAATTGTATTGTTAGATTGTACTGAATCTTCAGATAATTCATATGTTTTAACAATTTTATCTCTTAAATCAATAATTACACGTTGTGCTGTTTTAGCACCAATTCCTTTAACAGATTGTATAGTAGCAACATCTTCAGAGGCAATAGCATGTTGAATTTGTTCTGGTGTCATTGAAGATAACATGGTTCTTGCTATACTATTACCAACACCGGAAACAGAAATTAATAGTTTAAAAATTTCACGCTCAACTTTATCGGCAAAACCAAATAAAGAATGAGAATCTTCTTTTATAGACAGATAAGTATATAGCTTAACAGCTTCTGAATCAGGAATTTTTGAGTATGTGTTTAGCGAAATGTGGAGGAAATAACCAACCCCATTACATTCAATAATAGCAAATGTTGGGTTCTTTTCTATTAACCTTCCTCTTATATGGGTTATCATTTATTAGTAATTTAATTGCTGAATCTACACGGATTTTTAATTGAAATCTATTTAGAATCGATAGGTATAAGAGTAGTTTTATATCATATTTTTACCTTGGGTTTTAATATTATGTTACAAATAAACAAATTTTAATTAAACTTTAGCTTTTTCTTGAGCATCAATTACAGCTACGGCGGCCATATTTACCATTTCATCTACACTTGCACCTAATTGCAATATATGAGCAGGTTTTTTCATGCCTAACATAATAGGACCAATAGACTCTGCATTATATAACTCTTTCATCAATTTATAGGTAATATTTGCGGAGTCTAAATTTGGAAAAATTAAAACATTCACTTTTTTATCAACCAATTTAGAAAAAGGGAATTCTTTCTTCAACAATTCAGGGTTCAGTGCAAAATCTGCTTGAAGCTCACCATCTATTGATACATTCGGATAATTGCGATGTGTGTATTCTATAGCTTCAGCTATTTTAGTAGAATTTTCAGATGTGGAAGCTCCAAAATTAGAATACGACAGCATAGCAATATTGGGTTTGATATTAAAAATTTTGGCTAATGAAGCAGTAAGCTGTGATATTTTAGCCAATTGTTTTGCCGTAGGATTTATGTTAATAGTTGTATCAGCTAAAAATATCGGACCTCTTTTAGTGAGCATTAAATTGGTAGCAGCCACTCTTGTTACGCCTTTAGCCATACCAATTAATTCTAACATAGGTTTTATAACGGTTGAATAATTACGTGTATAGCCTGTAATTAAGGCATCAGCTTCACCTTCATTGACCATCATTGCAGCAAAATAATTGCGTTCACGCATCCATTTTTGGGCATCTAATAGTTTAATGCCTTTACGTTGACGAGCTTTCCAGTATTTTTCAGCAAAACGATACCTTCTTTCTTTTTCTTCTGGAGTTTTTGGGTCAATAATTGGAACTTCACCATCAAACCCTATTTCTGCTTTTAACTCTAAAATAATTTCTTTATCACCTAATAATATAGGAATTCCAATACCTTCATCATTCACTATTTGAGCTGCTTTTAACACATCTAAATGATCCGCTTCAGCAAAAATAACTCGTTTAGGGTTGTTTTTGGCTCTATCATGTAATAATCTAACAACCTTACTTCCTGCTCCTAAACGTTCCATCAGCTCATCTCTGTACTTATCCCAGTCTGTAATAGGTTCAGTAGCAACCCCTGAGTCCATTGCTGCTTTTGCTACGGCTGGAGGAATTTCATAGATTAATCTAGGATCAAAAGGTTTTGGAATGATATACTCTTTACCAAAAGTTAAATTCACTTCATCATATACAATATTCACTTGCTCTGGTACCGGATGTTTTGTTAGATCAGCTAATGCATGCACAGCTGCCAATTTCATTTCTTCATTTATTTTTGTAGCCCGAACATCAAGTGCACCTCTAAAAATAAAAGGAAACCCAAGTACATTATTCACTTGATTAGGATGGTCAGATCTTCCGGTAGCCATAATTATGTCTTTACGCGTTTTTACGGCAAGATCATATTCTATTTCAGGATCAGGATTTGCCATAGCAAAAACAATAGGGTTTTTTGCCATAGACTTTATCATAGGCGCAGTAACAATACCTCCTTTAGATAAACCAATAAAAACATCAGCATTTTTCATAGCATCTTCTAATGTATTGATATTTTTAGAGGTGGCAAATTCAGCTTTTGAAGGTCTAAGGTTTTTATCATCTTTTCGAATAACACCTTTGCTGTCTAACATGACAATATTTTCTAGCTTTGCTCCAATTTTAATATACAAACGCGAACAAGAAATAGCAGCAGCACCAGCACCACTAACTACAATTTGAACCTTAGAAATATTCTTTTTAGCAACTTCACAGGCATTTTTTAAGGCAGCAGCAGATATAATTGCTGTACCATGTTGGTCATCGTGCATTACGGGAATATCAAGTTCTTCCTTTAAACGACGTTCAATTTCAAATGCTTCAGGAGCTTTTATATCTTCTAAATTAATACCGCCAAAAGTAGGAGCAATAGCTTTTACGGTTTCTACAAATTTATCCACGTCAGTGGCGTCAACTTCAATATCGAACACATCAATATCAGCAAAAATTTTAAAGAGTAAACCTTTGCCTTCCATTACAGGTTTTGAAGCTTCAGGACCGATATTACCTAATCCTAGAACAGCAGTTCCGTTTGAGATTACAGCTACTAAATTACCCTTAGAAGTATATTTATAAACATCTTTTTTATTGTTGGCAATTTCTAAACAAGGCTCAGCAACACCTGGTGAATATGCTAATGACAGGTCTCGTTGCGTGGCATATTTTTTTGTAGGAACAACCTGAATCTTTCCTGGTTTTGGTTTTGAATGGTAGTCTAATGCCTCTTGTTTTTGTTTGCTCTTGCTCATGGAAATTAGTTAGAGTTGAATTAACAAATATATGAGGTTTGTCGAAAAAAGTATTAATTTCTATTTTATTCTCTTATGATAAATTTACTTGACAACTTAAAAAGTTGTATTTTTTCATATTCACCGTTTAATACAAATGTTTTTATTTTATAGTATTGATTTTCTTTTCCCCAATTATAATAGCAGGTTGCTTTAAAATATGTAACATTCTTTTCATCTCCAAAGTATATTAAATCTATACTCCAATCTTCCTTACCAAGTTTAGAGATTAAAAATTCTTCGATAGAAAAATTTTCTTCTTCAGAAGACTGATTATATTTGCGTTCGTATATAGTTAGTCCTTTTTCATTATTGTAGAATTTAACATTAAATGAGGCTTTTGGATTATTCCATTCTAAAACTAACCTAATGTCTTTGCTAAACTCTTCTTTCGATTTACTATTAGGAATAAATTTATATTTAGACGAAAAGTCATTTTTCTTATTGTAATAAAGCCATTCTAATTCATTATAAATTAATTGATCTATATTCTTTTTCGAAAAACTGTTACTTAGTCTTAGATAATTTAAATATAATCTTGTTGCATTTTTAAAGTCTTTATGCTGTATAAAAGCGTTTGCTAAATCTCTATACGATTGTGCTTTTTTATTCTCTTGACTAAAGATTTTTTTGTATATTTTCAAATACTCATCTTTTATTTGTAAGGCTTCTAATTTGTATGCTATTGCTTTTAGAGCATGTATATTTTGACCGTATTTTTTTACAAATATAACAGAGAGGTCCTCAAAAAGATCAACGTTTTCGTATAGCTGTAAAAAATCATTAATTAATTGTAAATCATTATGATAAATGCTTTTTTTTCTGTTTAAAACTTTTTCACAGTATGTAAATGCTTTGTTTATATCATCAATCTTTCTAAGAGTTTCGGAATAAAGGTTATTATATTTTTTTATTCGATTTGTATTTTTAATGCTACTCAGTATTTTGTTAATTCTATTTTTTTCTTTTATAGTAATTTCCTCTTGATGACCTTTTTTCATTCTTACCACTATTACGCCTCCACAAGCTGCTAGGCTACCTACTCCTCCTACGCCCCTACATTTCATTCCGTAGTTAACAGTTGCTGCTGACGAACCAAGTATACGAATATCTTTTATGTCAGATAAAATCAAGGGAGGTTCAGTATCAGTTACAAACCCATCAACATCCCAAATTACAGGAAGATCTCTTACAAAACCTTGTTCAACCCCATTGCTATTTATTTTGATTTTATACATAGGTATTCTAGATAATATTGCATTAACTATTGATGAATAAGAGGAAATTTCATCATCTTTCATGTAAGAAATTCTATAGCTAGTAGGTCGAGGGTCTATAGTTCCCTTAGAGGTCTTAAACGATTTGTCAGATTCTCTTAAATTTTTTGATTTTCTTTTTACTTTTTTTAACACAGCTTCCTCAAGCACATAAGTTTCAGGAATCATTTCAATGTTAATTATTTTTTTATCATTCTTTATTTTTATACTAATTATTGAATAACCTATATAACTAAACTGCAATATATCATCTTTAAGAGCTTTCAAAGAATAGTTACCGTATTGATCTGTTTTAGTACCAATACCAGTATTTTTAATAATTATATTTACATCACTTAAAGGTAATGCACTGTGTGTTACCTTACCTTTTATTAGATATTTAGTTTTTGACTTTGTTTGAGATTTTGCTGTAAAAGTGATTGTTGTGATTAAAAGAATTAAAACTATTAATTTTGAAGAATTAATACTATGCATTGATAAGAGGTTTAGAATAACTGTTTACATCAAAAATTATACCGATTCATCTTTTAAAAACTGGATGTTTCTTTTTAACCCGTTAAATTTAGTTCGCTTTACTGCTGATTTTTTAAAGATTCTTTTGAATACATCTTCTGTAATTTCTTCCCAATCTTTTTTAGTCATAGATAAGATTTCAGGATGTGGATTAAAAAGCGGTTCATTATGCGATTTTGAAAAACGATTCCAAGGGCATACATCTTGACAGATATCGCAACCAAACATCCAATTGTCCAATTGTCCTTTTACAGAATTGGGGATTTCATTTTTTAGTTCAATCGTAAAGTACGAAATACATTTACTACCGTCAACCACATAAGGTTCAACAATAGCTTGCGTAGGACAAGCATCTATACAAGCCGTACAAGTGCCGCAATAGTCAGCTACAGGTTGGTCATATGCTAGTTCTAAATCGACAATCAATTCGGCGATAAAATAAAAAGAACCTACTTGTTGAGTAATTAGATTACTGTGTTTCCCTATCCAACCCAATCCACTTTTTACTGCCCAAGCTTTGTCTAAAACAGGAGCAGAATCTACAAAAGCTCTTCCGTTAACTTCACCAATTCTATCTTGAATAAAATTTAAAAGGTGTTTGAGTTTGTCTTTAATTATAAAATGATAATCAGTTCCGTAGGCATATTTACTAATTTTAGGTGCAGTTGCATCTTGTTGGGTTTCTGAAGGGTAATAATTCAGCAACAATGAAATAACCGATTTTGAACCTTCAACCAATTTTGTTGGGTCTAAGCGTTTATCAAAATGATTTTCCATATACTGCATTTCGCCATGCATATTCTGGTTGAGCCATTTTTCTAAACGAGGTGCTTCTTCTTCTAAAAATTCAGCCTTACTAATACCACATGATAAAAAACCGAGGCGTTTGGCTTCGGTTTTGACGAGGCTGGTATATTCTTGTTTTGTAGTTAACAATGGTTATCTTTCTGTAAAGTTGAGAGGAACTTCTTTAGGTTTTAATGTAATTAACGGATTTATTTCTATCTTTTCTAATGGTGTTGTTACTCTATATTTTTTGACAATTTCTGCAATGGTCAAAATCATTTCATACATTGCAAAATTGTTTCCAACACACATTCTAGGTCCGGCTCCAAAGGGGTAGTATTGATGAGAATAGTCCTTTTTGTTTTTAGGGCTAAAACGATCAGGGTTAAATTCTTCCGGGGATTCCCAAAAATCAGGATGCTTATGCACTTCGTATATTGACAGTAATAGTAAAGTGCCTTCGTTAATTTTTTTTCCTTTATAATCATCGCCCATAATAGATATACGATCCATAATAAAGCCAGGAGGATACAGTCGCATAGTTTCTTCTATACACTGTTTAGTATATTGTAATTGTAACACATATTGCATGATGTCACCATCATGCACATTGATTTTGTTAAGCTCTTGGTAAATTTTTTCTTGGATACTTGGATGTTTAGCCAAAAGAAGTAGCATAAAACTTAGTGCATTTGATGTGGTTTCATATCCGGCTGTAAACAGAATCATAACTTCATCAATCAATTGTTTTCGAGGCATAGGCGAACCGTCCTCATACCTTGCTTGTAACAACATATCTAATAAATCATCTTTCTCTTGTTCAGAATTTCTTCGTTCCTCAATAATTTCATGAAGTAAGTTTTGAGCATCTTTTGTTAAGTTCAGATGCTTTTTAATACTTCCATTTAAATGAAACCACCACTTTAGATAAGGTTTGCGCATTTCTTTAACTAGCATTTCCTGATTGGCTTCTGTAATGCTTTGTAATTGTTCCATTTGTGGTCTAATATTTACACTACTAAAAAGAGATTTAGCGACCACTTGAAAAGCCAGATCGCGTATTAATGGAAAAACATCATAAGTTTTATTGGGTACTATTCTTTGTAATTCAGATTGAATAGCTCCTCTTATAGTGCCCATTAAATTTTTGAGTTTCTCTTTATGAAAAGCAGGTTGCACCATTCTTCTATGTGTGCGCCAATGATCTCCGTTAGAGGTCAGTATTCCATGACCTATATATTTAGCTAAATCTACAGTTTGTATAGGAGATTTTTGATATTTTTTATGCTGTTTTTGAAGAACATGTTTAATAAAATCAGGATCTCTTGTAAAAATTAATGGATGCTTTTGGTCCAATTTTATACGAAAGGAATCTCCATATCTCTCAAAATTCTCACGATGAAAAACTAGTGGGTTTTTAAGAATCTGCTTTCTGTTCTTAAAGATGTGAAATCGTGAGATGGTATGTAAACTTTTCAATGTTGGTTCTTTAGATTAAAGAATTTAGGATGCTTATTTTCATAAATTCCCCCTTAGGGGTAAGGAACTTAAAACAACCCACCTTGGTTACTACCTTTAATTTTTCCTAAATGCTTGTAAGCTTGTTCGGTTACTTCTCTACCTCGCGGAGTACGCATGATAAAACCTTGTTGAATTAAAAATGGCTCATATACTTCTTCAATGGTTTCTGCACTTTCGCTAACAGCTGTTGCCAGAGTGGTTAATCCTACAGGTCCCCCTTTAAACTTATCAATAATGGTTACTAGAATTTTATTGTCCATTTCATCCAAACCATGAGCATCTACATTTAGTGCTTTTAATGCAAATTGAGCAATTTTAATATCAATATTACCATCACCTTTTATTTGAGCAAAATCACGAACCCTTCGTAATAAGGCATTGGCAATTCTTGGAGTTCCACGGCTTCTACCTGCAATCTCAATAGCAGCTTCCATAGAAATAGGAACATCTAATATCTGGGAGCTACGCTGTACAATGGTTGTTAATAGATCGGTCTTATAATATTCTAATCTACTGTTAATTCCGAATCTGGCTCGCATCGGCGCAGTTAGTAATCCGGAGCGAGTAGTTGCTCCTACTAAAGTGAAAGGTTCTAAATTTATTTGTACGGTTCTGGCATTAGGCCCAGACTCGATCATAATATCAATCTTATAATCTTCCATAGCTGAGTAGAGGTACTCTTCGACTATTGGGCTTAACCTGTGAATTTCGTCAATAAACAGTACGTCACGTTCACTTAAATTAGTCAATAATCCGGCAAGATCTCCGGGTTTATCTAATACGGGACCGGATGTAACTTTAATATTGGCATTAAGTTCATTGGCTAAAATATAGGCTAAAGTTGTTTTACCTAGTCCGGGAGGACCATGAAATAAGGTATGATCTAAAGCTTCATCACGTTGATTAGCAGCTTCAACAAATATTTTAAGATTTTCTAGTATTTGCTCTTGTCCGGTAAAATCGTCAAACGCTAAAGGGCGTAATTTTTTTTCAATATCTAATTCCTCATTAGAGAGATCTTCACTTGATGGGTTTAGATTTTCATTCATAAAAACAAAGATATACTAAAAATGAAAAGAGGCAATCTGAAAAATGTAAATTTAGTTAAAATGCTTTGGTCTTTTGTCTTACAGCGAAGCGGTCTTTAGTCTTTTGTCTTTAACAGGAAGCTAATGATTTTTTATATCAGTGGCAAAAACAAAAGCATTAAATGAGGCTTCTTTTATTTCTTTGACAGATTTATCAGCTTCTAATTTTGTTCTATAAGAACCAACCCAAACTTTCCATTCGGGTGAAAAAAATCGAATTTCGGTCTTTATATCGGGGAAAGCTTCTGAAAATTTATCACGGACTTTATATGCACGTTGCTCATTTCCATAAAAAAGTTGAATCTTATAACCTTTTATTTTTCTCTTACTCTTATTGTAAGTTTTCTTTTTAGCGATGATATGTTTAATGTTCTCACTACTTTCAATATGTATAATTCCTTCATTTTGAGCAGCTAAATTAGCTGAACCCAATAGACATATAATAGCAATTAAAATAATGTATTTGTTTAATAATGTTTTCATTAGGAAATTAATGTTTGGGCAAATTTAAAATTTTGTTTTTAGCTTTAAGCATCATATTGTTATTTAGAATGAATATAAATTACATTTAACATTATTTTTAGATTTTGCTTCTATAATATAAATAGTATTTTTGTCAAATCTTTTTTTTGAAAATTAGATTAATTATTGACCTATTGTTTTTAAAAAGAAAAAATCATACCAAACAAGACAGATAATATACTTTATAATATGAAAAGTGTACTTCAACACAACACAATCCAAAGATTCTTCCTATCAAGTCTTACAT
>VAPL010179330.1_pt1 | contig 34276 bp, 31 predicted proteins | sample 3395061 | NCBI WGS metagenome assembly VAPL01 (sample SAMN08290444, study PRJNA428436) | hydrothermal vent metagenome | isolation source: Deep-sea hydrothermal vent chimney 2 | place: Pacific Ocean: Juan De Fuca Ridge | depth 2182 m m | reverse complement strand
GTACAAAAAAGTTAACGGTGCAGCATGTTGGAGCTGCACCGTTTTCTATTGTAACGACTTTCTATTGTAACGACGAAACCTGGGCTGTATTAGCCCTGGTTCATCTTTGCCACTTCGGCGGCAAAGTCGTCTTCTTTCTTCTCAATACCTTCGCCGACAGCCATACGAACAAAGCCTAGCACTTCGACGCCAGCTTCTTCGGCGGCTTGCGCTACGGTCTGGTCTGGATTGATCACAAATGCCTGGCCCAAAAGGGTTACTTCTGACAGGAATTTCTTCATCCGCCCAACAATCATCTTTTCAATGACCTGTTCCGGCTTACCAGATTCGCGGGCCTGTTCGGTCAGAACCGCCTTTTCACGGGCGACCAGATCAGTATCCAGATCAGCCTCGGACAAAGAGGCCGGATTTGCAGCCGCGATGTGCATCGCAATCTGTTTGCCAATACCGTTGTCAGTGCCCTTCAGTGCCACCAGAACACCGATCTTGCCCATGTCTTCTGCCACGGCATTATGAACATAGAACGCAACCGTATCGCCCGAAATGGATGCCATCCGACGCAGCGACATATGCTCTCCGATTTTGGCAATCGCATCAGTCAACAAAGTTTCGACGGGTTTGCCCGATATTTCTGCGGCGTTAAGTGCTTCAATACTGTCAACATTCAGCGCGGTAGATGCGAATGAGCCTACCATGCCCTGAAACTCTGCGTTCAGAGCAACAAAGTCGGTTTCGGAGTTCACCTCAACAGCAACCCCCCTGCCCCCGTCAACCGCAACCGCAACCAGACCTTCGGCGGCGGTGCGCCCGGATTTCTTGGCAGCTTTAGCCAGACCTTTGGTACGCAGCCAGTCAACGGCGGCTTCTATGTCGCCGCCACTTTCAGTCAGGGCTTTTTTAGAATCCATCATGCCCGCGCCTGTGGAATCGCGCAGTTCTTTCACCATAGCGGCCGTGATTGCCATTTTGGTTCTCCTCAATTTTTCAAATTATGTCCGGGGCGAGATTGTCGCGCCCGGTCCATGAATAACTGCGCCAGCCTAGGCTTTTGCAGCGGCTTCTTTTTTAGTGGCTTTAGCCGCGGCTTTTTCGGCCTTGGCCTCATCTGCTTTTGAAGGTTTGGCTTTTGCCTTTGGTTTCGCTTTTGGCTTAGCCTTCGCTTCGTCAGGTTTTTCTTCTTTTGCCTTGGCTTTTGGTTTCGGCTTCGCTTTGGTTTCTTTAGCTGGCTTTTCCTCGGCTGCGGCTTCTTTGGCGGCTGGCTTTTCTTCAGCAACTTCAGTAACTTCGGCTACGGCCTCTTCGGCTACAGCAACTTCGGCCACAGCTTCTTCAACCGGGGCTTCTTCCATTTCACCCAGATCAACACCAGCAGCACCAAGTTGCGCTGTCATCCCGTCAAGGGCAGCGCGTGCAACCAGATCGCAATAAAGTGTGATAGCGCGGGACGCATCGTCATTGCCCGGGATGATATAGTCGACATCATCAGGCGGACAGTTACTGTCAACGACCGCAATCACCGGAATGCCCAGTTTCTTTGCTTCAGCAATGGCCAGATCTTCTTTGTTAACATCGATGACAAAGATCAGGTCCGGGCGACCGCCCATTTCGCGGATGCCGCCAAGGGAAGCCTGCAATTTTGTTTGCTGACGCTCCATGCCAAGGCGTTCTTTCTTGGTCATGCCTTCAGCGCCAGAGCCAAGCTTTTCGTCAAGTTCCTTAAGACGCTTGATCGATTTGGAGACGGTCTGCCAATTTGTCAGTGTGCCGCCCAACCAGCGGTGATTCATATAGAACTGCGCGCTTTTCTCGGCCGCATCAGCGATAGGCTTTTGCGCCTGACGCTTGGTGCCGACAAACAATACACTGCCGCCCTTGGCAACTGTGTCACGGATCACGGTCAGCGCCGCATCCAGCATCGGAACGGTTTGTGTGAGGTCGAGAATGTGGATGCCGTTACGCGCACCGTAGATGAATTCGCCCATGCGGGGATTCCAGCGTTGCGTCTGGTGGCCAAAGTGAACGCCAGCTTCTAACAGCTGACGCAATGTAAATTCAGGGATCGCCATGTCCAAGTTCCTTTTTTTCCGGTTTCATGCCTTAGCGGGGTGAGAGGGCGAATGCCCAACCGGCGGACCTTTATGGGATTTCTCCCCATATCGGCCCAAACCCCGCCTGCGGATTTAGAAGATGTGCGCATAGGCCAAGTTGTGTTGATACGCAAGACCAAAGTGAACGCCTGCGGCGTACATGATGAGCCCTTCGGGCGATTTCGCTCCGCTTGGGGGATATTTAGGCTGAAAAGAAGATTTAGGCCTTTGTTTTAGTGGTTTAACCATTCAATCAGTGGCGACGTCTGGCGGGCAATTGCCATAACCTGTTCGACACATTCGCTGGAGTGTACCCAGTTGGGCGTTGGAATATGTTCCATAGTGCGCATCACAAGAGCTTTGCGGCGTAACAAATGTTCCCATTCACCCTTAGCTTCAAACCCTGATGGCAGCCGTTTCAAATCAGGTTCATCAAAGCTGCATCCTGTTTCTTCGCAAGACTTGATGGCCGCCAGCAACTTACCCCGATCCACCGGGTTAAGTATCCGCGAGCGATACCCCTTTAACGCAGCCGGTTCCAAGCCAAACACCCCTGCCCCGTATCCAATACCGTGCGGGAACAACAACAGATGAAACGCAGGCGAGCGGTTCGGATGATTTCCGGCCCAGAAAATCAGGTGCATCCGGGCGTTGTAGGGGGTTTTATCCCTGGAAAACCGCACATCGCGATTGATCCGGCGCAAAGTGCCGTTGATCCGCGCCTCGGCTTTTAGTGGCGTCGATAGTTTTGACATCGGTGCAACCAGCGCATTGGTCAGGCCGGTTGCCGGGGCTTTCCATGACGCTTCATAACGTTCGCGGTTGGCTTCAAACCATTCCCTGGAGTTGTTCGTCTGCAAATCCTCCAGAAACTTGAAACTGTCCTTTGGGAAACCAGCAAAACTCTCTGACATCCGATGCCCCGTTTCGATAACCACCTTTTGCAACAGCAAAACCTATTGATTGCAATGTCGCAACATATATCTGCGCTGGCTAGCCTTGCAGGCTTTGATTCGTCCTGCCACAACCAGACTATGAAAAAGCCAGACATTCTTTGCATCGGTTCTGTCCTGTGGGACGTGATTGGGCGGTCTTCCAGCCACATGCGTGTCGGTTCGGATGTGCCCGGACGTATCACCCGCCTGCCCGGCGGTGTGGCGATGAACATTGCGATGACCTTACGCCGCTTCGACATGACACCGGCAATTCTGACCGCCATTGGCAGCGACCCTGAGGGTCAGGAATTGATGGCGGCGTGTCAGCGGATGGGGATCGTGACGGAATTTGCCTACCGCTCAAAAGACTTGCCGACGGATCGGTATATGGCGGTTGAGGGGGCCAACGGGCTGATTTCAGCGATAGCTGACGCGCATTCATTGGAAGCGGCGGGCGAAAAAATCTTAGCGCCGCTGATGGACGGGACACTGGGGGATAAAGTCGCGCCCTATGCTGGCATCATAGCACTTGATGGTAATCTGACGCTCGCACTTCTGTCCGAAATCGCCATCAGCCCCTATTTCAGGAATGCCGATCTTCGGGTCGCGCCCGCCAGCCCCGGCAAGGCTGAACGGTTGCTGCCCCTGCTCGCCCATACCGGTACAACTTTATACGTAAACCTTGAGGAAGCAGGTCTGCTTTGCCACCGTGCTTTCAGCTCATCGGCAGAGGGAGCACAGGGGTTGCTGGATCGTGGCGCACAGCGTGCATTGGTAACTGACGGTGGCAATTCTGCGTCTGATGGAAACGCAGATGGTGTTTTGACCGCCAAACCTCCCGAGGTGCTTGTGACAAGGGTGACAGGCGCGGGGGACACATTTATGGCAGCCCACATTGCGGCAGAAACCAGCGGGGCAGAACCTGAGGCGGCTTTAAGCGCGGCGCTGCAAGCCGCCGCGAATTACGTATCCGGAGACACCGTCCTATGATCCCGCTGAGTTTTTCTGAAGAAGTAACAAAGGCCCGCAAATCTGGTTCGCCGGTTGTGGCGCTTGAAAGCACGATCATCACCCACGGGATGCCCTATCCGCAGAATGTCGAAACTGCGCGTAAGGTTGAAGCGGAAGTACGCAAAGCGGGCGCAGTCCCGGCAACCATTGCCGTAATCAACGGCGCACTGTGCATCGGGCTAAGCGATCAGCGACTGGAGAACCTCGGCCAGGCCAGCGACGTGGCCAAGCTTTCGCGCGGCGATTTTGCGGCCTGTATCGCTGCTGGCAAGACTGGCGCGACAACGGTAGCGGCAACGATGATTGCAGCGAACCTCGCGGGTATAAATGTGTTTGCAACGGGTGGTATCGGTGGTGTCCACCGGGGAGCCGAGAATAGTTTTGATGTGTCGGCTGATCTGCGTGAGCTGGCCCATACTCCGGTTAGCGTTGTTGCTGCGGGGGCTAAGGCCATCCTTGATCTGCCGAAAACGCTGGAAGTGCTGGAAACCCTTGGTGTGCCGGTGATTGCTTATGGACAGGATGAATTTCCGGCGTTCTGGTCCCGTTCATCGGGTATGCAAGCGCCAATTCGCATGGATAGCCCGGCTCAGATTGCCAAAGCCCATACCATGCGTGCTGAAATAGGGTTGCCCGGTGGTCAGCTAATTGCCAACCCAATACCCAAAGATGCAGAAATACCGGCTGCAAAACTGGCCCCGGTAATCGATCAGGCGTTACAGGATGCCGACGCACAGGGTATATCCGCCAAAGAGGTTACGCCGTTTCTGTTGGGGCGAATATACGAGTTGACCGAAGGCAGGTCGTTAGAAGCAAACATCGCGCTGGTCCTGAATAATGCCCGTTTAGCAGCGGCGATAGCACTCGAATTAGCAACGGAGTAAGCAATTTATGCGTAGTGGATTGTACCATGGCCCCAATGGTCATAGATAACACGCTGACTGTTCATATGAAATAATGTAAATGACCAAATCTCCGAAAGAAGAACGTAAACCCAAGCACCGCCGCCGGCACTTGCTGGGAAGTATTCGTGCGAATTTTCTGACCGGCCTGATCGTATTGGTGCCTATCGCGCTAACGCTTTATTTGTTCTGGTCATTTGTCGGCTGGATTGACAGTTGGGTTTTGCCTTTCGTTCCACAGGCCTACCAGCCGGAGGAGTTCTTCAAAAGAGTCTTCGGTGAAGATACGTCAGTTAATGTTCGTGGAATAGGCGTAGTTGTTTTTTTCCTGTTCACCATATTCATTGGGTGGCTCGCCAAAGGATTTCTAGGACGTTCGTTGCTGGGTTGGGCCGAGCGTCAGGTTGACCGGATGCCGGTTGTGCGCTCGGTGTATAGCGGGTTAAAGCAAATCGCCGAAACCGTGTTTTCCCAAAAAGAAAACTCGTTTGAAAAGGCCTGTTTGGTTGAATACCCGCGCAAAGGTATTTGGGCGATTGCATTCATATCGACCAATGCCAAGGGTGAAGTGAACAAAAATATCCCGGTCGACGAACAACTGGTTTCAGTATTTCTGCCCACCACACCAAACCCCACGTCCGGTTTTTTGCTGTTTGTTCCGATATCCGATGTAATTGAACTGGAAATGAAGGTCGAAGACGCAGCGAAATTGGTGATCTCAGCAGGCCTTGTTTATCCCAATGGCAATGACCCTACAAAGCCTGCCAACAAAAACGCAGAAAAATAGCAGACAGTGTTTACGGCTGCTTCCACCGGATTTATCTCCGCCTTTTCCCTAATCCTGGCAATCGGTGCGCAAAACGCCTTTGTACTGCGACAGGGGCTGATGCGCACCCATGTGTTTTGGCTTTGCCTGCTTTGCGCGGTATCTGACGCTGTGTTGATTACGGCCGGGGTTGTTGGTTTTGGCGCGTTGGTGGCGATCTATCCGGGGTTCCCGATTGTCATGACCTGGGCGGGGGCTGCGTTTCTGTTCGTTTATGGCGCTATGCGGTTTCGCGCGGCTTATCAGGGCGACTACAAAATGGAGTTGTCCGGTAAATCTGCCGGGCTTTGGGCGACTTTGGCAACCGGGGCGGCGTTTACCTGGCTAAACCCCCATGTGTATCTGGATACACTTGGGTTGATCGGCGCAATTTCTACCAAATTCTCTGCCCTACCGGAAAAATGGGCCTTTGGTATAGGCGCCACATCGGCGTCCTTCGTATTTTTCTTTGGCCTTGGCTACGGTGCCAGATTGCTGGCTCCTGTCATGGGGTCCGCTCGGGCGTGGCGTATTCTCGACATAGGAATTGGTGTAATCATGTGGGCGCTGGCAGCAGGTCTGTTACTGATTTAAAGGGCGGTCCAGCCACCATCTACACTAATCGTGGTACCGGTGATCTGATCAGCGGCAGAGGAACACAGGAATGCTGTTGTTCCGCCGATTTGCCGGGTCGTTGCAAATTCCCGCGATGGCTGGCGTAGCAGCATGACTTCTTTAACCACCGTTTCGCGGTCCATCCCGTGGGCCTTCATCTGATCCGGTATTTGCGCCTCAACCAGCGGCGTCAGCACATAGCCCGGACAAATTGCATTGCAGGTAATCGGTTCTTCTGCCGTCTCCAGTGCGGTTGTTTTGCTAAGACCAACTAACCCGTGTTTCGCCGCGATATAGGCCGACTTATAGGGCGACGCCGTCAGCCCGTGGGCCGAGGCGATATTGACCACCCTACCCCATCCCGCAGCGCGCATCATTGGCAGTGCAATCGCCGTGGTGTGAAATGCCGAACTAAGATTGATTGCAATAATGGCGTCCCATTTTTCTGTTGGCAAATCTTCGATGGCGGCGACAAACTGGATGCCGGCGTTGTTCACCAGAATATCGCAACGCCCTGCCTGTTCGATCAGCCCGCGACATTCATCCGCCTTCGACATGTCCGCCTGTATATAGCGCGCGCTTACACCGTGTTCTTTAGCAATTTGTCTGGCCAGCGCATGGTCTTCCTCGCGGTTGGTAAACGAATTAAGCACGACGTCCACGCCCAGACGCGCAAGCTCCTGTGCCACGCCTAACCCAATCCCGGAATTGGACCCGGTTACCACAGCAGACTTTCCAGATATTGACATGACTTACCCCAAAAAGATTAGTTCAGATATTTTGCCAGAAAAACGATAAATATTTCCTGGGAAATTCTAATTCATAATCTGGAGACAACAAAGACCTCCGTCAAAAAAAACGCCCGCACAAGGCGGGCGTTAAGTTGTTGAGGCAGGTTTCATACAGGCAAGAAACCTATCGAGCAGTGACCCCTTTATACGCGAGCCTTCGCCAACGGCCAAGCTAAAAGTTTGATTAGGTTCAATGACCTCGTTAGTCTTGACCTTGTAAAACAACCGGGCAGAGGGATTGTCGCCAAAATGAGATCAGAGTTTTTCACCCGCATTCGCAATACAGTCGTAGCTTTAACCGTTCTTGGCCTTTCGAATTCCGCCATGGCTGAACCTCGATACGCAATAGCTATGGCCGGAGACCCTGCCCTGCCACCTGATTTTGTGTCTCTTCCCCATGTGAACCCGGATGCCCCTAAGGGCGGACGTATTGTATTTGCCCAACCCGGTGGCTTTGATTCGCTCAACCCCCACATCCTTAAGGGTCGCACCCCTTACGCCATAAGGGCCCATGTTTTTGAAGCACTTATGGGGCGTTCTTATGATGAACCATTTACGCTTTATGGCCTTTTAGCCGAATCGATTGATACCGGTCCGAATCGCGAATGGGTGGAATTTACCCTGCGCGAAGAGGCTGAATTTTCGGATGGCAGCCCGGTGACTATTGAAGATGTCATGTGGTCGTTTGAGACCCTCGGCACCGTCGGCCACCCGCGTTATCACAGTGCCTGGAAACAGGTGGAAAAAATGGAGCAGACCGGGCCGCGGTCCGTCCGCCTTACTTTCAACACTGACAATCAGGAATTGGCGCTTTTGATGGGGCTGCGACCGATCCTGAAGAAAAACCAATGGGATGGGCGAGACTTTGAAGTCAGCGGCGTTGACCTGGTGCCAATCGGTTCGTCCCCTTACACAATCGACAGTTTTGAGCCGGGGCGTTACCTGTCGCTTAAACGCAACCCGGATTACTGGGGCAAGGATCTGCCATTCATGCGTGGCCAAGCCAACCTGGATGAGCTGCGATACGACTATTACGGTGACGGCGACATCATTTTTGAAGCGTTCAAAGCCGGTGAAGCCACCGCTTACCGGGAAGGCAACGCGGCCAAATGGGACACCCAATATGATTTCCCCCGCATCCTGTCCGGCGACGTCGTAAAGGAAATTATTCCCCATAAACGCCCCTCTGGCATTCGGGGATTTGTGATGAACACCCGCAATCCACTATTTCAGGATTGGCGGGTGCGCGATGCAATGATCCATGCGTTTAATTTTGAGTACATCAACGAAACCATCAACAACAACACTCAGCGCCGTATCCAGAGCTACTTTTCCAACTCGGTTCTGGGCATGTCAAACGGTGCCGCCGAGGGTCGGGTTCTGGAACTGCTGCAGCCTTTTGCAGCTGAACTGTTACCGGGTGCTTTGGATGGGTACTCCCCCCCAGTTGCTGACGGGACCGAGCGAAATCGCCCGAACATTGCCAAGGCGCTGGAGCTGATGGAAAGCGCAGGTTGGACCATTCAGGACGGCGAAATGAAAAATGCAGCCGGTGAGCCGTTTACTTTTGAAATTGTTCTTAGTCAGGGCGCCACTGAAACCCAGCAGGTGATTGATCTCTATGCTTCGTCGCTGTCGCGGATCGGGATAACGCCGACCATCACCACCGTGGACAGCGCCCAATACCGTGAACGCACCAATGTCTACGATTTTGATATGGCCTTTTATCGTCGTGGCTTGTCCCTGTCACCTGGGACTGAGCAGCGATTGTATTGGGGTGCTGAAGGCATCGAAAATCCCGGCACCCGCAACTGGATGGGCATGAATTCCCCGGCGGCCGAGGCGATGATCGAAGAATTACTTACCGCTGACAGTCAGGATGATTTTCGTGCAGCCGCCAAAGCGCTGGATCGGGTGTTGACCTCTGGGCGGTATGTAATTCCGCTATGGTTTGCGGATTATTCGCGGCTGGCGCATGTCAAGGAACTGCGTTTCCCGGCACGTATCCCGATGTATGGCGACTGGATTGGGTTTCAGCCGAATACCTGGTGGTGGGAAGAATAGGCGCGCAACATACCCGTCTTTTGCAAATGCAGTGCAGCCTATGGCAAGTTGTCTTTGATAAAAATATCAATTGATATTGGCGGCAGCTTTTCATGGTCACGTTCACCACGGCACACTGAAATAAGCCCCTTGATCGCCAGGTCACATTCCACCCAATAATCTTGCGCGATAATTGCATCGTACAGCCCTGCGACAAGGTTTTTACGAGTCCGCGTCGTTAGTTCATGGCCAATGACAGTCAAATCTTTGCGCCCTGTGGATTCCAATGCCTTGGCAAGGCCCGTATTGCCGCCGCCAACATTATAGATACCGATCAAATCCGGGGTATTCGCAATCATTTCCTGAACAATTGCTTCGGTCCGCTCGCTCAGGTTACAGCTCGGGCGGGAAGTGATGATATTGAACTCAGGACAGGCCGCACCCAATGCTTGTTCGAGACCCGCGCGGCGTTCCTGATGGTCCCGAAGGCTTTGAAAGCCAATGACCACACCGACAGTGCCGGTTGTTTTACGGGTAAATTTTGCAAGCAAACTACCGGCAGTTCTGCCGGCGGATACATTGTCAACTCCTACATAATAAGCCCGCGCAGATTGCGGAACATCAGATGCGACAGTTCCAACCTGAATACCAGCCGCAACCAGATCATCAATTGCATCGCGGGTTTCGGCAGTATCAATAGGTACCAGAACCACGCCGTCAGGCTTTTCTTCCAGCAAACCTAGCAAGGTGCTGACGTAGTTTTCAACACTACACATATCCGCACGCCGCACATCAATTGTTACACCCGCGGCCGCGTGTTCATCACCCGCCCTTTGCAGGTGTAACGCCAGCTTGCCCATGAATTGGTTTTTGCCTTCAGGAATGAGCGCGACAAAATTCAAGCTGCCGCCATTTGTCATTGAAGCAAGCTGCGTCGACGAATAGCCAAGTAGTGCAAGTGTCTCGTTAACTTTTTCGACCGTTTTCTGTCGAACACCGGGGCGTTTATTAAGCACCCTGTCGACGGTAGATGCCGACACACCAGCCTTACGGGCAACATCTGTTATTTTTAAGCGTTTCATGTGCAATAATATTTCATTCTGATGTAATTACGTCAATTATCTTAGTGTATACGTCAATATCTATGGCTTTCTGTAAAAAAGAAGAAGGGGCACCAATTATTGGCACCCCCTCTTACAGCCGTGAGTGGCCGCTCATTGGATTAACAGTGTTCAGGCCGATTGCGGGATTTCTTCCATTAGAAGAGTTTTCGCCAAACGGATAAACTCATCCATTTCTTTGTTAACTAGGGGGTTTTCCGCATCATCTGTTGCACATTTCATGATAGCGAAGGCTAGGTTGTGGAACCCGCGACCATCCAGTATTTCGACTAGCGCGCGGGTGAATTCAGCGCGGTTGCCGGGTAATTTCGTTTCAAATTCATCGTAAGCCCTGCGCGCAATAACAGCGTTCGCAGGGCTAAACTGTACCACTTTTCCAAAATCATACATAAATTCCGCATCCCTTTTAGAAGGTTTTCGGGTCTAATTTTTTATATTTCGGTTTTGCTAATTCGTCTTCTGACGTTCATCTATAAGATTTTCTGACCTAAACCAGTCATTTACCGGCGATTTTTCCCCCTAAATGCCCGGCGTAAAATCTTGAATTTTGGTAAAACTGTTAGTTAATAACTGCTTATGGTGAACTAATTTCCATTTGGCAGGCGGCCTCCTGTCAAATGACGCTGCGTCACAGCAGTTGCAAAATATCGGATAACATAATGTCAGGCGCCTGTTCAGCCTAACCCATAGCGCGAAGCCGTCTTAACAGGCTGGATGTATCCCATCTTGGGCCGCCTAGTTTCTGCACGTCCTTATAGAACTGATCAACCAGCGCCGTCACCGGCAGGCTTGCACCGTTTTCGTCGGCAGTAGACAGGCATATACCCAAATCCTTGCGCATTAAGTCCACAGCGAACCCATGGTCAAAATCATCGTCCAACATGGTTTCGTAGCGATTGGACATTTGCCAGGAACCAGCAGCGCCCTGGCTGATTACCTCGACAACTGCGCGCCCATCCAGCCCGGCCTTTTCGGCAAAATGCAGGGATTCCGAGAGGCCCTGCAAAAGCCCGGCAATTGCAATCTGATTGCACATCTTGGTCAACTGACCAGACCCGCTAGCGCCCAACAGACGACACATCTTGGAATAGATTACTATAATGGGTTCTGCCCGGGCATAGGCATCTTTGTCACCGCCGCACATTACAGACAGGGCGCCATTTTCGGCCCCTGCCTGCCCGCCTGACACCGGCGCATCAATGAATGCAATTTGTTTGCTATGGGCAATTTCGAATAGTTCGCGGGTGACAGCTTCGGATACTGTGGTGTGATCAACAAACACCGAACCTTCTGCCATTCCCGCAAATGCACCATCCTCACCTATAGTGACACTACGCAGATCATCATCATTCCCGACACACGCCATAACAAATTCAGCGCCCGATACCGCTGCACGAGGCGTCGCGGCCATTGCGCCAGAATATTGTTCAACCCACGCATCTGCTTTGGCAGAGGATCGGTTATAGACAGTCACAGAATGCCCACCTGATTGCAGGTGTCCGGCCATCGGATACCCCATGACCCCCAAACCTAAAAATGCTATGTTCGCCATGGCTTCACCCCAGTTACTAAATGTCCTATATCGAACCTTAGTAATGGCCTTTGGGCCGCGGTCAACAGCAGGCAGTTATGGCATTCCTTTTTCGCTGGCTTTTAAGGATATTCACCGGGCTGGTGGTGGTGGTGTTTCTGACACTCGGAATCATTTACTGGATGGCGTCCCGTTCCTTGCCGGACTACGACGCGACACATCAGGTTGCAGGCTTAAACGGAACCGTTGAAATAGTGCGCGACCACGCAAACGTTCCGCATATTTTTGCGGAAGATGACAGTGACGTTTTCTTTGGTCTGGGGTTTGCCCATGCCCAGGACCGGCTTTGGCAAATGATGATGTTACGACGCACCGCCCAAGGTCGCTTGTCTGAACTGTTCGGTGAGCGGACTTTGCAAATAGATGAGCTGATAAGGCGTTTGGATATTTATGGATTGTCGGTGCAATCGGTCGAAGCAATTGACGCGCAAACAATGGACGCGTTGAACAGTTATTCGGCGGGCGTAAATGCTTGGCTGGCTAAGGTGAACGAAGGTGCGCTTGGCCGGGGCTCGCCTGAGTTTTTTCTATTCTCCAATGTTATTGCACCCTGGCAACCGGCCGATTCTATCGCGATTGGTAAAGTTATGGCACTGCAGTTGTCCACGCATCTGGATGAAGAGGTTTTGCTTGCGCGCACGTCACTTCTGATACCGCCAGAGCGGGTGCTTGACCTAATTCCGGATGTTCCGGGTGGCGGAATTGCCGAGTTGCCTGAATATTCGTCCCTGTTCCCAACAGTTCCGCGATACGCTGAAATGGAACCTACGGTCATTGACCCGCTTTCACCATTCAAACGCAAACCTTTGGCTGGTGCTTCAAACGCATGGGCCGCCGCACCTTCTCGTTCGGCCACAGGCTCAACTTTATTGGCCAATGACCCGCACATGGGCTTTAGCGCCCCGGCAATCTGGTATCTGGCGCGACTGGAACTAAGCACAGGCGGGGTAATCGGTGGAACTGTCCCGGGAATTCCCTCGATCATGGTTGGACGCTCAAACGATCTGGGCTGGGGGCTGACATCGGCCTATGTGGATGATCAGGATGTGTTCATAGAAAAACTAAACCCAGAAAATCCTGATGAGGTTCTCACACCAGACGGCTATAAACCAATGCGCAGCCGAACCTCTATTATAAAAATCAAAGACGCGGCGCCAAAAACCATAACCCTGCAATGGACGGATAACGGGCCAGTCTTACCCGCCAGCCATTACAATCTGGGCACTATTACCCCTGCAGGCCATGTCGCGGCAGTTAGTTGGACAGTGTTGGATGCCGCGGACACCTCGGTCATGTGGGGCAACCAGATCATGCGTGCTAAAACCGTCGAAGAAGGCATTGCGGCTGGCGCCTATTTCGTTGCTCCTGCGCAGAACCTTACGCTGGTTGATCGTACTACTATTGCAATGAAATCCATCGGCGTCATGCCTCGCAGAAATGCAAGGCATCAATCCCTTGGTCGTTTGCCGGTGCCGGGATGGTTGAACGATAATCGATGGCTGGGTAAACTAAACTACGCCGCAAACCCAGAGTTTATCGCGCCGCTAGGAGGGATATTGGGCAATACGAACAACAAGACCGTTGATCGGCCTTTTCCGCTGCATGTGTCGTTTGCATGGGGCGATACCCAACGCATTGAGCGCTGGAAAAAGCTGATGCAAAACCGCGAAGTCCATACCCGTGAAAGCTTTATCGAAGCACAGCTGGATACTGTCAGCTTTACCGCTCGCAGCCTGCTGCCGCTTATTGCGGCTGATCTTTGGTTTACCGGCGACACAGCACCTGAAGGCACACCAGAACGACAGCGACAACGCGCATTGGCGCTTTTGGCGGAATGGAACGGCGAGATGAGCGAGCATCTGCCAGAACCACTTATTTATGCAGCTTGGTTACGTTCACTACAAAGCCGGTTAATTCAGGACGAACTGGGCCCACTGGCACGAGAATTCACCCATGTGGAACCGGTTTTTATCGAGCGGGTATACCGCGACATTGAAGGGGCGGCATCGTGGTGCGATGTCTTGCAATCTGCACCTGTAGAAAGTTGCACAGACATTTCCCGCCAGGCTCTGGATGATGCGCTGATATGGATTGGTGAAAACTATGGAACCGCGCTGGAATCACTGCGTTGGGGCGATGCACATATCGCAACACATGATCATCCGGTGTTGGGAAAAATACCGCTGCTGAAGTTCTTTGTAAATATTCGCCAATCCACCAGCGGGGGTGACAATACCCTGATGCGAGGCCGAACCAGTGGCACTGACCACGATCCGTTCCTGAACGTCCACGGTGCCGGTTATCGGGGGGTTTATGACTTTGCTGACCCGGACAGTTCGGTCTTTGTTATTTCCACCGGTCAGTCAGGTCATTTCCTCTCGCGTCACTACGATGATCTGGGTGAGCTGTGGCGACGCGGCGAATATATCCCCATGTCACTGGACCCAGAACTAGCCCGTGCGGCGGCGGTCGGGATTACGCATCTGGAACCAGCGCAGCCTTAAGAGATTAGAGGCTGCGAAACTGTTTTTCCTGTCGTGCCGTCCATTTAAGGTGCAACAGGTAACCGGTTTCCTGCGCGGTTTCGTTTTCAACCACACCTTGTTCAAACAGCCACGCGCGTTCTCGTCCCTGTGAATATTCTAGCGTCAGTTCTCTTTCAAATCGTTCATCATCCAGAATGTTTGAAATTGCCGCCAGCAATTCAGTTAAACCGCTGCCTTTGTATGCTGAGATTACAAACTTGTCTTCTTCCCGGTCCGCCTGATTTCTTAGGGCTGCCTGTTCTTCGGGGCTCAACAGGTCAACCTTATTCCAAACCTCAAGCCTTTTGGCGGCATCATCTACGCCAAGGGTGTTAAGTATTGTTTCAACGTCCCTTGCCTGTGTCGCGGTTTCAGAATGGCTGATGTCGCGGACATGGATAATTAGATTGGCTGCCAGCACTTCTTCCAGTGTTGCGCGAAAGGCCGCAACCAGTTCAGTGGGAAGTTCAGAAATAAACCCAACCGTATCCGACAGGATGATTTTCTTGCCACTGGGCAGCTCAATCGCACGCATGGTTGGGTCAAGCGTGGCGAACAACATGTCTTCCGCCATCACACTTGCGCCGGTCAGGCGGTTGAACAACGTGGATTTTCCAGCATTGGTATACCCCACCAGTGCGACCACCGGGAACGGAATTTTGGCGCGCGCAGCACGGTGTAACTCACGGGTTTTCACAACCTTCTTTAACTGTTTACGGATGCGGGTGATGGCATCATCAATTGCGCGACGGTCAGCTTCGATCTGGGTTTCACCGGGGCCACCAACAAATCCAAGTCCACCGCGTTGACGCTCAAGGTGAGTCCATGCGCGTACCAATCGGGTGCGCTGATAACTAAGGGCGGCCAGTTCAACCTGTAACACGCCTTCACGGGTCTGGGCTCGATCGGCGAAAATTTCCAGTATCAGGCCTGTACGGTCCAGCAGTTTGACGTTCCAGGCCTCTTCAAGATTGCGCTGCTGAACTGGTGTCACTGATCCATCCACCAGCACCAAATCAATTTCTTGCGCTTCAAACACGGCTTTTAGCTCGGCTACTTTACCCTTGCCAAACAACAATCCCGGCATAATTTTGCTTAGGCGCACAATGTCCGAGCCGGCAATTTCCAGATTGGCAAGTGCTGAAGCTAAAGCTGCAGCTTCCGCTAAAGCGGGTTCAGGCGCTCTGCGGCTTTGGTCGTTCTTTATTTCAGGATGCAGCACCCATGCGCGCACCACACGCGTGTCGCCATCGCCTTCAATCACGAGGCGTCTTCACCATCATAAAGGCTGATAGGTTGTGATGGCATGATCGTCGAAATCGCATGCTTATAAACCAGTTGCGATTGGCCATCCCGGCGAAGCAGTACACAGAAATTATCAAACCAGGTAACAACGCCCTGTAATTTGACGCCATTTATCAGGAAAATTGTTACTGGAACTTTTGTTTTTCGGACGTGATTTAGAAATGCGTCCTGTAAATTTTGTTTATCGGCAGCCATTTTTTATGCCTTTTTATTGCGCGGTTTTATGCGTTCTGCCCCTCTGCGGCAGGCCGTTTGTTATAGATGCTGAGTATGGAGTGTGATTCCTAGAGTTTCCAGCGTAAAATTTACGCACCAGCGCAGCTGTGATAACCCGGGTCAGGTTCGCCAAAATTCGGGGTTAAGCAGCGCAATTATGGCCAGAGTTTCCAACCGCCCCAATACCATCGCAACACCCAGAATATATTTCGCTGCACTGCTCAGGTTTGCCAGTTCAACGGGTCCATCCATTGCCACATTTACAAGTGGGCCAGTGGTTGAAAGTGCCGCAATTGCCAATGTCATTGCGGCCTCAAAATCGATGCCAGTCAATGTGAATGCAAGTACAGTTACCGCTAAGCTAAGGGCGAATAGCATAAAAAATACCCATGCAACATAGGCCCCCTGTCGTCGCAACCTACGCGCATCCGTGCCGGAACCACCAATTGACGACGGATATACAAGGCGGTCCATCTCGCGGGTTCCGTGCTTATACAGGGCGTAAACCCGTAGCAATTTCACCCCACCCGCAGTCGTTGCCACACCACCACCAATAAGCGCCAGCCCCATCAGGATCATGCCGGGTGTTTCCAGACCTGACCAGTTTTGTGCCGTGGACCACGCCGAACTTTCAAACCCGGTTGTGGTAAGGAAAGACATTACTGTAAACACCGCCCCCCACAGGGCTTTTACGCCCTGCTGTACAGTCGCAACCTCATCAAGCTCAAAAGCCCCAAACCAATGGCGCAGAAACAAAAGTATGGGGATCAAGATAATGAATGCGGATGCCAGGCGGAATTCGGGATCGTAAAACAGTTTGGAAATGCCACCACCGGTTCGATCTGCGCCAAATGCTTGTCTGGAAATGGCAAATATCAGCACCAAAAATATGACCGCCTCACCTCCGAGGCCCGATCCTGAACCTTGCAAGCCACCCACAGGGGAAATACCGCTGGTGGCAACAACCGACATTGCATGGCACAGGGCTACAAATGGGCTGTCCCCTAAAACCAGCAAAATGATCCAAAGCACCCACGTCAATCCGGCATAGATCGGAAAAATTCGCTTAACGAACCGTTGTATACGCAGTGATCCATCCGTCGCGTTTGCGAAAGATCCAAACCCGGTATTTGCGCTTGATAGAACTTCAAAGCCACCAAGATTCATTGGTGCCAGAATTGCGACCGCTGCTACCAGCATCAACAGCCCCCCCAACCAACCAACAAGTGCGCGCCACAAATGGACGGAATCAGACAGGCGTTCGGGATCACTAAACATTGTCAGCCCGGTGGTCGTAAAATCCGACACCATTTCCAGATATGCGTTCAGGAAACTGGTATCCGATACCGCCACGCTGAATGGCACCGCCAACATCACCGGAAGAATTGTAAAGGCCGCCAAAAGCGCAAGCAGGTAACTGCGCGCCTGGTTTTTGATAACTCTATTGGAAGTCGCGATTGCAACCAACGCAGTCAGCACCAGCGACAGGTTAGCAGACTGAAAAAACGCCCGCATAATTACATATTCACCCGCGACAGCCGCGTGCGCCGCAGGCACATACATCGCCAGCGCCCCAATACCCATGAGGATCACAAAAAGCGGCAAACTAAGGATGCGCTGTACCATCAAAAGAAATCGATTGAGACCTGCAACAATCGCTCAACTTCCGGCACATCAGCAGCCATTGAAAAGATCGTGATAACGTCACCCTCTTCAATTCGGGTTGACCCGGTTGGGCGAACGATCACATCGCCTTTCATAACCACGCCAACCAACACACCTTCAGGGAAATCAATGTCACGGATCGCCTGCCCGGAAATTGGTGAAGTTGACAGAACCTGTGCTTCAATCACTTCGGCCTCGGCGTCACCGATTGAATAGACGCCGCGCACCCGACCGTGGCGGATGTGGCGCAGAATTGAGCTAACCGTGGTAGAGCGCGGGTTGATATAGGCGTCTATATCCAACGGCCCCATCAACGCGACCAGCGACGGATCATTGATCAGGCAAATCGCCATTTTGCAACCCTCGGCCTTGGCCCGTACACAGGTAAGAATGTTGGTTTTATCGTCGTCAGTTACCGCTAAAATTGCGTCAGCACGATCAATCCCAGCCTCTGACAACATGTCCGAACTCAGGCCATCCCCATGCAGTACAATTGTGCGTTCCAAAGCATCTGCTGCAGTTTCGGCAATATCCCGGTCCAGCTCAATTACTTTGGCGCGGACGCGCTCGGTGCGTGTTTCCAGTGCTTTGGCTACACCTAATCCAACATTGCCGCCGCCGATAATTACAATGCGTTCCTGTTTGCGAACGGTTTTGCCAAAGATTTCCAAAGTTCGGTTCAAATCTTCTGTATGGCAAAACACATATATCTGATCACCGGCAAACAGCTGGTCCCCGGCGTCCGGGGCGAACAAACGCCCTTTACGGCGAACGCCAACAACCAAAGCCCGCAATGTTGAAAACAGATCGGTCAACTGGCGCAAGGGTGTGCTGACCACCGGGCAATCTTCGTCCAGCGCAATTCCGATCAACTGCGCGCGCCCATCTAAAAACGACTGGGTATCGAACGCCGAAGGTGCTGCCAAACGACGAAGTGCAGCCTCGGCAACTTCCTTTTCCGGGCTGATTACCACGTCAATTGGCATATGTTCACGCCGGTACAGGTCCGAATACATTTCGGTCAGATAGGACTGGCTGCGCAGGCGCGCGATTTTACGTGGAATGCTGAATACCGAATGGGCCACCTGACAAGTAACCATGTTGACCTCATCCGAATGGGTCGCCGCAATTACCATATCGGCGTCACGCGCACCCGCGCGGTCAAGAACGTCGGGGTAACTTGCAAACCCGGCAATCCCCTGCACGTCCAATGAATCCGTCGCGCGCGCAACAAGTTCCGCATTTTTGTCAACAACAGTCACGTCGTTCTTTTCACCAGAAAGATGCCGCGCAATTTGCCAGCCGACCTGACCGGCGCCGCAAATGATGACTTTCATCGCGTCTTTCCTTTACAAAATTCGTGGTTTTGCATGGCAGATGCGGTGGAACCCGTCAATCTGCGCGTTCCTCAATAAAGGCCACCCTGCCCCCTGCCCGGTTCGCCGTCACGACACCCAGAGATTTGAGCTTGCGGTGCAGTGCTGAACGCTCCATTCCAACAAAGGTTGCTGTTCGGCTGATATTTCCGCCAAAACGGTTAATTTGCGTCAACAGATACTCTCGCTCGAACAATTCTCTGGCTTCACGCAAAGGCAGTGTTGCAAGTGATCCAGACAGCACTACACGGCTATTATCATCTACGGGTTCCTCCCCTGCCGGCAGCTCTGCGGCACTGATAGGACCATTGGATTCCCCTAAGATCAGCACCCTTTCAACGATATTCTTTAACTGCCTGACATTTCCCGGCCACTGCATCGTTTGCAAAAGAGCAATTGCTTCTTCTGACAGTTCGCGCTGCGGCAGACCTTGGGTTTTATTTAGGTTTTCGATGAAAGAGCGCGCGAGATCAGGTATATCTTCACGTCGATCTTCCAGTGAAGGGACGTCAATTGGTACGACGTTCAGACGGTGAAACAGCTCTTCGCGGAACCGTCCAAGCTGCATTTCTTCCTGTAAATCCCTGTTTGTGCTCGAAATAACCCGCATATCGACCCGCACTTTTTCGGAGCCGCCCACCCGCTGGAATTGCTGATCCACTAAAACCCGTAAAATCTTGGACTGGGTGCCAAGTGGCATGTCAGCGATTTCGTCAAAATAGACGATGCCAGTATTTGCTTGTTCCAGCAGTCCCTGCTCAATGCCACCTTCCGGCGTTTCCGAACCGAACAAAACTTCTTCCATTCGTTCGGGTTCGATAGACGCCGAATTTACACAAACAAACGGACCGTTCGCCCGATCGGAATTGGTGTGAATGTAGCGCGCAGCCAATTCCTTTCCGACACCTGCCGGTCCGGTTAGCAGAACACGCCCGTTTGACTTGGTGACCTTATCCAGATTACTTTTCAACGTCTTAAAGGTCGAACTTGATCCAATCATCTCTGATGGTGCTGAGTCATTTCGCTTTAGCTCTACATTTTCCCGACGCAAATCAGACGTTTCCATCGCGCGCCGGATTACCACCATTAGCTGATCAATATTAAACGGCTTTTCGATAAAATCATAAGCCCCCTGTTTGATCGCCGCCACTGCAATTTCAATATTGCCGTGGCCGGAAATGATCACAATCGGGATTTCCGGGTTATCCAGTTTGACAGTTTTCAGGATGTCGATGCCATCCATGTCGCTGTCTTTCAGCCAAATATCCAGAATCATCAGCGCCGGTGGCTCACTGGCCACCTGCGACATACATTCATCCGAATTTGCCGCCAGTCGCGTTGAATAGCCTTCGTCTTTTAAAATATCCGAAATCAGTTCCCGAATATCGCGTTCATCATCTACAATCAGTATATCGCCCATAATGACGTTTCCTCATTTTACAGGTTCATCCAGTTTTTCATTCGATCGAAGCACATGTGCGCGACCGATCGGTAGTCGTATTTCAGCCCGAGCACCCTTGTGGCCATCGGATTGGTCAAAACATTCAGCATCAGTCAGTATCAATGTGCCGCCATGCTCTTCGATAATTTTCTTCACAATCGGCAAGCCAAGTCCGGTTCCCGCGGAACGGGTAGTAACGTAAGGTTCAAACAGTCTGGCCCGATCAGCAGGCAACCCGATCCCATTGTCAGAAATCGTAATCAGCGCCCTTGTGTCATTGGCTTCCAGATGGATGCGAATTTCAGGGTCAAACACAGTTTGTTCATCCTTTTCCTGTCGGGTTTCAATGGCTTCCCCGGCGTTCTTAATCATGTTGGTAAGGGCTTGATTTATCATTGTCGCGTCAAGATACGCGTCGATCCCCCGGTCTGGCAGATCCGCAATGATCGTAACATCTGGCTGGCCGGCTTTTTGCAACAACACGGCGTCGGCCACCAGTTTCACCAGATCATGGGTACGTCGTTCCGGTTCTGGCATCCGGGCAAACTTGGAAAACTCATCAACTATGCGCCGTAAGTCATTGGTTTGGCGTATGATTACATCAGATAGCTGATCCAGATCATCGACTTTGTCACCCACCAGCGGCCCGAATTTACGTTTCAGGCGTTCAGCAGACAGTTGAATGGGCGTAAGCGGGTTCTTTATCTCATGCGCAATACGCCGGGCCACATCACCCCAGGCCGCCATTCGCTGAGCAGATACCAGATCCGTCACGTCATCAAACGCAACAACATATCCTTCCAGTTGCCCCTTGGCATTGCGCATCGTCGACATGCGCACCAACAGGTTTTCCTGTTTGCCCGATCTTGTCATACGGATTTCTTTTTGCGCCATTTCATCCCCAGACGCTTTGAGACTGGTAAACAACGGGGTGAACTCACTGGCCGCATCCGAAATAAGGGTTTCCTGTTTAAACCCTTCAGGCAGCTGCAACATCCGCTCGGCGGCGCGGTTTACGAAAGTTACCCGGCCCTCGCCATCCAGACCGATAACACCGGCTGTTACCGAGGAAAGCACCGAATCAAACAGGCGTCGGCGGTCTTCAATCTGGCGGTTGGTATCCAGCAATGCCTTTCGCTGGCCCTTCAATTGCCGGGTCATCTGGTTAAACAAACGCCCCAGCATCGCAATTTCATCATCGCCGTCTTCCTCAACAACCTGAACATCCAGGTCGCCACCACCAACCCGCTGCGCTGCTCCCGCCAACCGCCCGACAGGACGTGACAGACGTTCAGCAAACCACATCCCCAGCCAGATCGCGGCCAGTATCAATACCACTGCAAATCCAAGGTATAGCAGGCCGAATTCCAACAACAGACGGCCACGTTCAGCTTCTAACTGATTGTAAAGGTTCACAGTTTCCTGCGTCTCATCAAGAAGGTTCAGGATTTGGCCGTCTACGCTTCGGGTGACGTACAAATAGCGATCAACATAGGCCGACATCACCACCAACGCACGAAACTCATTCACTCCCCAATCCTGGATGATGACCGTTTCACCCTCACCTGCACGCAAAAGTTCAGCTGTGCTGGGTTGCTCATAATCAAACAAATAGGATCGTTCCCCACGGGAGCGTATTTTTCCAGCACCATCTATTACAAACGCTTCGCGCAATCCACGCTGCACCTGTGACTGACCCTGTGTCAGGATTTGCCGGATATCGCTGTCAGAGGTGAAAACCCTTGAACGCCGTGTCGCATCCATAAACCGTGCCAGCGCTTCGGCGTCCAAAATCAGATCCTGACGGTGTTCTGCTTCATAGGCTTGTGCAGCAGATTGCGAATTTTCAACAACCTGCTGAACCCGGGCAGAAAACCACCCTTCTAGCCCGACATTCACGGTTAACATCGCAAACACAGCAACCAAAATAGCCGGTATCAGAGCCATCAAAGCAAAAGCACGCGTCAGGCGTATATGTAACCTTGAACCAGCCGATTTCGCCCGTCTTGCCGCGATCATTTGTGTCACACGCTGCAAAACCAGCATCGCAACCAGCAACGCATAGACAAGGTCTGCCAGCAGGATCAAACGCAGCCGGGGGGAAGTTGCACCTTCGCCAAATGGTCCAAGTACAAGGAATGTCACAAAGGCAAGAATTGGGCCGATTATGAACAGGCTAATGGTGGCGACGCTCTGAATGCGCCGCTGTCGCCTGAGTCGCGTCAGGCGTTCCCATGTTCCCGCTCGGACTGGTGCCCGCACGATTTACCCTCACAAAACAGCTGCTTACGCAGCATTACCGCCATGGTGGATCTGATCGACTGACGCCGATTTGCCACTCTATTGTTGCTCTTTTACATCAACTTACGGCGCCGTGTCACGCGGATATCCAGTTCAGTGATTTTTTTGCGCAAAGTATTTCGGTTTATTCCAAGTAAATCGGCACATTTCGCCTGATTTCCACCGGTTGCTTCCAGCGCAATTTCGATTAACGGCAGCTCCATCTCGCGCAATATACGCGGATAAAGCCCCGCAGGCGGCAACACACCACCGTGCAGATCAAAATACCGTTGCAGATGCTTTTCTACACAGGATGACAGGCGTTCACCGGACCCTGTCCCAAGTTCGGGTTCCAGCGTTGGTTGATTGTTCATTATCTGTTCAGTTTCAGCCTGTGTGATTTCCTCTTCGGAAGACGTCACCACCAGACGGCGTATCGTATTTTCCAACTGCCGCACATTGCCGGGCCAGGTAAATGCACGGATGATTTCCAGCGCAGGCGCGGAAAACCGGCGCCGGGTTAGCCCGTCACGCTGCGCGCGCGCTAAAAAATGTTCCGCCAATAGTGGAATGTCCTCAACCCGGTCCCGCAGCGAAGGAACGTGGATGGTCACACCACTCAGCCGATAAAACAGATCTTTGCGAAAGTCTCCGGCTTCCATCATTTCTGCCAGATCTTTCTGGCTGGTCGCCATCACCCGAGGCGCGCTGTCACTAAAACCATCCAGCATCCGAACAACACGCGCCTGTGCTTCAAGGCTAAGGTCACCGACCTCCTCGAATAAAAGTGAACTGTTACGCGCCTTCGCCAACAGGGCCGCAGGGCCATCCATGGTTTCCAGGTCGCTGGCCCCTGCCATTACAAATGGCATCGCACGACGGTCGGAAAAATCATGTATCGCGCGGGCTATCAGAGATTTCCCGGTCCCGCTTTCACCAGTGATCAACACTGGCAAATCCGTGTTCATTACACGCGCAACCAGTCGATACAGCGCCTGCATCACAGCGGTGCGGCCAACCAGCGGCAGGTCATCCCCCTGGCCGCTATCGCCACCATTCTTTGCATTTGGACGGCGCTTTGCCGCCAGCGCGCGCGCGACACGTTTCATCAAATCCGGTAGATCAAAGGGTTTGGGCAGGTAGTCATAAGCCTCTGCCTCGGCGGCCTGAATAGCGGTCATGATGTTGTTTTGGGCGGATATGACGATTACCGGCAAGTTGGGCCGTTTGGCTGCGATAACCGGCAGCGCCTCAATCCCGTTTCCGTCTGGCATCACCACATCTGAAATCACCAGATCGCCCTTACCCTCATCCACCCATCTAAGCAGGGTGACCAGCGACGACGTGGCATGAACCTTGCAACCGGCCCGGGTCAGAGCCTGAGTCAAAACAGTACGAATTGTGCGGTCGTCATCCGCGATCAATACGGTTCCGTCCATCAGCTTTCCTTACGTTGTTGAAGAGGTGTCACGCGAGTTGTTCCTTTGTTGCGATCGGCAGGGATACACGAAAAACTGTGCGCCCCGGCACTGAATCAACCGAAATCCAGCCACTATGGTCAGTGATTATTTTACTAACCAGTGCCAAGCCCAACCCGGTGCCATTTTCGCGCCCCGATACAAATGGTTCAAATATGTCGCCGGAAATGTCAGGCGGCAGACCCGGACCGTCATCAATGATTTCCACCTGTAGCGGCAAGGTGTCGCCCGAGCCATCACGACGGCGCAGGCGTAAACCCTGATCATAGAATGTCCGTATCTTTATTGATCCGCCACCCGGACCGGCAGCTTCTGACGCGTTTCTAAGCAGGTTCTGGAAAACCTGTATAATCTGATCTGAATCGACATATGTCGGCGGCAAGGATGGATCAAAGTCTTCGGTAAACGTCATATTCGCCCCAAAACCCAATATCGCAGATTTTCGGGCGTGATCCAGTATCCCGTGTATATTGACCGCCTGTTTTTGCGGCGGGCGCAGGTTGCCAAATTGCTCTACCTGATCAAGCAACGCTACAATGCGCCGGCTTTCAGTGACGATCAGATCGGTCAACTCGCGATCCTGTGCATTCAGCCCCATGGCCAGCAATTGTGCAGCCCCGGTAATTCCGGCCAGGGGGTTTTTGATCTCATGGGCTAACATTTCGGCCATACCAATTGCTGATCTGGCTGACGACTTTATAGGATGGGGCTGACCAAGGCGATCGGACAGGCGGCGTGGCTCCATCATCAACAATACTGCGCCAGCATCGCCAGTAAGGGGTGCAATCTGGATGTTACAGGCAACCGGCGCAGAATTGCCGCCCGATACATCGACATTTTTAATGAATACCACCGAATGATCCCGCCGTACCCTGGCGAACGCTTCTTCCAGCGGGGCATCGATGGCCAGTTTATCAAAGACCGGCGCCCCAATCAGCTTGCGGGCCGAGGTGTTCAGGAACTGTTCAGCGGCAGGGTTTATCTCGGTAATAAAGTCCCCAATATCCAACAAAAAAGCCGGCACTGGTAAAGAGTTCCACAGGGTTTCCGGCAGAACGCTCATGCCGCTAACCGCCAGTCGGTACCGATGGCGATCGGAAGTCTTTCCAACACCAGTTTTGGGTCACCTTCGGTTAATACCGACTTGCGCAGATCAGGCGGAGTATTCACGCTGGCCATATACCAGCCCAAGTGCTTACGGATAACGCGGTTGCCCAGACTTACGCCATAAAATTCTATAGCCGAGCGATAATGATCAGCGACCATTTCCGCCAACTTAAAACCGGTTGGAATTTCAGGTTTCGCCAGCCCATACAAATCCGCTGCGATCTGCGCCAGCAACCACGGCCGCCCCTGAATTCCGCGCCCCACCATGACACCGTCCGCCCCCGATTGTTCCAGCGCACTGCGTGCCTCCAATGGCCCGGTAATATCACCGTTGGCAATCACCGGAATATCCACAGCCGCTTTCACCGGCGCAATCGCCGACCAATCCGCCTGCCCTTTGTAAAACTGACAACGTGTCCGCCCATGAACCGTGATCATCGCGATGCCCGCATCTTGGGCGCGCCGAGCAAGGGTTGCTGCGTTCAGATCATCATGATCCCATCCAAGGCGTGTTTTGAGTGTCACCGGGATTTCGACGGCCCCGACCACAGCCTCTATCAACGTCAACGCATGATCCAGATCCTTCATCAAAGCAGAACCGGAACACCCGTTGGTTACTTTGCGCGCCGGGCACCCCATGTTGATGTCGATAAGACGCGCACCCTGGGCTTCTACCTGTTTCGCCGCTTCAGCCATCCAGTGCGCCTCACGCCCGGCCAACTGAACAGCTGTGTTTTCCACCCCAAATCCCAGCTCAGCCTTTTCGCGCACCCCGGGTTTTGATTGCACCATTTCCTGGCTGGCGACCATTTCGCTGACAACCAGCCCCGCTCCGAATCCCTGTACCAGATTACGAAACGGCAGATCGGTGATCCCCGCCATAGGTGCAAGCAGCACCGGTGGCTCAAACGTTATATTTGCCACTTGAATGGACAGATGCCTAATCCTTATGCAGAAGCCCCTCAGCTAACGGAATCAACACAAATAGGCAAATCCCTCGGCCTGTTTTGCTCTCTGGTTGGAAATCTGCTCAAAATATACGCGACTTTAACGCCCCATTGTCACACCTGATGCATCCCCCTAGAACGGGCAGATGGAAACAACCAGATGACCACAGCTGCTATTATCGTAGCCGCCGGGCGCGGAACCCGCGTTGGCGGCGACATGCCCAAACAATGGCGCATGCTGCGCGGACGTGCCGTTGTTGCCTGGACTTTGGATGTGTTTCGTTCCTCGCCGGATGTTGGGCGGATTGTCCTGGTGCTTCACGCCGACGATATGGACATGGCAGCCGGGTATGACGGGCACGCAGATGTAACTGTCGTCAAAGGCGGTAAAGATCGCGCGGCTTCAGCACGCGCCGGGCTTGAGGCGCTGGACGGGACCGGCACAACCCATGTTCTGATCCACGATGCAGCAAGGCCATTGGTTGATCACCAGTTGATCCGCCGGGTTTGTAAGGCATTGGAAACTTCAATAGGTGCGGCCCCGGCGATGCCGGTAACGGACGCGCTTTGGCAAAGCGACGGACCGCTGGTTGCCGGGGTTCAGGATCGCACCGGATTGTTTGGCGCACAAACACCGCAGGCGTTTGACTACCCGATGATACTGGCTGCGCACCGCGCATATAATGGTGATGCAGCCGATGATGTGGAAATCGCGCGCGCGGCCGGGATCGACGTTGTTATCGTCCGGGGTGACGCCCATAATATGAAAATCACCGTTGAAGAAGACTTCGCGCGGGCAGAAATGTATATGGGATCCACAATGGATATTCGCGTTGGCAACGGCTTTGACGTACATCGGTTTGGCCCCGGCGATCATGTAACGCTGTGTGGTGTCGAAATTCCCCATGGCCGCGGCCTACAGGGCCATTCGGATGCAGATGTGGGAATGCACGCCCTGACCGATGCAATCTATGGCGCATTGGCAGATGGCGACATTGGTCAGCATTTCCCCCCGTCTGACCTGCAATGGAGGGGTGCTGACAGCCGTTTGTTTTTGGAACACGCGGTGGCACGGGCAGGCGAAAGGGGGTTTGTTATATCCAACGCGGACGTCACCCTGATCTGTGAAGAACCCAAGATTGGGCCGCACGCCAAGGCGATGCGCAACGAACTGGAACTAATCATGGGTATTGAAGCCGGACGTATCAGCGTCAAAGCCACCACCTCCGAACGACTTGGCTTTACCGGGCGCGGCGAAGGCATCGCCGCCAGCGCAACCGCCACACTGGTGAAGTCATGAGCCGCTTTATCGCCACCGTATTCTACGTCGGACTTTTGCGCCCTGCCCCCGGCACCTGGGGTTCAGCCGTTGCCATACCAATGGCATGGGTGATCCATTCGCTGTGGGGGTTTCCGGCCTTCGCTGCCGCCACGGTCTTTGTGTTTTTCATCGGCTGGTGGGCCACTGCTGATGCAACCAGGGGCAAAGAAAACCACGACCCCTCAGAAATTGTAATCGACGAAGTTGTCGGCATGTGGATCGCCCTTTGGCCGCTGTCTGCCGGGTTGTGGCACGCGGGCGTTGACCCTTGGGTATTCCCCTACCCCGGCTGGGTTGTCGGGTTCCTGATGTTTCGACTGTTCGACATCTGGAAGCCCGGACCTGTGGGCTGGGCGGATCGGCGCAGTGACGCGTTTGGCGTTATGTTTGACGATGTGATTGCCGGCGTGATGGCGGCAATCGTGGTGTTTTTGGCTGCCGCATGGGCCCATTGGGGTGGCGTGATCTGGGAATATATGTCGTGGATCAATTAGCGCAGGCGCACAAGCTGCTCGAAGTGGCGCGTTGCAAAGCTGCGCATATTGCGGTGTCAGAAAGCTGTACCGGTGGTTTGCTCGCGGGCGCGATTACCGAAGTTCCCGGCGCGTCGGATATATTTGAACGTGGTTTTGTAACCTATACCAACACCGCCAAAGTTGAGATGCTGGGCGTTATGCCCGAGACGCTGAAAACCTTTGGCGCTGTCTCAGAGCAGGTTGCTGCTGAAATGGCCCAAGGGGCATTGACCAACTCGGCCGCTACAATAGCCCTGTCGATTACTGGTATCGCCGGGCCTGGTGGCTCTGATCATAAACCGGAGGGGCGGGTATGCTTTGCACTGGCCAGGACTGGCCAAGCAACCAATTCTGAAACGGTAGAATTTGGTGCAATCGGGCGATCAGAGGTGCGCAAAGCGTCGGTTGATCATGCTTTGGGAATGCTGATTGCAGCACTGGTTTAGTCTTGCAGCGCATCTGAATATTCAGCCATATCCGGGCCTGTTTCAATCGCTTCCCAAATTTTGGTAGCACGTTCTTCCCCTAGCAAACCCCGGGCCTTAACCCACAGCTTTTCTTCGCGCGTCGCAAATTCAACCGGGACCGAAAGATCGTGCGCATCAGAGATGGTTGAACCATCTTTCATCAGAACCTCAACCCTCGCCTCGGTCTCGTTGAGCGAGGGATCAAACAACACCTCAACCCGGTCACGCAAGGCGCTCAAATGTTGGTCCTTCGAATTTGTATCGGAAAAACTATCCAATGCAGAAGTGTCGATACCAGAAAGCACCATTGCTGCGGTAAACCGATAACTGAATTTTGCCTGCAACCCAGTATCCGGCTCGACAATGTTGCAAACCTGTTTCCACCTTGGATGGGTGGTGATTGTTACTTGCTGCACGTTGTGCGGATTGACTGCTTTGCCAATCGGTTGAAGCACCTCGAGCATCGCGTGTAGCCCGTGGCAGCAAGCATGATATTTGTGGATGATCGTCTCAATATGCCATTCCCGCCCGATGCCCTCAAACGCGACCATATCCCCAGCCCCATGATGGTTCTCGCCAAAATGTTCCAAACCAACTGGATTAGAAATGAACCCAGCCTGCGCTAACAAAACCGCCTCTACCCCGTTTGAGGCAGCAATTCCGGCATTCATCGGCTTACCCATGGTGCCAAACTGCGATTTCTGACCCGAGGCGCAGGTGGATACAAGTCCAACTGCCTGTGCCATCGCACTGGCATCCAGCCCCAACAACCGCCCTGCCGCCAACGTCGCGCCGAACGCCCCGGCCGTGGCCGTTTGATGAAACCCCGCCTGATAATGCGAACGCCCCAGCCAGATCCCGACCCGGATCGACGCCTCTGCCCCAATCAAAGCCGCATCCAAAAACGCCTTCCCGCTTGCCCCGGCCATTTGCGCTACCGCCAATGCCGCAGGGATAACAGCGACTGACGGATGCCCAATATGGGCGAAATGTGTGTCATCATAATCCAGCGAGTGGGAGACCACACCATTTACCAGCGCCGCGGCTCGCGCCGGAACATATACCCCTGAGCCGACCAGCAGAGCCTGTTCAGCGCCGCCTTCAGCCAATACCATGTCGCGCACTATCCGCGCGGCGGGTTCATCTTGCCCGGCCAAGGCACAGGCCGACCAGTCCAGCAATGAAAGGCACATCATGGATCGGGCAGATTCAGAAATTTCTGTTATCTGAGAAAACTTACAAAGCTGTTCAACAACATCCACCGCGAAATCCCCCGTCACCCGTGTAAAGCCGCTGCCCGATCTTCAAACGCGCGCACTATCCGGTGCATTGCCTGATCAAACACCACGCCGACTACTTTTTGAAGGATGGCATTGCGAAACTCAAAATCAACTGCAAAATCCAGCTCACACCCGCCATCTACGTCCCGAAACGCCCATTGCGAGTGCATGTACTTAAACGGACCGTCCAGATATTCGGTGTCGATTTTCATATCCTGCGGCCACAGAACCACCCGGCTGCCAAACTTTTCCCGAAACACTTTGAACGAAATCACCAGATCCGCCGCCATCACGATTGATGCGCCCTCGGGTGTGGTTGATCGCACCCGCGCGGCGGCCGTCCACGGCAAGAATTCCGGGTAGCGGGCGACATCGGCCACCAGATCAAACATCTGCTGCGCTGTATAAGGCAGGGTTCGGGTTTCGGAATGTTTTGGCATGTGCTCATTTGGCTAATGACTTGTCCCTCTCATTTCGTAAACTGTGGCCAAAGATGCAAGGGGGATACATGCCGCACCGTCCATATGTGATTGATCAAATGATCTCAGCCAAGACCATTGCCGCGCGGATTGAAGATCTCGCGCGCGAAATTGAAGCTGAATTTTCCGGGTGTGAAAGGCTGATCGTTATCGGCCTGTTGCGCGGCTCGTTCGTATTCATTGCTGACCTGGTGCGTGAAATTGACATGAATATCGAAGTCGATTTCATCGAGGCCACATCCTACGGCGATTCAATGGAGAGCAGCCGCGAGGTGCGCATTCTGAAAGACCTGCGCGGTAAGATCGGTGGCAAAAACGTACTGCTGGTGGAAGACATCGTTGATACCGGCTTTACCCTGAAACACGTTGTGGCCCTGCTGGAAACCCGCAACCCCCTTAAACTGGAAACCATAGCCCTGCTGGACAAACCAAGCCGACGCGAGGTTGATGTCAAAGCCACCTGGACTGGGTTTGAGATCCCCGATGAATTTGTGGTGGGTTATGGTATTGATTTTGCACAGAGAAACCGAAATCTCGCCTATATTGGAAAAGTCAGATTTACCGGCGAAGCGGTCGAATAGGCAATGAATATACGTCATTTCCTGAGCATGGCAAAATGGGCCCGACACCCGCCATCCGAAAAGCGCGTGAAACTGGTGCTTTTCGTATTGGCGATATGTCTGGTGTTGTTCGGGCTTGAACGGCTGTTTGGCTGGCCCGAATGGCTGACACTGGAAAGGCTGCCCAGAGGTCTGTTCACACGCTAGTGCCCGCCTATCTGCCTGCCAAGCTTTCTGCACATTCCGAAAGCGCTGCCACCAGCATCTGACGCACAGCTTTGATACGCGGAACCTCGACCAGATCAATATGACTGGCCACCCAAATATCCACCGGCATATCAGGTAAAATACCGGGCAGACGTTCCAACCGCTGGTCACCGTCCGCTACGATACATGGCAAAATTGCCTGCCCAAGACCCGACGCCACCATTTCCCGCAACGACAAAAAACTGTCAGCCGACCCGGATATTAGATCCCCGGACACATTATCCGACATCCAAAGCGCCACCTTGGTACGGGCCAGAGCCCCACCAAGTGCCAGCCAGCGTTCGGATGTGGAACAGGTAGCCCGGTAAATATCAAACCCCAGCTTGGCCGCGACAATACCATGCAGATCGTCGCCAAGTTTAATTGTCGGGCGTACCGTAATATCTGCGGCCAAACGCGAAAAGTCCAAGTGGGCGTTTGTTGAAATCAGCTCAATCCGAAGCTCATCCAATTGGCCCTGCCAACGTCCAATGATTGGCGGCAGTATCATCTGACAAAACGAATCTGTTGATGTCACCCGCACCAGCCCACGAACCGGTGCCTGTGCACCCTGAATAATTCTCTGCACCGCAAGTACGGCAGTTTCCACTTCCCGCGCGGCATTGATCACCTGCAACCGATCCCCGATTACCGTGTATCCTTTAGCCGACTTTTCAAAAATGTCCGCGCCGGATTGTTCTTCAAATGCAGCCACATGCCGCAGCACCGTTGCATGATTTACGCCCAAATTGCGCGCCGCCTGACTAACCGATCCGGCCTCAGCCACCGCCAGCACATAACGCAGATGGTCCCAGTTATCCTGACTGTGCATATTTTCACTACCTTGCTGCGAATTTTCCGACTCCACATCTAATATCTCACAACTATGGTGGCACCTACCAAATATCGCGCAACAGGGAGAAAGTGATGATTAAAAAGATTACAATGGCAACCGCAGGTTTGGCGATTGCGGCAACAACAGTGTTTGCTGCCAGCCATGCAGGCCCATTTGACAGCGCCATAGCAGCGCGCCAATCCCATATGAAGCTATACGCCCATAACCTTGGTATACTTGGTGGTATGGCGAAGGGCGCGATTGAATATAACGCCGATACGGCGTCAGTTGCGGCGGCCAATTTGGCGTCGATGGCATCAATGAGTCAGGCCACTTACTGGCCACAGGGGTCAGATTCTTTTGACAACGAAAACACCGATGCCTTGCCTAAAATCTGGGAAAACTTCCCGGATGTCGGGGCCAAGGGCAAAGCGCTTGCTGACGCGGCTGATGCAATGAATGCGGTCGCTGGTAACGGGCTCGCTGAATTGCAGGCTGCCATGGGTGCTGTTGGGGGCGCATGTAGCGCCTGTCATAAGGCGTATCGTAAGCCTGAATGAAACGACTGTTATTTCTACTGGTGGCGCTGGCAATCGCTGGCGCTGCCGGGTTGTTTGTTACCGCACCCGAACGGCTGGACGGCGATGCCCTTGCCGGGTTTGAACCGGATGTTGCAGCCGGGGAACTGGTGTTTTTGGCAGCGGGGTGTGCTTCGTGTCACTCTGCCCCGGAAACCACGGGTAACGCGCGGCTAATACTGACGGGTGGGCAGGTATTCCCAAGCGATTTCGGTACCTTCTTTGCTCCTAATATTTCACCCGATCCTGTGGCCGGTATCGGTGGCTGGAGTGCGCTTGATCTTGCCAACGCGATGCGCTTTGGTACATCGCCTGAAGGCCAGCACTATTTCCCGGTTTTTCCCTATGGCACCTATAGCCGCGCAAGCTTGCAGGACATCGTATCGCTTTACGCATATTTGCAGACCCTGCCCCCGGATCAGACCGCGAACAAACCCCATGATGTTGGCTTTCCGTTCAACATCCGGGCCAGCTTGGGTGGCTGGAAAGTATTATTCTTTTCAGATGATTGGGTGCTGACGGACGCACCAACGCCCGAACTGGAACGGGGCCGTTATCTGGTTGAGGCATTGGGCCATTGCAGCGAATGCCACACCGCGCGAAATGCACTTGGCGGGTTGAAAACATCCACTTGGCTGGGGGGCGCGCCGAACCCGACGGGTACCGGCACAGTGCCCAATATCACGCCTGCCAAACTGGACTGGTCAGACGCTGATCTGGTAAATTATTTCAAGACCGGTTTCACCCCGGATTTCGACACTGCCGGCGGGCTCATGGTTGAGGTGATCGAAAACCTGTCCGGGCTGCCGGACAGCGATTTGCAGGCGATTGTTGCCTATCTGCGCGCTATTCCGGCAGTAGAGTAAAAAACTCTTTTAAAGAGTTTTCGAAAAAATCTTTAAAAGATTTTTATCGCCCTGCCCCTACCCCAGCTTTTCCACCCGGGCCGCCCTTAACTGTGCAAAATCATCGCCTGCGTGATAGCTTGATCTGGTCAGTGGCGTCGCCGACACCATACCAAAACCTTTACCAAAGGCGGCTTTTTCGAAGGCTTTGAATTCCTCGGGCGTCACAAAACGCATCACCGCATGGTGTTTCGGCGTGGGTTGCAGGTATTGCCCGATGGTGAGGAAATCCACATCCGCCGCGCGCATGTCGTCCATAACCTGCAACACGCCTTGCCGATCTTCGCCCAAACCCACCATAATGCCGGATTTGGTGAACATTGAAGGATCGATTTCCTTGACCCGTTGCAGCAGGCGCAAGGAATGGAAGTATCGTGCACCCGGTCGGACCTCTGGATACAGACCGGGGACGGTTTCCAGATTGTGGTTGAACACATCCGGGCGCGCAGCCACAACGGTTTCAAGCGCGTCCGGCGTGCATTTCAGGAAATCCGGGGTCAGGATTTCGATGGTGGTTTCCGGGGATTGCTGGCGAATGGCGCGAATGGTCTGAGCAAAGTGTTCAGCACCTCCGTCTGAAATGTCATCGCGGTCCACCGAAGTGACAACCACATGGTTCAGCCCCAGTTTTTTCACCGCATCAGCCACCCGGCCCGGCTCAAAAGCATCCAGACCCTCCAGCGGTTTGCCGGTGGCAATGTTGCAAAACGAACAGGCGCGCGTGCAGACATCGCCCATGATCATCATAGTGGCGTGGCCCTGCGACCAGCACTCACCGACATTCGGGCAACTTGCTTCCTGGCAGACCGTAACCAGATTATGGGACTTTAGAATATCGCGGGTCGCCTT